>Ga0247818_10000058_pt1 | contig 59521 bp, 55 predicted proteins | sample 13C_Glucose_Day1_FD_192424 | JGI IMG/M metagenome (GOLD analysis project Ga0247818, IMG submission 192424) | Soil microbial communities from agricultural site in Penn Yan, New York, United States - 13C_Glucose_Day1 | ecosystem: Environmental > Terrestrial > Soil > Agricultural land | place...
GGATCGCGCTGGAAGTTGCGGTTGGCGGTGTACGGCATCCAGTGCGCGTCCAGCTTCAGTTGGCTGGCCAGTGGCGACGGCGCGTTTTCAGGCATGTTCATCGGGCAAAACCTCGCAGGGCATAAGCATCAGGGAGATAAAAAGCGTTGTTGCAGCTAAATTGCCACGCGGATAAAGTCGGTGAAATCCAACTTTTCTAACCTTCAGTTAGAACACTGCTAAACAATGAGTACAACAGCATGAGCAGTCGTCGCCCCGATCCGCTGGCCCAGGTCAGTGATTTTGATATTCGCCTGCTGCGGATTTTTCGTAGTGTGGTGGAGTGCGGCGGCTTCTCGGCGGCGGAAACTGTGCTCGGCATCGGGCGCTCGGCGATCAGCCAGCAGATGAGCGATCTGGAACAGCGCCTCGGCCTGCGTTTGTGCCAACGCGGTCGCGCCGGATTCTCGCTGACCGAAGAAGGCCGCGAGGTTTATCAGTCAGCGCTGCAACTGTTAAGTGCGCTGGAAAGTTTCCGCACCGAGGTCAACGGACTGCACCAGCACCTGCGTGGCGAGTTGATCATCGGCCTGACCGACAACCTCGTCACCCTGCCCCACATGCGCATCACCCATGCCCTCGCCCAGTTGAAGGAACGCGGGCCTGACGTGCAGATCCAGATCCGCATGATCGCCCCCAATGAAGTCGAACAAGGCGTGCTCGACGGTCGCCTGCATGTCGGCGTGGTGCCGCAGGCCAGTGCACTGTCGGGGCTGGAGTATCAGCCGTTGTACAGCGAACGCTCGCTGCTTTATTGCGCGGTGGGTCATCCGCTGTTTTATGTCGATGACAAGCAACTGGATGACGAACGCCTGAACAGTCAGGATGCGATTGCGCCGACATTCCGTTTGCCGGCGGAGATTCAGGCGCATTACCAGGCCCTCAACTGCACCGCCAGTGCGTCTGACCGTGAGGGCATGGCGTTTCTGATTCTGACGGGACGTTATATCGGTTATCTGCCGGATCATTACGCCAGCCTCTGGGTGCAGCAAGGTCGCTTGCGTGCGCTGAAATCGACGACGCGGTTTTATGATTTGAGTCTGGCATCGGTCACGCGCAAGGGGCGGCGCCCTCATTTGGTGCTGGAGAGCTTTCTCGAAAGCCTCGCTGCGACGCGTTGAAAAAATAAATCCAGGATCAATCGCTCCGGCCTCGAACAGCAAGATCAAAGGATCGTCCGAACGCGGCCCGAACCTTCGGCAGCTCCTACATTGGAGGTGTACAAGCAGAAAGCTGAGCAAGTGGACAGGTTTTTGCAGTGAAGGGTGAACTCGATCCCTGAACAAGAAGCCAAACCCATGCAGCCAGAATCTGAACCCTACAACGACCTGATCTACGGCCTCGACGACCGCCCGAAACCACCCGCCGCAATTCTCGCCGCCCTGCAACACGTGCTCGCCAGTTTCGTCGGCATCATCACCCCGCCGCTGGTGATCGGCTCGGCCCTCGGCCTGACCGCGCATCTGCCTTACTTGATCAGCATGGCGCTGATGGTTTCCGGGGTCGGCACGTTTATTCAGGCGCGGCGGCCGTTCGGCATCGGCGCCGGGATGATCTGCCTGCAAGGCACCAGTTTCGCCTTTCTCGGCGCGGTGCTATCGGCCGGGTTTCTGGTCAAGCAGCGTGGCGGCAGCCCGGAAGACATTCTGGCGATGATCTTCGGCGTATGTTTTTTCGGCGCCGTGGTGCAGATCGTCCTCAGCCGTTTCATCGGTCAATTGCGCCGGGTCGTTACGCCACTGGTGACCGGGATCGTGATTACTCTGATCGGCATCAGTCTGATCAAGGTCGGCATCACCGATCTGGGCGGTGGATTCAATGCGCCGGACTTCGGCGCGCCGGGCAATCTGGCGCTGGGGGTGTTCGTGTTGCTGACGATCATCCTGCTCAATCGCTCGAACACGCCGTGGGTGCGTCTGTCGGCAATCATTATCGGACTGCTGCTCGGCAGTCTGGCCGCGTGGTTTAGCGGAAAACTGGTTCCGCAGGCATTGCCTGACTTGCCGCTAGTAAGTCTTCCTGCACCGTTCAAGTTCGGATTCAACTTCGACTGGACGGCGTTCCTGCCGGTCGCGCTGATTTATCTGATCAGCACCATCGAAACCGTCGGCGACCTCACCGCCAACTGCATGCTGGCCCGCCAACCCATCAGCGGCCCCTCCTATATAAGCCGATTGCGCGGTGGCGTACTCGGTGACGGCGTGAGCTGCATGATCGCCGCCACCTTCAGCGCCTTCCCCAACACCACGTTTGCGCAGAACAACGGCGTGATCCAGTTGACCGGCGTGGCCAGCCGCTATGTCGGGCTGTACATCGGCGCGATTCTGTTTTGTCTCGGCCTGTTTCCAATGATCGGTGCGGTGCTGCAACAGATCCCCAAACCGGTGCTTGGCGGCGCCACGCTGGTGATGTTCGGCAGCGTGGCGGCGGCCGGGGTGCGGATCCTTGCGCAGTCGCCGCTGGACCGGCGCAGCATGCTGATCATCGCCACCTCGCTCGGCGTCGGCCTGGGCATTGCCGCGCAACCGAACCTGTTGCACCTGTTGCCGAAACTGGTGCAAAACCTGTTCGACTCGGCGATCACCAGCGGTGGCCTGACCGCGATTATCCTGTGCCTGTTGCTGCCGGAGGCGAAAACCGTCAGCGTCGAGTCCGCCACAGCGCTGAACAAGATCGAACAGGCGTAACGGTTTTATTGCTTCAGGACTTGTCGGATGCCTGTGGGTGCGTTATCAACGCAACTGGTTGCACCCACAGACAAACCGGAAGTGCCTATGACCTTTGAAGTCCCCGCTCACGGCGGCAAACCCGCCAGCCGCATTCGTCAGAAGAACGAAGAGACCATCCTCAAAGCCGCCGAAGACGAGTTCGCCCGTCACGGTTACAAAGGCACCAGCATGAACACCATTGCGCAGAATGCCGGGTTGCCCAAGGCGAACCTGCATTACTACTTCACCAACAAGTTGGGGCTGTACGTGGCGGTGCTGAGCAACATCATCGAGCTGTGGGACAGCACCTTCAACACCCTGACAGCCGAGGACGATCCGGCCGAAGCGCTGACCCGCTACATTCGCGCCAAGATGGAATTCTCCCGCCGCCAACCGCAAGCCTCGCGGATCTTTGCGATGGAAGTGATCAGCGGTGGCGAATGCCTGACCGAGTATTTCAACCAGGATTACCGCGCCTGGTTTCAGGGCCGCGCGGCAGTGTTCCAGGCATGGATCGATGCCGGCAAGATGGACCCGGTGGATCCGGTGCACCTGATTTTCCTGCTGTGGGGCAGCACCCAGCATTACGCCGATTTTGCCACGCAGATCTGTCGCGTCAGCGGTCGCACCAAGCTGACCAAGCAGGACATGGAAGACGCCGGCAACAACCTGATCCGCATCATTCTCAAAGGCTGCGGCCTCACCCCGACTATTTAAGACGTTTATGCCTTTCACCCTCAGCGGTTTTTGCGAGTACCGCGAAGAGATTCGCAAGAGCCGCTTCATCACCGTCGCGGCGCCGATCGGCAGCCCCGCCGACGCGCAGGCGTTCTTCGAACAACACAGCGACTTGAATGCCTCGCATAACTGCTGGGCGTGGAAACTTGGTGCGCAGTACCGCAGCAACGACGATGGCGAACCCGGCGGCACCGCCGGACGCCCGATTCTGGCGGCCATCGAAGCGCAGGATTGCGATCAGGTCGCGGTGCTGGTGATCCGCTGGTATGGCGGTATTCAACTGGGCACTGGCGGGTTGGCCCGGGCCTATGGCGGCGGCGCGAACAAGTGCCTGCAAGCAGCGGCGAAAGTCGAGTTGATCAGCCGTGTGCCGCTCGGTTGTGCCTGCGGCTTTGCCGAGTTGGCACTGGTGAAGCTGCGGGTGGCGGATCTGGGTGGCTTGATGGTGGAAGAAAACTTCACCGCCAATGGCGTTGAATTGCAGTTGGCCGTGGGTGAGGCGCAGATCGAGTTGCTGCAAACGCAGTTGGCGGATTTGAGTCGTGGGCGGATTGTGCTGCGACGTTAGAAGCAAGATCAAAAGATCGCGGCCTTCGGCAGCTCCTACATTGGAAATGTGTTCTCTCTGTTCGAGCTGCCGAAGGCTGCGATCTTTTAGGGCATCGACGAATTCCGTTATTCCAACAACTTGCCCACATCTGCTGTGCACCCGGCTGTGGATAACCTGAGCACATTCCGCTGTAACCCTTCTGTCACGTGGCTTTGCGCGATTTGCTCACTTTTCGTACATCACACCTGAAAATAGATTAATCCCACGTAAAAACAAACAGTTAGCGCTGTTTATCACCATTGGGAGATAGCACCGCAGCGCTTATGCCGAGGATCTCCAATTGCGCACAAATACTGTGGAGCAACCTGTGGATAACCCGTTTATGACTGGCGCAGTCGCAGGTTCTGCATAGCTTCGACCCGGTTGCTCGTTTTTTAACCAGTTCGTCACGGTGCAAAAGTGGAGCCGGATCAACAGCTTTGCGCTGAATTGGTGCCCGCTCCCCCTGCGTTTTTCATCGCGAAGCTCTGCCGCCGGCGCGTGGCAACAGTTACGGCGGGCGTTCCTGACTCAATGGCCAGGAAATTGCTTTATCCACAGGCACAACTCCAAGTCAGTCGAGCCTGTCATGCCAAGCCCAGATTCAACGCCGCGCCTGCAACTGCGCCAGATCAGCAAACGCTACCCCGGTTGTCTGGCCAATGACGCCATCGACCTGAGCATCGCGCCGGGAGAAATCCACGCCCTGCTCGGTGAGAACGGCGCGGGCAAAAGCACGCTGATGAAGATCATCTACGGCGTCACCCACGCCGATACGGGGGAGATGCTCTGGCAGGGCCAGCGAGTAAATATTCGCAACCCGGCGCAGGCCCGGCAGTTGGGGATCGGCATGGTATTCCAGCATTTCTCGCTGTTCGAAACCCTCAGCGTCGCGCAGAACATCGCTCTGGCCATGGGCGCCAAAGCCGGCACGCCGAAACAACTGGAGCCGAAAATTCGCCAAGTGTCGCGCCGCTATGGCATGGCGCTGGAGCCGGAGCGACTTGTCCACAGCCTGTCGATCGGCGAGCGGCAACGGGTGGAAATCATTCGTTGCCTGATGCAGGACATTCGCCTGCTGATTCTCGACGAACCGACGTCGGTGCTGACGCCGCAAGAGGCCGACGAATTGTTCATCACCCTGCGTCGTCTCGCCGCCGAGGGCTGCAGCATTCTGTTTATCAGCCACAAGCTCGCGGAAGTACGCGCCCTGTGCCATAGCGCCACGGTCTTGCGCGGCGGGCGGGTCGCCGGGCATTGCGTGCCGGCCGAATGCTCGGATCAGCAGTTGGCGCAGATGATGGTCGGCGAAGCGGCGGCACTGATCGGCGAATACCCGAAAGTCAGCGGGGGCGCGGCGTACTTACAAGTCAACGGCTTGAGCTGGCACAACCCCGATCCCTTCGGCTGCTCGTTGAGCGACATCAACCTGCAAGTACGCAGTGGCGAAATCGTCGGTATCGCCGGGGTCGCGGGCAATGGACAGGATGAGTTGTTGGCGTTGCTCAGCGGTGAACAAACCCTGCCCCGCGACGGCGCGACAACGATTCGTTTCGCCGGGCAAGCGGTCGCCGATTTACGCCCGGATGCGCGGCGCCAACTCGGTCTGGCGTTTGTCCCGGCAGAACGCCTGGGCCATGGCGCGGTGCCGGAACTGAGCCTTGCCGACAACGCCTTGCTCACGGCCTTTCAACAGGGGCTGGTGAGCAACGGTTTGATCCAGCGCAGCAAAGTCGAAACCCTCGCACAAACCATCATTCAGCGCTTCGGGGTGAAAACCCCGGGCACTCACGCTGCCGCGCGCAGCCTGTCCGGCGGCAATCTGCAGAAATTCATTCTTGGCCGGGAGATTCTCCAGCAGCCGAAACTGCTGATCGCCGCGCACCCGACCTGGGGCGTCGACGTTGGCGCAGCGGCGACCATTCACCGCGCGCTGATTGCCCTGCGCGATGCCGGCGCGGCGATCCTGGTGATCTCCGAAGACCTCGACGAACTGTTCCAGATCAGCGACCGCCTCGGTGCCCTGTGCGCGGGGCGTCTGTCGCCGCTGCAGAACACCACCAACACCCTGCTGAGCGATGTCGGTGGCTGGATGGCCGGGCACATCAACCACACGCATTCATCGGCCACGGCCTGACGGAGTTTCCCAACATGCTGCTTTCCCTCGAACCCCGTGGCCAGCAATCGCGCCTGATGTTGTGGTGCTCGCCGTTGCTGGCGGCGCTGCTGACACTCGGTTGCGGCTCGCTGTTGTTCATCGCCCTGGGGCATGAGCCGCTGCAAACCTTGCACACGCTGTTGATCGCACCGGTCAGCGATCTGTATGGCGTCTCCGAACTGCTGGTCAAGGCGCTGCCGATTCTGCTTTGCGCACTCGGTCTGGCCGTGGCTTATCAAGCGCGAATCTGGAACATCGGCGCCGAAGGCCAGTTGCTCCTCGGCGCACTCGTCGGGAGTGCCCTGGCGGTGAACATCATCGACCTGCAAAGCCGTTGGGCGCTGGTGCTGATTCTGCTTACCGGCACTGTCGCCGGTGCCGCTTGGGCCGGGCTGACGGCATGGCTGCGCACGCGCTTCAACGCCAACGAAATCCTCACCAGCATCATGCTCAATTACATCGCGCTGAACCTGTTGCTGTTCTGCGTACACGGGCCGCTGAAGGATCCGGCCGGCTACAACTTTCCCGAGTCGGCGATGTTCGGCGACGCCAGTCGCCTGCCACTGCTGATGGAGGATGGCCGGGTGCACGCCGGGGTGTATTTCGCCCTGCTCGCGCTGGTTGCGGTGTGGGTGTTGCTGCAGAAAAGCTTTGTCGGTTTCCAGATCAAGGTGCTCGGCCTGGATAAACGTGCGGCGGGGTTCGTGGGCTTTCGAGAGAAGCGTCTGATCTGGCTCGCGCTGTTGATCAGCGGCGGCCTGGCCGGGCTGGCCGGGGTCTGCGAAGTCACCGGGCCGATCGGCCAATTGGTGCCGCAAGTCTCGCCGGGGTATGGCTATGCAGCAATCACCGTGGCGTTTCTCGGGCGGTTGAACCCGATTGGCATTCTGTTCTCAAGCTTACTGATGGCGCTGCTGTACATCGGCGGCGAAAGCGCGCAAATGACCCTCAACCTGCCGCAAGCCATCACCCAACTTTTTCAGGGAATGATGCTGTTTTTCCTGCTGGCCTGCGACGTGCTGATTCTCTATCGGCCACGCCTGAAACTGCGCTGGGCACGGCGCGCGTCGACCACCGCCGTAACCGCCGGAGCGCTGTGATGGATATCGATCTGCTGAGCAATATTTTCTACGCCATGGTGCGTTGCGGCACGCCGCTGTTGTTGGTGGCGCTGGGTGAGTTGATCTGCGAGAAGAGCGGCGTGCTCAACCTCGGGCAGGAAGGGATGATGCTGTTTGGCGCGGTGATCGGTTTCATCGTCGCCCTCAACAGCGGCAACCTGTGGCTCGGCGTGTTGTTGGCGATGCTCGCGGGGATGCTGTTGTCATCGCTGTTTGCCTTGGTGGCGTTGGTCTTCAATGCCAATCAGGTGGCGACCGGGCTGGCGCTGACGATCTTCGGCGTGGGGCTTTCAACCTTTGTCGGCGCGGCGTGGGTCGGCAAGCCACTGTCCGGATTCGAGCCGTTGGCGATTCCGTACTTGAGTGAGATCCCGCTGATCGGGCGCATGCTGTTTGCTCAGGACTTACTGGTGTACCTGTCGTTCGCCCTGTTTGCACTGGTGGCGTGGGTGATCATCAAGAGTCGTGTCGGCTTGATCATTCAGGCCGTTGGCGAGAACCCGGACGCGGCCAGTGCGATGGGCCTGCCGGTACTGACCGTGCGCACGCTGGCGGTGCTGTTTGGCGGGGCGATGGCCGGGTTGGCCGGGGCGTATCTGTCGCTGGCGTACACGCCAATGTGGGCCGAGAACATGACCGCCGGACGCGGCTGGATTGCCCTGGCACTGGTGGTGTTTGCCAGTTGGCGAGTGTGGCGTTTGTTGCTCGGGGCGTATCTGTTTGGCCTCGCCAGCATCCTGCACCTGGTGGCGCAAGGCTTGGGGCTGGCGATTCCGTCGAGTCTGCTGGCGATGCTGCCATACGTGGCGACGATTGTGGTGTTGGTGCTGTTGTCGCGCGATGCGGTTCGGACTCGGTTGTATGCGCCGGTGTCGTTGGGGCAGCCGTGGCAGGCCGGGCATTAAAGCGGTGACACTGCCGGCCTCTTCGCGAGCAAGCCCGCTCCCAGAGTATTCGTGTTGTCTAGATTGATTTGCGAACACCGCTGAGCGGCCTGCGAATTTGACAAGCAACCACGCTAAAGCCTGGAGTATGCTCCGGGGTCAACCGCTCTTTTGAGACCCCGCTTGATGTGTTGCGACGAGCGTTGCAACTACGGCTCGGTCAGGCGTGTCCATTGAATCCGTGAACCGTAACTTTCAAGGAACCCCGTCATGTCCCAGGCAAAAAACGCACTGATCATCGGCGCCTCCCGTGGCTTGGGCCTCGGGTTGGTGAAAACCCTGTTGGCCGATGGCTGGCAAGTGACCGCCACCGTGCGTAATCCGCAAAAGGCTGAGGCGCTGCAAGCGCTGGGCAAGGTGCGGATCGAGAAACTCGACATGGACGACCAGCAAGCGGTGATCGCCCTGAGCCAGCAGCTCAAGGGCGAGACCTTCGACCTGCTGTTCGTCAACGCCGGGGTCAAAGGTCCGGAGGTGCAGACCCCGGGCAGCGCAACACTGGCCGAAGTCGGCCAGCTGTTTTTCACCAACGCCGTGGCGCCGATCAACCTCGCGCAGCGCTTCGTCGGGCAGATCCGCGACGGCAGCGGCGTGCTGGCGTTCATGAGTTCCGGGCTGGGCAGCGTCACCGTCCCCGACGCCCCGGAGCTGGCGCTGTACAAGGCCAGCAAGGCCGCGCTGAACTCGATGACCAACAGTTTTGTCACGCAACTGGGCGAGCAGAAACTCACCGTGCTGTCGTTGCATCCGGGTTGGGTGAAGACGGATATGGGCGGTGAAGGTGCTGACCTGGATGTAGAAACCAGCACCCGCGGGCTGATTGATCAGGTGAATGCGTACACCGGCAAGGGCGGGCATCACTTCATCAACTACAAGGGTGAAACCATTCCCTGGTAAACCGAAAAATATCTGCCCCCCTACACCTGTAGGAGCTGCCGCAGGCTGCGATCTTTTGATCTTGAAAAACCAAATCAAAAGATCGCAGCCTGCGGCAGCGCCTACAGGGGATTGTGTTGGCTGTCGGGTTGGGCTTGCCCGCTGCCGCGATTTGTTTGACACTCCGCACCTCGTCCATCGCGGCGACCCTGGATCAGCAGACAGGGCAACACTGAGCTGGCAACCCTGAACCCCACTTTCAGAGGAGCCGGCCACAATGCCTGCGACCCGTACCTGGTTAAAAAATCCCCTCGCCATTTTCACGGCCAACGCGCTCGATGCCCGTGGCGGTCTGGTGCTGCAAGACGGTGTGATCGTCGAAGTGCTGGCAGCCGGTCAGCAACCGTCGGCGCCGTGCAATGAAGTGTTCGATGCCCGCGAGCATGTGATCCTGCCGGGCCTGATCAACACCCATCACCATTTCTATCAAACCCTCACTCGCGCCTGGGCGCCGGTGGTCAATCAGCCGCTGTTCCCGTGGCTGAAAACCCTGTACCCGGTGTGGGCGCGCCTGACCCCGGAAAAGCTCGCCCTCGCGACGAAAGTGGCTTTGGCTGAATTGCTGCTGTCGGGTTGCACCACCGCCGCCGACCACCACTACCTGTTCCCGGACGGTCTGGAAAACGCCATCGACGTACAAGTCGACACCGTTCGGGAACTGGGCATGCGCGCCATGCTCACCCGCGGTTCGATGAGCCTCGGCGAGAAGGACGGCGGCCTGCCGCCGCAGCAGACCGTGCAGGAAGGTCAGGTGATTCTCGACGACAGCCAGCGCCTGATTCACGAGTACCACGAGCGCGGCGACGGTGCGCAAATCCAGATCGCCCTGGCACCGTGCTCGCCGTTCTCGGTGACCCCGGAAATCATGTCGGCCAGCGCCGAACTGGCGAATAAACTCGACGTGCGCCTGCATACTCATCTGGCCGAAACCCTCGACGAAGAAGATTTCTGCCTGCAGCGTTTCGGCCTGCGCACCGTGGATTATCTGGACAGCGTCGGCTGGCTCGGCCCGCGCACCTGGCTGGCCCACGGCATCCACTTCAACCCGGACGAAATCACTCGCCTCGGTCAGGCCGGCACCGGTATCTGCCATTGCCCGAGTTCGAACATGCGCCTGGCCTCCGGCATTTGCCCGAGTATTGATCTGACCGATGCCGGTGCACTGTTCGGTCTGGGCGTGGACGGTTCGGCCTCCAACGACGCGTCGAACATGATTCTCGAAGCGCGGCAGGCGTTGTACATCCAGCGTCTGCGTTACGGCGCCGAGAAGATCACCCCGGAACGCGTGCTCGGCTGGGCAACCAAAGGCTCGGCGAGCCTGTTGGGGCGTACCGACATCGGTGAGCTGGCGGTGGGCAAGCAGGCGGATCTGGCGTTGTTCAAGCTCGATGAGCTGCGCTTTTCGGGCAGTCATGATCCGATTTCGGCACTGCTGTTGTGTGGCGCGGATCGTGCGGATCGGGTGATGATTGGCGGCAAGTGGCGGGTGATTGATGGCCAGGTTGAGGGTCTTGATCTGAAAGGCCTGATCGCTGATCACAGCCAGGCGGCTCGCCAGTTGATCGCCGGCACCTGATTCAATAAAGAACCCTGTAGGAGCTGCCGAAGGCTGCGATCTTTTGATTTTGATTTTGATTTTAAAAACAAGATCAAAAGATCGCAGCCTTCGGCAGCTCCTACAGGGGATTTGTGGTGTTCTTAGAGGCCGAGTAGCGACAGCATGATAAACGTCGCAAACAACACAAAGTGGGTCATACCCTCGATGGCATTGGTCTCGCCGTCATTCAGGTTGATCGCACTGACGATCAGCGTGATGAAGATCATCACCGTCTGCACCGGGGTCATCGCCATCTGAAACGGCTGACCGGTGTACAGCGCCATCGCCTCCATCACCGGCACCGTCAGAATTACCGTCGACAGTGACGCGCCCATCGCAATGTTCACCACCGATTGCATGCGGTTGGCCAACGCGGCACGCAACGCCGTCAGAATCTCCGGCGCCGCGGAAATTGCCGCCACCAGAATCGCCGTGATCACCGGCGGTGCGCCCGTACCTTCCAGGCCCAGATCGAGGGTCTTGGACATCACTTCGGCCAGTGCGCCGATCACCACCACGCCGAACACCAGAATGCCGATCGACCACGCCAGGCTCAGCGGTTTCGGTTCATCCTCCACCGGCTCTTTCTTGCGGCGTTTATCCGGGTAGCTGTAGCTGAAAAAATAACTGTGCGGGCCGACCTGCATTCGCAGGAACAACGCATAAAGCACCACCATCGCGCCGATGGTGAACGCTGAATAAATCTTCCAGTTGGCCGCCGGAATAAACTCCGGCACCACCATCGACACGCCCATGGCGGTGAGGATCATCACGCTGTAGCTACGCGCCGAATCATCGTTGTACGACTGCTCGCCGTGCTTGAGGCCGCCCATCAACGCGGCGAGACCGAGGATACCGTTGATGTCGAGCATCACCGCCGAATAGATCGTGTCACGCACCAGCGTGGCGGACGCCTCGTTGCTCATCATGATCGCCAGGATCACCACTTCCACCAGCACCGCAGCGAGAGTCAGGATCATCGTGCCGTAGGGGTCGCCGACTTTTTCTGCGAGCAGTTCGGCATGATGGGCAACGCGCATGGAGGCGGCGACGATGAAAGCGATCAGCACCAGACCGCAGATCAACGCGACGATCTGGCCGCTGTGGAGCATCCAGTGTTCCAGCGGATAGGCGACGCACGCAGCAATCACCGCCAGCAGCAGAAAGCTTTCTTGCTTGAAGATCGTGAACATGGCGGACCTTTTTGCCGAGGGGGTTGAATGAGCTACTGACTGCGGCGCGCCGCTAACGTTTCGTTACACCTTAGCGCACCAGCCGATAGCGTGAATCCGCTGGCTTGCACTGCGTTGGTTCCGACGCTGAAAAGATCGCAGCCTGCGGCAGCTCCTACAGGTTTCGCATTCCTCTGCAGGAGCTGCCGCAGGCTGCGATCTTTTGCTTTGTTGTCCTGTTGGTCAGCAATTTGCATTGCCCCTGACCACACACAACAAAATGGAGCTCCAATTCATGCAAATACGTCCGCTGCACAAACTGCTGTGCGCCGCCATCGGTCTGGGGATCAGCCTGAGCGCCAGCGCTGCCGATCCGCTGAAGGTCGGTTTCGTCTACATCGGCCCGATCGGCGACCACGGCTGGACGTATCAGCATGAACAGGGACGCAAGGCGCTGGCGGAGAAATTCGGCGCGCAGATCAGCACCAATTACGTCGAGAACGTGGCCGAGGGCGCCGACGCCGAGCGGGTGATCCGCAACATGGCCAAGGACAACTACGACCTGATCTTCACCACCTCCTTCGGCTACATGAACCCGACGCTGAAAGTCGCCAAACAGTTTCCGAAGGTGACCTTCGAACACGCCACCGGCTACAAGCAGGACAAAAACCTCGGCACCTACCTGGCCCGCACTTATGAGGGTCGTTACGTCGGCGGCTTCCTCGCGGCGAAGATGACCAAGAGCAAGAAGATCGGTTACGTCGCCTCCTTCCCGATTCCGGAAGTGATCCGCGACATCAACGCCATCCAGCTGGCCCTGAACAAGTACAACCCCGGTACCGAGATCAAAGTGGTGTGGGTCAATTCGTGGTTCGACCCGGGCAAGGAAGCCGACGCCGCCAACGCGCTGATCGATCAGGGTGTGGACGTGGTGTTCCAGCACACCGACAGCCCGGCGCCGATCCAGGCCGCCGAACGGCGTGGCGTGTACGCCGTGGGTTACGCCTCGGACATGGCGCACTTCGGCCCGAAGGCGGTGCTGACCTCGATCGTCAACGACTGGGCGCCGCACTACATTCAAGCGACCCAGAGCGTGATCGACCACAGCTGGAAATCCCAGGACTACTGGGGCGGACTGAAGGAAGGCACGGTTGAGCTGCCGATCAGCGACCTGGTACCGGCACCGGTGAAAGCCGAGGCCGAACAGATCATTGCCGACATCAAGAGCGGTGCGCTGCAACCGTTCACCGGACCGATCAAGGATCAGGCCGGCGTGGAAAAAATCCCGGCGGGCGTGAGTGCGACGAATGCGGAACTGGCGTCGATGAACTATTACGTGGAAGGGATGAAGGCCGAGATGCCGAAGTAAATCTCCGATTCACCACACAAAACCCTGTGGGAGCGAGCCTGCTCGCGAAAGCGGTGTGCCAGTCACCGATGATGTTGGATGACAGACCGCAATCGCGAGCAGGCTCACTCTTACAATGGTTCTTCAGCGTATTCAAGGATTGTGTATGGATCAGCTTCCGATCATCGACATCAGCCCGCTCTATAGCGACGACGAAAACGCCTGGCCTGCCGTGGCAGAAAAGATCGACCAGGCCTGCCGCGAATGGGGCTTCTTCTACATCAAGGGTCACCCGATTTCCGCGCAGCGCATCGATTCGCTGCTCGATCACGCCCAGCGCTTTTTTGCGCAACCGGCAGAAGAAAAACTCAGGATCGACATTACCCAGACCCGTCACCACCGCGGTTACGGCGCCATCGCCACCGAACAGCTCGACCCGGACAAACCCAGCGACCTCAAAGAAACCTTCGACATGGGCCTGCACTTGCCGGCGGATCATCCCGACGTGCTCGCGGAAAAACCCCTGCGCGGGCCGAATCGCCATCCGGCACAAGCAGGCTGGGAAACGCTGATGGAGCAGCACTACCTCGACATGCAGGCACTCGCGCAAACCCTGTTGCGGGCGATGACGATTGCGCTGGACATCGAGCGCGATTTCTTCGACACCCGCTTCAATCAGCCGGTGAGTGTGCTGCGGATGATCCACTACCCGCCACGCCACACCGCCAGCAGCGCCGAGCAGCAAGGCGCCGGGGCGCACACCGATTACGGCTGCATCACCCTGCTCTATCAGGACAGCGCCGGCGGCCTGCAAGTGAAGAACGTCAAAGGGGAATGGATCGACGCGCCGCCGATTGACGGCACTTTCGTGGTCAACCTCGGCGACATGATGGCGCGCTGGAGCAACGATCGTTATCGCTCGACCCCGCACCGGGTGATCAGCCCGCTGGGGGTGGATCGCTATTCGATGCCGTTCTTCGCCGAGCCGCACCCGGATACCCGCATCGAATGCCTGCCCGGTTGCCAGGACGCACAGCATCCGGCGAAATATCCGACCACCACCTGCGCCGAATTCCTCCTGTCGCGCTTCGCCGATACCTACGCCTATCGTCGCGAGCCGCAAGCGGTGTGATGGATCGCTTGGTCAGGTTTTGCCAATTGTTTCGGCGCGCATCTGTAGAATGGCGGCCATCTGCACCTGATGAGAAAAGAATATGTACGATTGGCTCAACGCCCTGCCCAAGGCCGAACTGCACCTGCATCTGGAAGGCTCGCTGGAGCCTGAGTTGCTGTTCGCCCTGGCCGAACGCAACAAGATCGCCCTGCCGTGGAGCGATGTCGAAACCCTGCGCAAGGCTTACGCCTTCAACAACCTGCAGGAATTCCTCGACCTGTATTACCAGGGTGCCGACGTGCTGCGCACCTCGCAGGACTTCTACGACTTGACTTGGGCCTACCTGCTGCGCTGCAAAGCGCAGAACGTGATTCACACCGAACCGTTCTTCGACCCGCAGACCCACACCGACCGGGGCATCCCGTTCGAAGTGGTGCTCAACGGCATCGCCGCTGCACTCAAGGATGGCGAGCAGCAACTGGGCATCACCAGCGGTTTGATCCTGAGCTTCCTGCGCCACCTCAGCGAAGACGAAGCACAGAAAACTCTCGATCAGGCTCTGCCGTTCCGTGATGCGTTCGTCGCCGTCGGCCTCGACAGCTCGGAGATGGGTCACCCGCCAAGCAAGTTCCAGCGTGTGTTCGACCGCGCCCGCCACGAAGGCTTCCTGACCGTCGCCCACGCCGGTGAAGAAGGCCCGCCGGAGTACATCTGGGAAGCCATCGACCTGCTGAAAATCCAGCGCATCGACCATGGCGTACGCGCCATCGAAGACGAGCGCCTGATGCAGCGGATCATCGACGAGCAGATCCCGCTAACTGTGTGCCCGCTGTCGAACACCAAGCTCTGTGTGTTCGATCACATGTCGCAGCACAACATCCTCGACATGCTCGAGCGTGGAGTGAAGGTCACCGTCAACTCCGATGACCCGGCGTACTTCGGCGGTTACGTCACCGAGAACTTCCATGCGCTGCATGAACACCTGGGCATGACCCAGGATCAGGCCAAGCGCCTGGCGCAGAACAGCCTGGATGCGCGTCTGGTAAAACCATAAAAACACTGAAGTTTCAATGTGGGAGCGAGCCTGCTCGCGAAGGCTTCGTGTCAGTCACAGTTTGAGTTGTCTGACACACCGCTTTCGCGAGCAGGCTCGCTCCCACATTTATACCGGTGTAGACTCTGTCAGCTCTTCCAGCGTCTTGCCCCGCGTCTCCATCCCGAACAACCACACCACCCCCGCCGCAATCGCAAAGCACAGCGCGCCCAGCGCAAACACCCCGCCCTGCCCGGTAATCGGGAACACCAGCCCGGTCACCAGTGGCCCGAGCAACGAGCCGACGCGGCCAATCGCCGAGGCAAAGCCCGAGCCTGTGGCGCGCGCCGAAGTCGGGTACAACTCCGGCGTATAGGTGTAGAGCACCGCCCACATGCCGAACAGGAAAAACTGCATCAGCAATCCCGAACTGATCAGCAACGCGACGTTGCCGCCGAATACCGCGCTTTGCCCGTAGAGAAACGCCATCACCCCGCCGCCAAGCAACGTCACGATGCACACCGGCTTGCGCCCCCAGCGCTCCACCAGCCACGCCGCCATCAGGAACCCGGGAATTCCGCCCAAAGAAATCAGCACGGTGTAATACACCGACTGGGTCACGGCAAAACCCGACTGTTGCAACAACGCACTGAGCCACGACGTCAGCCCGTAGAAACCGAGCAAGGCGAAAAACCACAGGCTCCAGATCATCGTCGTGCGCTGGCGATATTGCGGCGACCAGATCTGCTTGAGCGCCGAGAAGAAGTTGCCCGGCGGCGTCACTGTCCTTGGCAGGCGCACCGGCTCAGGCAGCGTCGCGACCCCGAGCGACGTGCGCACGCGCGCCTCGATAGCGCCCAGGACCTTGTCCGCTGCTTCGTGGCGTCCGGCCTGCTCCAGCCAGCGCGGTGATTCGGGGATAAAGAAACGGATCGCCAGCACAAACACCGCCGGCACCGCCAACACCAGGAAGATGTCGCGCCAGCCAATCAACGGCAGCAGAAAGTACGACAGCACCCCGGCGGCGACAAAACCCAGCGGCCAGAAACCGTCCATCAATGCAATGTAGCGCCCGCGCCGCTGCGCCGGGATCAACTCCGAAAGCATCGACTGTGCAATCGGAAACTCCATGCCCATGCCGATTCCCAGCAGGATGCGGAACAGCGTCAGGCTCTCGACCGTTTGCGCGGTCGAACACAGGTAACTGGTCACGCCCCACAGCACGATGCTCCACTGAAACACCGGTTTACGCCCGAAGCGGTCGGCGAGCATGCCCGACAGCGACGCCCCCAGCACCATGCCGAAAAAACTCGAACTGGCGAGCAGGCCGGCTTGTGCACTGCTCAAGCCGAACTCGGTTTTGATCGAGCCGAGCAGGAACGTCATCATGGCCAGGTCCATGGAATCGAAAAAGAACGCCAGGGCGATGATGATGAAAATGACCCGGTGATAACCGCTGAGCGGCAGCCGTTCCAGGCGTTCTGCCGCACTGAAGTTTCGCGTATCCATGCCCCATCCCCCATCCACAATGTGTGCGGATCGAGTGTGCGCGATTACGCCTCGGCGCTTTTTCTGGATACGACCTGTTCGCAGTCACAGGCGACGCCAGCGTCGAAGTGTTGTCTGGCGAACGCTCTACTACGCCAACTCCAGCTCGGTTTCCTTGGCGAAACGCTGGATTTCCCGCTGCCCGGCCGGGGTCACTTGCAAGGCGCGTGAATCCTTGGGCAGCACCAGCCAGCCGGACTGCATGAACAGTTGCAGCACCGCCGCGCCGAGTGAACCGCCCAGGTGCGGGCGACGCTCGCTCCAGTCCGGACAGGCGCACGCCACCTGAGCCTTGCGATGAGCGAGAGCCTGGATGAACACCCCTCGGTTGGCCAGTTGTGTCGAACCTTTGAGCGTCACCACGACCCGCTGCTCGATCTGTTCGAGCCAGCCGGCATCGAGCAGACGCTGATACAGATCGGCGGCCAGCGTGCCTCCCAGATGGTCATCGCAAAAGCGCGCACGCAGCAGTGAAGACGGCGCAGTCTGGGGATTGGCGCTCGGCGTCGAGCGCTTGAATACGTGAGGAATTTCTCGCGGTGCGCTGGCGATCGTGGCACTGGCCAGGGCTTCGATGGCCGCCGCGATCTCCGGGGCTGCCAGGCGGAAAAAGCGCTTGCGTCCGCGAACCTCGACTTTCAACAGGCCCCCGGCGGACAAACGCCCCAGATGCGCACTGGCCGAAGATGGCGACAACCCTGCCAGCAGCGCCAGCTCTTCGGTCTGGCGTGCCGAGCCATCCATCAACGCCCACATCATCGCACTGCGCTTGGGGTCGGCCAGCAGCGTGGCGATCTGGCTGATGCAAGGTGCATGTTCCATGTGTTCACTCCCTGTTGAATCGTATCGTCTACTGCTCGAAGACATCTTGACCAGTAATGTGTCGTCGGCCAAGACGGGTAAAACGCCATGAACCGGAGCACGCCAGGCCGGTGCTGCTGCACCCGTCAATGACGTGTCCGCGGCGTTTGTGCAGCACTCGCCAGGCCCTGGAAAAACCGCGCGGATTCTGTCCTGGCCGGTTATCGGTGCAGGTTTGAGGCGGTCGCTAGTATAAGCGGGATGCACGCCGCTTCCTGCGCCGTGGCTGACTCGAATGGTGATAGTTCCTGAGAGAAATTTCGCTAATTGCCTGCGACTAATGATCAACTTTCGGGAAATGGGGAAATTGACTACTCAATTCGGCGCATCGGCTGGCGAGCATTTCCCTCAAAAGGTTCACCGGCTTACTCAATTGTGCGCGATGGGCGCACAACAGATTCAGCGGAGCACGCTCACAGAGCAATTCCGGCAGCAACACCTTGAGGCGTCCGGCAAGCACATCCGCGCCAACGTCTAGCCACGATTTGTAGGCGATGCCCGCCCCCGCCACCGCCCACAACCGCACGACGTCGGCGTCATCGCTGAAGCGATCGCCACTGACCGTCAGGCCGACCTCACGTTTGCCGTCATGAAAACTCCAATGGTCGTGCACGCGACTGCCGAGCATGTACAGCAGGCAATTGTGCTGCGCCAATTGTTCGAGCTGACGCGGTTCGCCGTGGCGCGCCAGGTACGCCGGTGAGGCGCAAAGCACGCGACGATTGTCCGGGGCGATGGGCAGCGCCACCAGACTCGAATCCTCCGGCTCGCCATAGCGCAGGGCGATGTCCACCGGCTGGCGGAACAGGTCGGCGATGCGATCACCGAGCAACAGGCGCACGGTCAGCTTCGGATGCTCGCGTTGAAACGCGTCGAGCCATGGCAACAACAGGTTGCGCCCGAAATCCGAAGGCGCGGACAACTGCAGGATGCCGCTGACCTGATCCTGTGCACTGGAGAGAAAACGTCGGCCTTCATCCAGCGAACTCAGCGCGGCCCGGGCGTATTCGAGAAAACCCTCGCCCTCGGCAGTCAGGCGCAGGCTGCGGGTCGAACGCGCCAGCAAACGCACGCCCAATTGCTGTTCGATCCGTTTGAGCGCGGCGCTGGCCACAGCGGCAGACATGTCCATCACCCGCGCCGCTGCGGACAGGCTGCCCAGATCCGCAGCGCGAACGAACAACTGCAAATCATCGAAACGCAGCATTCTCAGCCTCGATTATCAAAAAAATATTGAAAGAGACTGCTCTTTTAGCCGGTTTTATCGCGTCGAGAAATAGCCAATGATCTGTTCAAGCGAATTTATCCCGCGACCGGAGCCAAACATGTCCCAAGCATTCACCGCCATCGCCACCCTGATCGCCAAACCCGGCCAGCAGGACCTCCTCGAAAACGCCCTGCGCGCACTGGTTGAACCAAGCCGCGCCGAGGAGGGCTGCAGCCAGTACGACCTGCACCACGACCTGGCTGACCCGCTGACTTTTTATGTGATCGAACACTGGGCCAGCGAGGAAATCCTTCAGGCGCACAACGCCAGCGAGCATTTCCAGAGTTTCCAGGCCACCGCCGGTCACTGCATCGAACACTTCCAATTGAAACGCCTGGGCACCATCGCCTGAGCCCTTCTTCTATTACCGTTACGGAGCAAGTCATGAAAGCCATCGCCTATTACGCCTCCCTGCCGATCAGCGACGAACAATCCCTGCAAGACATTGAACTGCCGGAGCCGGTCGCCGGCCCGCGCGACCTGCTGGTGGAAGTCAAAGCCATCTCGGTCAACCCGGTCGACACCAAGGTGCGGCAGAACGTGGCGCCGGAAAACGGCGCGGCAAAGGTGCTGGGCTGGGACGTCGCCGGCGTGGTCAAGGCCGTCGGTAGCGAAGTGACGCTGTTCAAGGCGGGCGACAAGGTGTTCTACGCCGGCTCGATCGCCCGTGCCGGCGGCAACAGCGAGCTGCACGTGGTCGATGAGCGCATTGTTGGCCACATGCCGAAATCCCTCGGTTTTGCCGAAGCCGCTGCACTGCCGCTGACCGCGATCACCGCGTGGGAACTGCTGTTCGAACGCCTGCAGATTCGTGAGGGCAAAGCGGATGAAGGGCAGAGTCTGCTGATCGTCGGTGCCGCTGGCGGCGTTGGTTCGATTCTCACCCAACTGGCCAGGCAGTTGACCGGGCTCAAGGTCATCGGCACCGCGTCCCGTGCACAGACTCGCGACTGGGTGAAGGAGCTGGGCGCCGATCTGGTGATCGACCACAGCCAACCGTTAAGCGAAGAACTGCAGCGCGCCGGCATCAATCACGTAACCCACGTCGCCAGCCTGACCCAGACCGATCTGCACCTCGATCAACTGGTTGAGGCCCTGGCGCCGCAAGGCAAACTGGCACTGATCGACGATCCGAAGTCGCTGGACGTGAGCCAGCTCAAGCGCAAGAGCCTGTCGCTGCACTGGGAGTTCATGTATACCCGCTCGCTGTTCGAAACCCCGGACATGATCGAACAGCACAAACTGCTCAACCGCGTGGCCGAGCTGATTGATGCGGGAACCTTGAAGACTACGGTGGGCGAACATTTCGGCACGATCAATGCGGCGAACCTGCGTCGTGCGCACGAGTTGCTGGAAAGTGGCAAAGCCAAGGGCAAAATTGTTTTAGAAAGTTTCTGAGAGTCCGAAGGCCGCAATCAGCGCCAGACCATTTAAGGGCTGGCGCTGTTTTTTGCCGTCAGTCAGATGCTTCTCCGTTGTCACAAATGCGATCGTATTCAGGTCTACAATCGAAACCTCTGCGATGCATCTTTTACACAAGGGAGGTCAGTAATGAAGATCCTGATAAAAGAAGTGGCAAAGTCTCAATGGCAGGTTCGTCTGGACCAGCACGCCGTGACATTTCGCAGTGAAGCCGAGGCCCTCGCCTTCACCCGCACCCTTGAAGCGCGCCTGCACGCGCCCCATCAGATTCCCGACTCCGGACAGCAACGCGCCGCCGGTTGAGGCAATCAGGCTTCGGCCTGTGCTTGCGCCAACGCCCGGGCATTCTGCAAATGCCGGGTGTACATCGCAACGCTCACCACCAGTAATCCGCACAGGCTGATGACCATGGCCATCGGCATGGCGCTGCCGTCATGCAGAACACCTACCAGCGAGGCCGCGCCGGAAGCCACGCTGAACTGCAGACAACCCATCAGTGCCGAGGCACTGCCGGCGCGTGCGCCCTGACCGTTCATCGCACACGCCGCTGCGTTGGGCAGGATGCAGCCGAGGCTGGCGATGCATACGAACAACGGAATCAACAGCGGCCACAAGGCTTCGGTGTGCATGGCACTGACCGCGAGCAAAGTCACTCCGGCCAGCAGATACACCCACACCGCCCGCGCCAGCAGGAACGCCGGACCGCGCTTGGCCAACAGCCGCGCGTTGACCTGGGCGACCAGAATGAACCCCGCCGCATTGGTGCCGAACAGCCAGCCGAAATGCTCGGCCGGTACGCCGTAGAGTTTGATGAAGACGAACGGCGAACCAGCGATATAAGAAAACATCCCGGCGACCGCGATGCCGCCAGTCAGGGCGTGACCGAGAAACACCCGGTCGCCGAACAACCGACCGTATTGGCGCAACGCACCGGACAATGGCTGGCGCGGTACGTAGTTCGGCAGACTTTCCGGCAGACCCAGCGCCACAGCGAGGCCGGCCAGCGCACTGAAGACGGTCAGCACGAGGAAGATCGACTGCCAGCCAGTAGTGTTGACCAGCAGACCGCCGAGCAGCGGCGCGAGGATCGGCGCCAACCCCATCACCAGCATCAGTTGCGAAAAGACTTTCGCCGAACCGACCGCATCGCACTTGTCGCTGACCACTGCCCGGGAAATCACCATCCCCGCGCAGCCGCCCAGCGCCTGAACGAAACGCGCGCCGATCAGCCATTCCAGATTCGGTGCATAGGCACAGGCCAGCGAGGCCAGGGTGAACAGGCCAACACCGCCGAGCAACGGCAGGCGCCGACCAAACCGGTCGGCCACCGGGCCATACAGCAATTGCCCGATCGACAGACCAGCGAAATAGGCCGCCAGGGTCAGCTGCACATGCTTTTCATCAGTGCCAAAGGCCAGCGCCATCGACGGAAACGCCGGCAAATAGAAGTCGATCGCCAGCGGACCGAAGGCGCTCAAGGCACCGAGAATCAGAATGGTACGGAAGTTCATCAGGCATCCAGGTGGGATAGAAGTCGGCAGCCCGACAGTCTAGCCGCGCTGGGACACCTTGAACATTCCGATAGCTCGCTAACTATTAGAAAGTCAGACGAACTGCACAGCAAAGATCAAAAGATCGCAGCCTTCGGCAGCTCCTAAAGGGGATTGGTGTGGCCCCCTGTAGGAGCTGCCGAAGGCTGCGATCTTTTGGCTTTTGATCATCCGGCGAGTTTTACCGGGTAACCTTCTTCGCTGATCACCTCGATCACCTGCTCGGCACTCAGCGAACTCTCGACGCCGACTTCTTTGGCCCCCAGATCGACCCGCACGCTGGCCGCCGGATCCTTTGCCTGCACCGCGTTGGTGATGGCTTTGACGCAGTGACCGCAGGACATGCCTTGAACGTTGAACACTTGCATGGATGTACTCCTTTGAGTGAGGTTGCCGGCAGTGTCGAGCTTGCCACCATGGCAAGGTCAAGTTCTGCAGAAACCTGCCGGGCTGGCAATCGGCGTCGCGCTCAGCCAAGCTGCGTGCATCAATGACTCAAATTCAGGAGATTCAGCCATGCGCTGGTCAGCTTTCAGCCTGTTTGGCTTGCTCAGCCTCTTTGCCGCCCTGCCACAGGCCCACGCGACCGGCGAGGATTATGCGGTTCTGATCATCTCGCGCGAGCGTCTGGAAGTGCCGACTTCCTGCGAGATCGGCGTGTACGTCAATGATCAACTCGCTGGGCGCCTGCTGCAGGAACAGACTACTTCCTTCAACCTGCCCCACGGCACGCTTTCCATTCGTCTGAAACAGTTGCCTGGCCAAGTGCCGGGTTGCCAGGCAGGCATGCTCGCACCGCCGGCGCAGGAGATTTCGCTCAAGGCCGGGGATGTGCTCAAGTACCGGATCGCGGCAAATCCCAAAGGCTTATACCTGCGACCTGCTGCCCTCGAATATTGAGCCAACAGAAAAAGATCGCAGCCTTCGGCAGCTCCTACAGTTGGATTGCATTCCAGTGTAGGAGCTGCCGAAGGCTGCGATCTTTTGCTTTTCAGATTGGCGCTTGACCTTGCCCGCATGGCAAGGTTGATCCTTGTAGACATCTTCTACAGGGAGTAAGACCGATGTCCGATTCCATCACCTTCGATCTGCCGATTGCCGGCATGACCTGCGCCAGTTGCGCCGGGCGTGTCGAGCGGGCGTTGAGCAAAGTCAGCGGCGCCAGTGGCGTCAGCGTCAATCTCGCCACCGAACAGGCCCGCGTCCAGGCGCCCGGCGACAGCTTGCCGGCGTTGATGGAAGCGGTTGAACGCGCCGGTTACAGCGTGCCGCAGCAGACTGTGGAGTTGAGCATCGACGGCATGACCTGCGCCTCGTGCGTCGGTCGCGTCGAGCGCGCCCTGAACAAAGTCCCAGGGGTGAAGAGCGTCAGCGTCAACCTCGCCAACGAACGCGCGCACCTCGAATGGCTCGGTCAGGTCGATATTCAGTCGCTGCTCGACGCTGTGAGCAAGGCCGGTTACTCGGCCAGCGTCTGGCAAGCCGAACACCCCGTCACCGATAACCAGCAACAGCGCCTGCAACATGAGCGCTGGGCGCTGATCTGCGCCATCGCCCTGGCCTTGCCGCTGGTGCTGCCGATGCTGCTGCAACCGTTCGGCATTCACTGGATGCTTCCGACCTGGGCGCAATTCGCCCTCGCCACGCCAGTACAATTCATTTTCGGTGCACGCTTCTATGTCGCCGCGTGGAAAGCCGTGCGCGCCGGCGCCGGCAACATGGACTTGCTGGTGGCCCTCGGTACCAGCGCCGGTTACGGCCTGAGCCTGTACGAATGGGCCACCGCCGCCGGGCGCATGCCGCATCTGTATTTCGAAGCCTCAGCCGTGGTGATCGCCCTGGTGCTGCTCGGCAAATATCTGGAAAGCCGCGCCAAGCGTCAGACCGCCAGCGCCATCCGCGCCCTCGAAGCCTTGCGCCCGGAACGGGCGATTCAAATCATCGACGGTCGCGAGCAAGACGTGGCGATCAGCGCCTTGCGTCTGAACGATCAGGTCTTGGTCAAACCCGGTGAACGTTTCCCGGTAGACGGCGAAGTGCTTGAAGGCCAGAGCCACGCCGACGAAGCGCTGATCAGTGGCGAAAGCCTGCCAGTGCCAAAACAACCGGGCGACAAGGTCACCGGCGGCGCGATCAACGGCGAAGGTCGCCTGCTGGTACGCACCACCGCCCTCGGTGCGGAAAGCGTGCTGGCGCGGATCATCCGGCTGGTGGAAGACGCTCAGGCGGCGAAGGCGCCGATCCAGAAACTGGTGGATAAAGTCAGCCAGGTGTTCGTGCCCACCGTGTTGCTGATCGCCCTCGCCACCCTGATTGGCTGGTGGCTGTACGGCGCGCCCATGGAAACCGCGTTGATCAACGCGGTCGCCGTGCTGGTGATTGCCTGTCCGTGTGCCCTCGGCCTCGCCACGCCGACGGCGATCATGGCCGGCACCGGCGTGGCCGCGCGTCACGGGATTCTGATCAAGGATGCCGAGGCGCTGGAACGTGCCCATGAAGTCGACAACGTGGTCTTCGACAAGACCGGCACGCTGACTTCCGGTACTCCGCGCATCGCCCATTTCAGTGCAGTGGATGGCGATGAAAATACTCTGCTGACCCTGGCCGGTGCCCTGCAACGCGGCAGTGAACACCCGCTGGCCAAAGCCGTGCTGGACGCTGCCGCCGAGCGTGGTCTGCCGGTGCCGGATGTCAGCGACAGCCAGTCCCTGACCGGCCGCGGCATCGCCGGCACGCTTGACGGTCGGCGCCTGGCGCTGGGCAATCGGCGCTTGCTGGAAGAGAGCGGCTTGAGCGCCGGTCACCTCGCCGAGTCCGCCAGAACCTGGGAAAGCCAGGGCCGGACCTTGTCGTGGCTGATCGAGCAGAGCCCCGAACCGCAAGTGCTCGGTTTGTTTGCCTTCGGCGACACGCTCAAGCCCGGCGCACTGCAAGCCGTACGGCAACTGGCCGCACGAGGTATCCACAGCCATCTGCTGACCGGCGACAACCGTGGCAGTGCGCGCGTGGTGGCCGAGGCGCTGGGCATTGAAAGCGTTCACGCCGAAGTACTCCCCGCCGAAAAAGCCGCGACCGTCGCCGAACTGAAGAAAACCGGCGTGGTGGCAATGGTCGGCGACGGCATCAACGACGCCCCGGCCTTGGCCGCAGCGGACATCGGTATCGCCATGGGCGGTGGCACCGATGTGGCGATGCATGCTGCCGGCATTACCCTGATGCGCGGCGATCCACGGCTGGTACCGGCGGCACTGGAGATCAGCCGCAAGACGTACGCGAAGATCCGTCAGAACCTGTTTTGGGCCTTCGTCTACAACCTGATCGGCATTCCGCTGGCGGCGTTCGGATTCCTCAACCCGGTGCTGGCCGGTGCGGCGATGGCGCTGTCGAGCGTCAGCGTGGTGAGCAATGCGCTACTGTTGAAAACCTGGAAACCGAAGGATCTGGAGGAGCACCGATGAACATCGGCCAAGCGGCCCGGCACAGTGGCCTGAGCGCAAAGATGATCCGCTATTACGAGTCGATCGGCCTGCTCAAGGCTGCCCATCGCACTGACAGCGGCTACCGGATCTACAGCGACGATGACCTGCACACCCTGGCGTTCATCAAGCGCTCGCGGGACCTGGGGTTTTCTCTGGAAGAAGTCGGCAAGCTGTTGACCCTGTGGCAGGATCGCCAGCGCGCCAGCGCCGATGTGAAGGCCCTGGCGCGTCAGCACATCGACGAGCTGAATCAGAAGATCCGCGAACTCGGCGAGTTGCGCGACACCCTGCAGGACCTGGTCGAGCACTGTCATGGCGACCATCGCCCCGACTGCCCGATCCTCAAGGAACTGGCGTCGGGCTGCTGCGCGCAACCCGCCCGCGCCTGAGCGCCAGCAGCTTTACGGTCAACAAGGTGCCGAGCGGAATGCCGTGGAACAGCAGCACCACGGCACCCGGCGCCCACCAGCCATAGAACGGCGCGGCGATCAGCATGCCGACGCCAAACCCGGTCATTTGCAGCAAGGTCAGAAAACTGAAAATCGGCAGCCGCAAATGCTCCGGTTCACGTTGCAGGCGCGACATCAGGCCGACTTCAGAAATACCGTCACCCAGCCCCGCCGGCAGGGAAAACAGCAGCAGACCGAAAAGGCTGTGCTGCTGGAACATCAGGATGAAACCGCAGGACATCAACGCCACGCCGAAGAAATACCGTCGTTCCAAATCAATGTTATCCGTGCCTTTGAGGCGACTGGCAATCCGTGCCCCGAGCAGTTTGCCACTGGCCCACACCGCCAGCATCAGGCCCAGCGTGGTGCTGGCCGAATCGGGTGTCAGCAGTTTGGAGATGATCGGAAACCCGACGTTGTGCGCGGCACTGCCCAAGGTGTCGGCCATGGTCACGGCGAGCATCGCCGCAATCACCGGAGCGCTGCGCAGGCCTTGTTTCAGGGCTGACCATTCGCCGCGTTCGTTGGTCGATTGTTCGCTGACTTCTGCAGCAGCGAAGCGCAACGGTGCAATCAACAGCGCCGCCAGCACATAGGTCAGTGCGTTGAGCGCGAATACCGTTTCGAAACCGAATGCCGCCACCAGCAAACCGGACACCAGGCTGCCGCCGACCATCGCTGCTGATGACGCCGAGGTGATCCAGGCATTGGTTTTCAGTAGCTGCACCGGCTCGATCAACCTCGGCAACTGGCTATTGAGACCGATGGCGAACATTGAGTTGCCAAAGCCCAGGCCGAAAGCGATCACCGGCAACAGCAACGCCTGCTGGCTCACCGGCAGGATCAACAGCAGTCCGAGCAGCGCCGCGCGCAGCAGATCGAAGGCAATCAGCGGCACCCGACCATTCCAGCGCCGGTAGAAGCGTGTACCGATCAAACTGGCGAAAATCCCCCCGCCAACCCGACTGGCGAGGAAGATCCCGACACTCATGGCGCTGTTGCTCAGCAGGTAGACGTAAGTCGCCAGCGCGACCATGTTGAGGAAAGCGCCGAAATCGGAGATCAGCCGGGCGGTGATGATGAGGCGGGCATTGTGCGAGGCGTTCACATACATTCCTTGTAGGAGCTGCCGAAGGCTGCGATCTGTTGATCTGGCCGTTCAAAATCCAGGGCAAAAGATCGCAGCCTTCGGCAGCTCCTACAAGGTGTCCATGCGTACCGTGTACAAAAAACCCGGCCGAGGCCGGGTTTCTGTTCAAGCGCTTACTGCATCCACGGTGGCGGGGGCGGTTCGTCGGACTTGCCTTTGGGCTCGTCATCCGCCGCACGGATCGCCTGCTTGCGCTCTTCGTCGAGCCGCGCCGCTTCGATCTCGCGCAATACACCGCCAACGTCGGCCAGATCTTGCGGATCGTCGAACTCACCGGTCAGCACGCTGTTGGGGTGCAAGGTGCCGGCTTCGTACAACGCCCACATTTCTTTGGCGTAGCGGGTCTGCTTCAGCTCCGGGGCAAAACGCCCGAAGTACGAAGCCATGTTGCCCACATCGCGCTCGAGCATGCTGAACGCGTGGTTGTTGCCGGCGGCATCCACCGCCTGCGGCAGGTCGATGATCACCGGGCCGGTCGGGGTCAGCAGCACGTTGAACTCCGAGAGGTCACCGTGCACCAGACCAGTACACAACATCAGCACGATCTGCGAGATCAGGAACGCGTGATATTCGCGGGCCTGATCCGGCTCCAGCACCACATCGTTCAGACGCGGCGCGGCATCGCCATACTCGTCGGCCACCAACTCCATCAGCAGCACGCCATCCAGAAAGTCGTACGGCTTGGGCACTCGCACACCGGCACCGGCCAGACGGAACAGCGCCGCGACTTCGGCGTTCTGCCAGGCGTCTTCGGTCTCTTTGCGACCGAATTTCGAACCCTTGGCCATCGCCCGGGCCTGCCGGCTGTTACGCACCTTGCGGCCTTCCTGATACTCGGCTGCCTGGCGGAAACTGCGTTTGTTCGCCTCCTTGTAGACCTTCGCGCAACGTAACTGGTTACCGCAGCGCACCACATAAACAGCTGCTTCTTTACCACTCATGAGTGGGCGCAGCACTTCGTCGACCAGACCGTCTTCGATCAGGGGTTCAATGCGTTTTGGAGTCTTCATCAGCTTTTATTGTGGGTCCTTTATTACCAAACACGCGAATGTCACTCGTTATACGGCAATCCTCGCGCTACGGGGAGGGGTTGCCGACCTGTGAACCCTATGGATGCACACACTGTGCCGAAATAATCGAGCTTTGCCGATCATAGCCGAGCCGACCTTGCTTGTAGTTATCGGCCGTCGAGGGCATTTGCGACAGAATCTGACATGCGGCGGTGATGAAAGGACTCAAGGTCAAAAGATCGCAGCCTGCGGCAGCTCCTACAAGAGACTGGCACCGAAAGCTGCGATATTTCAGCGTTCGATGATCGCGGTGACACCCTGTCCCCCAGCGGCGCAGATCGAGATCAGCCCCCTGCCCTTGCCCGCCGCTTCCAGCAGTTTCGCCAGGTTGGCGACAATCCGCCCACCGGTTGCGGCAAACGGATGTCCCGCCGCCAGCGAGCTGCCTTTCACGTTCAACCGGCTGCGGTCGATCGAGCCCAGCGGTGCGTCCAGCCCCAAACGCGTCTTGCAGTATTCGGGGTCTTCCCAGGCCTTGAGCGTGCACAGCACCTGCGCGGCGAACGCTTCGTGAATTTCGTAGTAATCGAAGTCTTGCAGGGTCAGCCCATTACGCGCCAGCAGGCGCGGCACTGCATACACCGGCGCCATCAACAGACCTTCGGCGCCATTGACGAAATCCACCGCCGCCGCCTCGCCATCGCGCAGATAGGCGAGGATCGGCAGCCCACGTTCTTTCGCCCATTCCTCGCTGCCCAGCAGCACCACCGAGGCGCCGTCGGTGAGTGGCGTGGAGTTGCCCGCCGTCAGCGTGCCCTTGGCGCTTTTTTCGAAAGCGGGTTTGAGCGTGGCGAGTTTTTCCAGGGTCAGGTCCGGGCGCAGATTGTTGTCGCGGGTCAGGCCGAGGAACGGCGTCATCAGGTCGTTGTGCCAGCCTTCGCTGTAGGACGCGGCGAGTTTGTGATGACTTTCGAGGGCCAGTTGATCCTGCTCTTCGCGAGGGATATTCCAGGTCTGTGCCATCAACTCACAGTGCTGCCCCATCGACAGACCGGTGCGCGGCTCGCCGATGCCAGGGAATTCCGGGATCAAGTGCCGCGGGCGCAGTTGCAGAAAAGTTTTCAACTTGTCGCCGGTGGTCTTGGCGCGGTTGGCCTGCAGAAGGATTTTGCGCAGCCCTTCGCTGACGCTGATCGGCGCGTCCGAGGTGGTGTCGACGCCACCGGCAATACCGCAATCGATCTGGCCGAGGGCGATTTTATTCGCCACCAGCAGTGCCGCTTCCAGCCCGGTGCCGCAGGCTTGCTGGATGTCATAGGCCGGGGTGGCCGGTGACAGCCGTGAGCCGAGCACACATTCCCGAGTCAGACTCATATCCCGTGACAATTTAAGCACGGCCCCCGCCACCACTTCGCCGATGCGCAGGCCGTGCAGGTTGTAGCGTTCGATCAGGCCTTCAAGCGCGGCGGTGAGCATCACCTGATTGCTGGCAGTGGCGTACGGCCCGTTGGAGCGGGCGAAGGGAATACGGTTACCACCGATGATGGCGACGCGGCGCAGCTGACTCATGAAAAGCTCCTTTCCCAAATGGTCGAATTCACCTGAATCCTTTGTAGGAGTGAGCCTGCTCGCGATGGCATCGTGTCAGTCGAAACGTCTGTATCTGACAAATCCCTATCGCGAGCAGGCTCACTCCTACAAGGTTCAACGTTGTTTCTGAATTTGTGTTTGGCCACACAACCCTCTGCGGCCAACTACTCTGCTGTTCTAGCGTAGGCCTTATTGCGTGGATCGAACGATTGATTGCCGTTGGTAGTCCACACTTTGAACCCCAACTTCTGGAGAGCGTTCCATGTCAGACCGCTATATCGACTTCGCCAACTCATCCATCGGCCACCGTCTGGTCGGGGCTTTGGGCCTGCCGTCGCCGGTGCGGCTGGAACGCTGGCAGGCCGGACGCCTGCGGCCGGTGGACGGTGCGCTGCTGATCGGCGGCGGGCCGCTGGCCGAGCGGGTCACTGCGTTCGCCAACCGCCTGACCGACGCGATTTATAGCTACGGCAGTGAACCGTCGCTGGCCACTGCATGGATTCCCGGGCACGGGCCGAAACTCAAGGCCGTGGTGTTCGACGCCAGCGACCTGCAGCACACCGACCAGCTCAAACAGCTGCGCGAGTTCTTCCAGCCGTTGATGAAAAACCTCGACAGCAGCGCGCACCTGGTGATTCTCGGCCGTGCCCCGGAAACCCTGCGCGAGCCCATCGCGTCCAGTGCACAGCGGGCGCTCGAAGGCTTTTCGCGTTCGCTGGCCAAGGAGTTGCGCAGCGGCGGCACGCTGCAACTGATCTATGTCGGTGAGGGCGCCGAAGATCAGCTTGAGGGGCCGCTGCGGTTTTTCCTCTCACCAAAAAGTGCCTTTGTCTCCGGGCAGGTGATTCGCCTGACCGCGTGCGCTACACCCGTCACCGACTGGACCCGGCCATTGGCCGGACGCAAGGCGCTGGTTACCGGCGCGGCACGCGGGATCGGCGCCTCGATTGCCGAGACTCTGGCCCGCGACGGAGCGGAAGTGATTCTGCTCGACGTACCACCGGCCAAGACTGATCTGGAAGCCCTCGCCGCGCGGCTCGGCGGCCGGGCCATCACCCTCGACATCTGCGCCGAAGACGCCGCTGCGCAACTGATCGAACAGCTGCCGGACGGCCTCGACATTCTGGTGCACAACGCCGGGATCACTCGCGACAAGACCCTCGCCAACATGACCCCGGAATTCTGGGACGCGGTGCTGGCGGTCAACCTCAATGCCCCGCAAGTGCTGACCAAGGCGCTGCTCGACAGCGGCACCCTGCACGACAATGCGCGGGTGATTCTGCTGGCCTCGATCAGCGGCATCGCCGGCAATCGCGGACAGACCAACTACGCCGCAAGCAAGGCCGGGCTGATCGGCCTGGCCCAGGCCTGGGCGCCGACACTGCACGAACGCGGCATCAGCATCAACGCCGTGGCCCCGGGCTTCATCGAAACCCAAATGACCGCGCACATCCCGTTCGGCCTGCGTGAAGCCGGGCGGCGCATGAGTTCGCTGGGCCAGGGCGGTTTGCCGCAAGACGTCGCCGAAGCCGTCGCGTGGCTGGCGCAACCGGGCACTGGCGCGTTCACCGGCCAGGCGCTGCGGGTTTGTGGCCAAAGTGTTCTGGGGGCATAGGCATGAGCATTGAATGGCACACCTTCGACCGCGAACCGAGTCTGCCCGGCCTGTATGCCCGGGCCGCGACCCGGCGCAAGATTACTGGCACCCGATTGCCCGACAGCGGTTTGCGCTGCTGGGTCGATGTCGACGGCCAGAAGCTGGCGGCCTATCGCAAGGTCTGCGGCTTTGCCGATGACGGCCTGCTGCCGCCGACTTATCCACATATCCTCGCGTTCGCCCTGCAGATGCAATTGCTCACGGCCAAGGAATTTCCGTTCCCGCTGCTGGGACTGATTCATCTGAGCAACCGCATACGCGTGTTGCGGCCAATGGGCGGGATCAGTCGCGCGCAAGTCAGTGTTCGCGTGCACAACCTGCAGCCGCATCCCAAAGGTGCGACCTTCGATGTGTTGACCACCCTCGATGATCAACTCGGGCCGCTGTGGGAAGCCGAAAGCCAGATGCTCTGTCGCGGAGTGAAACTCGATGGCGAACCCGTAGAGCAACACTGGGAACCTTCTCAGGTGTTGATGCAAATTGCGCAATGGAAAGCGCCGGCCGATATCGGTCGGCAATACGCCAAAGTCTCGGGCGACTACAACCCGATTCACCTGAGCGCCGCCAGTGCCAAGCTGTTCGGTTTTCCCACGGCGATTGCTCACGGCTTGTGGAACAAGGCACGAACCCTCGCGGCACTGGCTGATCATCTACCCAAGGCCAACCTTGAAATCGCCGTGCACTTTCGCAAACCGGTGCGCTTGCCCAGTGAGGTTTCATTGCTGGCGAGTGCGCCGGGGTCCAGCGGCGAGTTGCGCCTGATCGGCGCCGGCGATCTGGAGCACATGGTCGGGCTGTGGCAACCGGTTGCCTGACCCTCCCCCCCCGGGCAAGCCTGTAAATTGTGTATATATCACTTAAGTTATTCCGCGCTCGACGCAACACTCTGAAGAACTCCTGGCCTTGATTTTCAAGGCCTTTTTTTGCGCGCCTATATCCTGGGTATTAGTCCTTAGGCACGGCGCGGCGCCTTATATATAAAGGCGTTAATACCAACTTGAGAATGGTCGAAACCTGCGGCGCGATTGAGATTGACACCACGGACGAGGCATCACCGGCAACAGATCGGTGAGCCATCGAAAACGACGAATGTTGTTACAGGTGCAAGGAATCTCAATCATGAAAACTCAAGTGTGGTGCAAATCGGCAACAGCTCTGGCATTGATCCTCTCCCTTGGCCTCGCTGGCTGCAGCAGCGGCGGTGGCGGCCATCACAGCAGCTCCGGCAGTTCTTCGCCAGACAGCGCGACGTCGGGCACTGGCGGCACTAGTGGCACTGGCGGCACCGATACCGCAGGCACAGGTGGTACCGGAGGCACCGGTGGTACTGGCGGTACTGGCGGTACCGGTACAACCAACCCGACCGATCCGACCAACCCAACCAATCCGACAGACCCTACGGATCCAACCAACCCGACCAACCCGACCACCACTCCGCTGGTGACCACCACCTTGGTGCAGGATGTCGGCAACACCGTCGCAGGCGTCGGTGATGGGGTCGGCCAGATCGGCGATTCGCTGAGCACCGTACCGGTCGTCGGTGGCGTCGTGCAAAGCGCGGCCAACACCGCTGGCAATGTGGTCAGCACCCTCGGTGATGGCGTGGCCAACGGCATCGGCAAACTGGGCACGGTCGACAATGGTCTGGGCGTCACCGCCGCCTCGGTCGGCGGCGTGGTTTCAGATGTCGGTACTGGCGTCTCGGATCTGAGCGGCAAACTGGCGACCGCCACCGGCAGCGTTCCGGTTGTCGGCGGCGTGGTCACCAAAGTCGCCCCGGTACTCGACGGCGTCGGTGAAAAAGTCACCATGCTCGGCGACACACTGAGCCTGGCCACTACCACCGGCCCACTCGGCTCAGTGACCAAGAGTGTCGGCAACGGTCTGGTGCCAGTGATTGCGATGGTTGAAAGCACGACCGACAAAGTAGGCGATGCGACCGGCCTCGGCGCTCCGCTCAATGGCGTGATCGGCCAGGTTGGCGGCGCCGTCAAAAATCTGGGCGGCCAAGTCACGGGTGCCGGCAGCGGCAATGCTGTGACTAACACGCTTGGCGGCGCCTTGACCAACGTCGGCACCACCGTCGGCAAAGCCGGCGGGCTGGTGGATAACGGCAGCAGTACCGGTGGCGGATTGGGTGGTGGTCTCGGCGGTGGCCTGGGCGGTACCGGTCTGCTGCAAACCGTTGGCGGTGCCGTGGTCAATGTCGGTTCCGGCCTGAATGCCGGCAGCACCAACGGCGTGGTCAGTGCCGGCGGCGTCACGGCTGGCGGACTGGGCAATACCATCGCCTCGCTCAACACCGTACTCGGTGGCTCGGGCACGCCGATCACCGCCACCACCTCGCCACTGGCCACCGTCGGCGCCACCGTCGGTGCCGGGCTTAACCCGGTCACCAGTGCGGTCACCAGCGTCACTCAACAAGTCGGCGCCGCGACAGGTCTGGGCGCGCCGGTCGCCGGTCTCACCGGCCAGGTTGGCGGCGCCGTCAGCACGGTTGGCGCCACCATCGCATCCACCAACAACCCGGTCACTACCGCCGTCGGTGGTGTGGTCAGCAACGTCGGCGCTACTGTGGGTGCGGTCGGCGGCCTGCTCAACGGCGGCACCAGTACCGGCGGCACCGCAACCGGAGGTCTGGGCGGCGTGCTCGGTGGCCTGACCGGCGCTCTTGGAGGCAACCAACGCTAAATTGCACCTGGCCGATTCGACGGCCTCACCTACAGCGCCTACGCTTGGTTGAGGGCGGAAGATTTCCACGAGTCTTCCGCTTTTTTCTTAGGAAAAATTCAACCCTGCGCTGTGATCTGACCATGGAGTGTCCTATGCGCGTAATGGCATCCCTGTTGTTCCTCAGTATCAGTTCCGCCGCCCTCGCCGACACCCTGCCAAGCTTTCTCAACAGCAACGAAACCACGCGTAACCTGCCCGTACCGAACCTGCCGGCAGATGCCTATCGCCCCGCCGCCACGCCCCTGCAAGTACCCGACCCCGGCGCGGCCACGGCGCAGCCACTGTTGATGGACACCAGGATCAACCTGAAAACCGTGCAGATCGAAGGCGGCACGCTCTACCCGCTCAACGAACTGGCCGAAGTCTACAAACCCCTGATCGGCCACCAGAGCAGCCTGGCCGACCTGATCGAAGCCACGCGCGACATCACCCGGCGCTACCAGAAGGACGGCTATCTGCTGTCCTATGCGTTCCTGCCGCGGCAGCGTTTCGACGATGGCGTGGCCCGGGTGGTACTGGTGGAAGGTTATGTGCGCGATGTGCAGGTGCAAGGCGATGTCGGCCGGGTCAAAGGCCTGCTCGACGAACTGGCGGCAAAAATCCAGGCCGAACGCCCGCTGACGCGCAAGACCTTCGAACGCTACACCACCCTGATGACCCGCATCCCCGGGGTGACCATCCAGGCGCAAGTGCCGCCGCCCGGCACCACCGACGGTGCAACGACGCTGGTGGCCCAGGCCAGCCGCAAACCGTTCACCAGCACCATGAGCACCACTGAAGACAACCGCAACGGTACCCAGGCTTTGCTGGGGGTCAGCAGTAATTCGCAGACGGCGATGGGCGAGCAACTGACCCTGAGCGGTCTGTTTCCACCGGGCGACGATCATGAGCGCTACTACCGTGTGGACTACAACCAGTTTCTCAACAGTGAAGGCACGCAACTGAGTCTGTTCGCCTCACGCTACCGGGCTGACCCGGGCACCAATGTGCTCACCAGCGACGGCTTCGAACTCAAGCCACACAAGGAAGACGATCGTTACTCCATCGGCATCAGCCACCCGTTCATTGCCGCGTCCAACGAGCTGCTTAACGCGGGAGCGCGGCTATATGCAGTGGATAACAAGAACCGCTACGACGTGGTCGGCTACCCGATCAGCATCGAAGAGCGCACCAACGTGCGTGCCCTTGCATTCGAAGGTGACTGGCGCAAGAGCGATGCGCGGCAATTGCGGATTCTCAGCGGCGGCGTGTATCAAGGTCTGGACAGCATGGGCGCGCATTCCAACAACCCGGCGCTGGACCTGAACTTCCTGCGCCTGCGTCTCTCCGGCGTGCAGAGCGACAAGTTTTTCGACAACTGGCAAGGCGTGCTGTCGGCCGCGCTGTACTGGAGTGATGACACCCTGCCCGACAGCGAGCGTACGGTGTTCGGCGGGCAGAATTTCGGCCGTGGTTACCCTGACGATCAGGCATCGGGCGACAAGGGCTGGGGCGCGGCTTACGAGGTCAACTACAGCTTCAACCGCGACGGCAACTGGGTGCGCATCCTGCAACCGTACGTGGTGCTGGACCGTTCGAAAACCTGGTTCAACAAACTCGCTGTACAGAGCAACGACCTGTCATCGGCAGCAGTAGGCCTGCGTTTTGGCGATGCCAAGTACTACAACATTGCGCTGGAAGCCGCCAAGCCTATGTCCGATGAAGCGCTGGATACGTTCAATCGTCGGGCGCGTTACAGCATCAGTTTCAGCTATCAATTGTAGGCCTTCAGCCAGTCCGTCATCGCCGGCGTGTCGGCGCTGGCGGACTGGCTCGAGCCACGCCATCAACCTAGTTCTTGGTCTCGATCTTGCCGCCCGCATCCGGATCGTATAAGTCCGGAATCTCGTAGCTGTATTTCTTCAACCAGCGCTGCAGCGCCAGCTCCCGCTCTGTCGCGGTGGCGGTTTGCGGTTTGGGCGAAGCGGCGTGGTTGCGACTTTGCAGCACCAGCCAGCCTTCGGTTTCCTGTTGCTGCGCCGAGGCAGGGCCGGCGTCGATCGCCTGGGCGGCGAACGGCAGGCTGAGCAGGGCCAGACAGCAAACACTGTGCAAGGTGTTCATGGTCATCTCCCGGAGTGTCACTTGAGCGTCAACGGTTGTGGGTCAGCCACCACCGCCACTTGATTACCGGCCGCGGTCGAAGCCTTGGCCGGCACTTTGAGTTTTTCCGCGCGGGCCTGGGCATCGGCGAACTGCTCCGGCGTCAGGTGCGCGTGGCTGACGATTTCGGCGGCTTGCTGCCAGTTGTTCTGGTACAGCAGCAAGCTCACCAGATTCAGCGTGGCCAGTTGATCGTTCTGCTTGAGTTCAATAGCGGTCAGGAATTCGAATCGCGCGTCCTCAAGACGCAACTGGTTGAGGTAAACCACGCCCAGGTCATTGCGGATCTTTTCATTGGTCGGCGCCAGGCGCACCGCGCGCTGCAAGTGCGCCTGAGCCTGACCGTTGTCGCCACGGGCGGCATAGATCTGGCCCAGGCCATGCTCGGCGTCCGCCGTCAGGCAGGTGCCGAGCAAACCGCGATACAGCGGCTCGGCTTCACTGCGCCCGAGCAAGCGGTAAACCCTGGCCTTGCGCAGGCGTACCTCGACCAGTTTGTCGGGCAGGCTTTGCAGGTTGGCCAGGCTGGCGTGCAGCTTGCCGTCGTTGGCCAGATCGTCCGCCAGGTTCAGCGCCAGTTCCTGTTCGGAATCGAGTTTGCTGCAACTGGTCGGTGCGAGCATCGCCGACCACGGCGCCTGACCGTCGGTGGCGCAACCACCGAGCAACAACACACTTGCCAAGACAATCAGTGCTTTCATCAAACGCTCTCCATGAGCCAACGTCAGTTTGCGAACGCCCGGGTAATCGCGGTGAACCCCGGGCCGGCCAGTACGATCAGCAAGGCAGGAAACAGAAAGAGCATCATCACCACCGACATCTTCGCCGACATCTTCGAGATGTATTCCTGCAGTCGGGTCAGGCGGCGGTCATCGAGCAATTGCTTGAGCGCGAGCAGTGATTTCATCGCCCCGCCGCCTTGCTGGATCAGTTGCTGCAGGATCACGCAGGTGTCGGTGAACTCATCGACCGCGAGCATCACCGAGGCCTTGTTCAGTTCCTGCCCCAACTCCAGTCCCGAGTCGACCCGGGCCAGAATCAGGCGCAGTTCGCGGGTCAGTTCCGGCAGCAGTTTCTGCCCTTCGGTGCTGAGCACACGCAAGGCTTGTTCGACCGCCATGCCTGACTCGAAGAGGATGCGCAGCAGCGGGATGAACGTGGAGATTTCCACCGCGATGGTTTTCTGCCGGCGTCCGGCGGCGTAGGCCAGCAGCCGCTTGGGCAGCAGGTAACCGGCACCGGTGGCGAGCATCGGCACGATCCAGCGGTTGGCGGCGTGCGGAAAAAAAACTTCCTGCAGAAAGATCGCCAACCCCAAAGCCAGCAGCGGCGTGCCGATCTGGCAGGCAGCGAACAGCGAGCGCTCACTGGCGCGGCGCCAGCCCAGGCGACTGAGCAGAGTCTGGGTTTCGCTGTCGATGCTCACTGAGCGCTGGCCGAACCTGCTGTTGCCCAGAGCACGCAGCCAGTTACCCAGACGGTTCTCGCGCACCAGATGCCCCTGCAACCGCTGGTTGACCTGGCGCACCCGGCGGCGCTCGGTCAGCAGGTGATTGACCACCAGCAACAGCGCGCCGAGCAGCAGCATCAGAGCGGCGAGATAAACCATTTCAAATACTCCGCAACATGCGCCACAGCGCCAGACAACCGGTCACTTGCAACATCACAGCGATAATCAACATGGTCCGACCACCGGAGTCGTGCCACATGCCAAGCATGTAGCCGGGGTTGGTCAGCATGAAGTAGCTCACCAGGATTACCGGCAGCGAACCCAGCACCCACGCGGTCATGCGTGTTTCGCCAGTGAGTGCGCGCAGTTGCCGGGCGCCCTGGTCACGCTCGCGGATCAGCTTGATCAGGTTCTCCAGCAGCTCGCTGGCATTGCCGCCGTAGCGATGGTTGACCTTGAGGCCGAGGGCAAACATGCGCAGTTCGTCCTGTTCGTAGAGTTCGGCGAAATCGCTGACCGCATCCGGCAGATTGACCCCCAGCTGCACGTTGCGCTGCACCCGGCCCATGGCTTTTTTCAGGGGATCCTCGCTCGATTCGATACCGCCCATGACGGCGTCGCTCAAAGTGCGCCCGGACTTGAGACTGCGTACGGTGTAGTCGAGCAACTGCGGCAACTGCTCGATCATGCGTTTGATCCGCCGTTGGTACAGCCAGGAAATGTACAGGCGCAAGATCAGGGGGGGCGCCAGCAGCATCGCCAGCAAACCGATCCAGTCCGCCAATAGATAACCAAGGACAATCGCCACGCCCCACAGGCTCATCCACAGCCCGAAACGTTCGCTGGGACGGCCAAGCCCGGCGCGCAAAAACATCCGTTCAAGTCCAACCCAGGTCGGCTTCTGCGCGGCCAGTTGCGGCTGCCCCGCCGCGAGGCGATTGAGCACCCGTTCGTTGCTGGTCTTGTGGATGCCATGCACGAACAACCAGATCGACAGACCGAGCAGGATCAGACACAGGAAGATGAGAATGGCCGGTCCGATCATGATGCCAGTTCCATGCGGTCAGCCCAGGTGGGCCTCGTGGCGCAACTTGTCGCCCGCCGGATTGACCGCTTCGCGCAGGAAGCCGAAACCGGTACGTCGATCAAGGCGAAACAAGGTGTTGGTGACGTAGACGTCTTCGCGGATGCCGACCACTTCCACCACCTCGCTGACACAGCGGCGGCCGTCGGGCATGCGGGTCAGCTGGATGATCACATCGAGGGCAGCGCAGATCATCTGGCGCAAGGTGCGCTCGGCGATCGAGCGACCGGTCAGCCCCACCAGCGTCTCCAGACGCAGCAACGCATCCTGCGCATTGTTGGCGTGCACGGTGCTCATCGAGCCGTCGTGGCCGGTGTTCATCGCGGTCAGCACATCGACCACTTCGACCCCACGAATCTCGCCGAGGATGATCCGGTCGGGACGCATGCGCAGGGCGTTGCGGATCAGGTCGCTGGCCTTGACTTCGCCGTGGCCCTCGGCGTTCGGCGGGCGGGTTTCCAAGCGCACGACGTGCGGGTGGCCGAGCTGCAATTCGGCGACGTCTTCGATGGTCACCAGACGTTCGTGGGGGTTGATCAATTGGCTGAGGATGTTCAGCAGCGTGGTCTTGCCAGTGCCGGTACCGCCGCTGATCAACACGTTGCAACGCTTGCCGACCGCCTCCTGGAGGAACTCGAAAATCGCCAGATCGATGGTCTGCATCGCCATCAGGTCGCTGCTCTTGAGCATGTCCTTGCGAAACTTTCGAATCGACAGGCAGGGGCCGTCGAGAGCGATCGGCGGGATGATCGCGTTGACCCGGCTACCGTCCGGCAGACGCGCATCGACCATCGGCGAGGACTCGTCGAGGCGTCGCCCGAGTGGTGCGAGAATCCGTTGCATGACCCGTTCGACGTGGTGCGAATCGATAAAGCGCAGGTCACTCTGGTGCAGCACGCCATCGCGTTCGATGAACACCCGGTGCGGGCCATTGACCAGAATCTCGGTCACCGACGGATCGCGCAGCAGCACTTCCAGCGGGCCGAACCCAGTGAGTTCGTCGACGATTTCCTCGGCCAGCCGCTCCATCTCGTAACGGGAAATCGCCAGGTGCAGGCGGGCGATATATTCGGCAACCTTGTCGGTGACAAACTGCGCCAGCAACTGGCGCGAGCCCTCCAGCAGGTTTTTCCCCGACTCTTCGATGGCGTCGATGATGTAGCGATGCAGCACCAGCTTCAGGCCTTCGTGATCGGTATTGCCGACCGCGCCATGCTGCACCGCGCCGAACAGTTTTTCCGCGCTCATGAGGTGCCTCGCAAGCGGTCGAACCAGCTGATGGCCTTGGGTTTGACCAGACCTTCGGAGCGTTTGGCCAGACGCTCGCCGAGAGCCCGCAGGCTTTGCGTGAGTTTTTCCCGCGGGGCCAGCTCGAACAGGCTGACACCCTGGTTCTTGGCGTTGAGGCGCACTTCGGCATTGGCGGCCAATACCGCGATCACTTCGAGGTTGAAGGTTTTGCCCAGGGTTTCAGCATCCGGGGCAACGCTGCCCAGATAGCCGTCCACCAGCAACCGCGCGTGGTCGAGTTTCATGCCTTTCTCGCGCCACAGATTGAGCACGGCCAGGTTGCGGCGGCAGTTGAGCACGTTCTGATCGGTGTACCAGATCAGCTTGTCGCAGTGGCTGACAAAGGTGCGCAAGGCTTCACTGTCGGACTGCCCGGTGAGATTCACGACGATGTGCTGGAAGTGTTGGCGCAAGGCGCTGAGCAACATGTACAGCTCGGCGGCACTGGTGTTTTCCAGTGGCTCGTCGCTGCTGGCATACGCCAGAATCCGCAGCCCCGCTTCAGCGCTGGTGAAGGCACTGTCGATCAGGGTCGCGTCGAGTCTGCGCAAGTGACGCAAGGCATCGCCGAAGTGAAACGAACTTTCGAGTCCGAGCAACGCCAGGCTGTCGCCGCGCGGTAGGCCCAGATCCAGCAGCAACGTCTGCTGTCCGCTCTTTTGCACCACCTGCGCCATATGGTTGGCCAGCAGCGCGCCATCGCTATAGCTCTGCGTGCCGTACAACACCGTAAGGCCGCCAAGCTGCGTGTTGGCCGCCACCGGTGGCAGGCGCTTGTTCAGGCGCCTCACCAGCCCGGCGACTTCACTGGCGCGCGAACCGTAGGCGACGAAATCCCGGGCGCCGGCACGCATGGCATTGAGCACCAGTTGATTGTCCATACCATCGCCGAGCGCGACGATGGCGAGCATCGGTTTGGCTTCCAGCGCGCCTTCGATCAACGCACTTTGCGCGACCACATGGTCGCGATCGAGGCCGACGAACACCAGGCTGGCGAAGGTGACGTCGACCAGCGCCAGCAACTCGTCCAGGCTCCCGGCCCCGGCGCTCACCACCTGGCCCAGCGGCGCGAGTGCGCCTTGCAGCCACTCCAGGTCGGTGCTGTTACGGGTGATCGCAAGAAAGGTCTGACTCAGGTTCTGGTTCATTGGGACAACCCACTGCGCTTGTCGAAATTGCCGTTTTCGAGGAAGAACATGCGGTAGAAATTCGGGTCGTAGTTGCGCAGTTTTTCCCCCGGCAGCGACGGCAGTTGCGCGTCCGCCGCCAGTGGCTGCACCAGGTGCGGGGTGACAATCATCAGCAGTTCGCGCTCTTCGCGTCTGATCTGCGAGCCTTTGAAAAAGGCGCCGAGTACCGGGATATCACCCAGCCCCGGAAACTTGTTCACTTGCGAGGTGTTGCTGGTGCTGATCAAGCCGCTGATGACGAAGCTTTCGCCGTCGGCCAGCGAGATGCTGGTGTCGGTACGGCGCACGGTAAGGGCCGGCACCGGGGTGCCGGCGATACTGATGGCGTTGGCGTAATCCAGTTCACTGACTTCCGGCGCGACCTTCAGTGCCACGCGATTGCGGTCGATCACGGTCGGAGTCAGGGTCAGGCGGATACCGAACTCCTTGTACTCGATAGTCACCGTGTCGCTGCCGGCGCTGGGCACCGGAATCGGGATTTCACCGCCGGCCAGAAAGCTTGCGCTCTGCCCGCTCAGCGCCACCAGGCTGGGGCGCGCAAGGGTGTAGGCGAAACCGCTGGTTTCCAGCGCGTTGATGATCGCCATGGTCTTGCCGCCGACCCACGAGAAATTGAACAGGCCGTTATCCACCGGCAGTCTCGGTGTCGGCACGCCGTCGATGGGTGGCAACGTACCGGGCGAACCGAAGAGGAAATTACCCCGAGTGCCGATCAACGAAGCGGTGGCTTCCTTGAGTTTGGTGCGGCTGACTTCGACGAAACGAATGTCGGTCTGCACTTGCGAGGGCAGCGTCGGATCATCGGAAGGCAGTCTGCTGGCGCTGGTCAGTGCGGCGGTGGCACTGCCCTTGACGAACACCATGCTCTGGCGCGGTTCACTGGAGCACGAAGTCCAGACCATCAGGCTGGTGGCGCCGGGGGCCACGCCGGTGAGTAAAAACGAGGCGCTGCCGGTATCATGCACGTCGGCGATCTTCGGGTCGCCGATGGCCACGCGGGTGATCGCCACCGGCGACTGGATGTCCTGCTGGAAGCCCTCGCCGATCTCGATCACCGGTGGCATACGACCGAGTGCCGAGCAATTGCCGGTGGCCGCGACGGCGGCGTTCATCGACAGTCCCATCAGTATCAAGGCCCGGACTACAGGTTTTAATAGCGGCCTGAATCGACTCTGCATGCACGTGGATCCTTGCTCAGTCATGGGGCTTGTTGGGAAAGCTGATTGCCGCGGATCACTTCCATCGGCCGCGCAGCGCCATGACCGCCAGCGGCCGGCGCTTTCGGGGCGGCACCGAGCGCCAGTTGCGTGAACTGGAAGAGTTGGCTGTTGGCGTTGTCCACGTGCGCCAGTGACTGGGATTCACCGGCCCAGTACTTGGCCAGACGCTGTTCTTCGCTGCTGCGCACGGCCAGGCGCAACGTGCCGACCTGAGTGGCGAGCATCATCCGGCTGAGCAATTGTTCGGGCACCGCCAGCACTACGGTGCGCGCGGCAATCCGGCGTTGATCCTGTTTGAGTTTGTCGTCGGCGCTCAAGGCCGGGTTGGCGGGTTGGCCGTCATTGGTCAGGCCGTATTGCTCACCGACACCGAGCACGCGCATCGCCGGCACCACGATCTGCGCCGACTGCTGCAGATTGCTCGCGTCCTGACGCAGGTAGAGCAGCACATCAACGTAATCGCCGGGAATCAGTTGCCCGGCGGCACCGATCACTTCGTCCACGGCCACGGTGAGCGCACGTTCATCACTGCGGATCATCCGCGCCAGTGAGCCACCGGCCTGAAAGCTTTCATCGTTGAGCCAGGTGCCTGCGCTCAGGTGCCGCCAGGGTGTGCGACCCACCGCTTGCTCGACACTGGAAAGGCTGCCGGCTGGCGCACTGCGCAGTTTCTCCACCGCCACATCGGCAGCCGTGAGCGGCGTGAACGGCGGGACATCGTGCAACAGCACGACCACTGGCTGGCGCGTCTGATCTTCGGCGGCGGCAACGGTTTTTTCCAGGGCGACTGCCGGGGCGGCAGGCACCTGGGCGACGGGAACCGGGTGCCGACTGAGCATCAGGCCCCAGTAACCGACGACGATTGCCCCCAGCAGCAGAACCGCTGCAAGACCCATGGTGACGCGACTGTTCATGACGGCTCTCCCTTTCCTGCTGCACCGACAGCCTGTACTTCCTGCCGAGAGAATTTTTCGCGATCAGGCAGCTATGAACATGTAACGATTTCGCTATTTCCAAGCTAGCTGATCCGACACAAAACGCCATTAATGACAGCAAAATAACTCACTAAAGTATGAGCCCTGGCCAATTAACTGTAGGGTTTGGCTCAACTAACGTTCTGGTTAATCCTTTGTGATTAATCCGTTCTTACAGTTGTTGACCGGGAGTTTGTTGACAATGCTCTGATAGCACGGTGAAAGCATGCCGCTGTAGCGTTGGATCGGCGCCAGAGGCGCGAAGGAGTAGACGTATGATTCTCGAATATCTGCTGGCCAGGGCCCGCCTGTTTCTCAAAAGCGAGGAAGGGGCGTCGGCAATCGAGTACGCAATCGTGGTGGCCATGGTGGCCGTGGTTGTCGTGGTGTTCGTGACACCTGTCGGCAACAAGGTGCTGTCGATTTTCAACACAGTCCTGACCAGTCTCGGCGGAACGGCACAGGTCCGACCTACGCCTTGATCCCCCCGCTCGTCCCCTTTCAATGCCCGCGCGCGGGTGAGCAATCGTGCGCCCGGGCGTTGACGAGGCCAGTGAATTTCCAGCGTGCGGCCAAGGGCTGACGCAGAGGAGAATACTCATGGTGCTTGAATATCTGTTGATGCGTGCGCGGGCGTTTCTGGCAAACACGGAAGGCGCTTCGGCCATCGAGTATGCGATTGTGGTGGCCATGGTGGCGGTAGTGGTCGTGGTATTCGTGACGCCGGTAGGCGCCCAGGTGCTGGCGATTTTCAACAGCGTGCTGGTATCCCTCGGCGGCACTGCACAAACCGCTCCGGTACAAACCCCCTGATGTGAGTCGCGTCCGGCGAATGTCGCGCTACACTCGATCTCACTTCCAGCTTTTCAGGGACTGCCCATGACTGCCTCCTCGCTCCCCCGCCAACAGTTGCTTCTGGTTGACGACGAAGAGGACGCGCTGCTTGAGCTGGCCGAGTTACTGGAGGGCGAGGGTTTTGTCTGCCACACCGCCACCTCGGTGAAACTCGCCCTGCATCACCTTACCCGCCATCCGGATATCGCCCTGGTGATCACCGATCTGCGCATGCCGGAGGAGTCCGGCATGTCGCTGATCAAACGCCTGCGCGAGCACACTTCACGCCAGCATCTTCCAGTGATCGTGACCTCCGGACATGCCGACATGGAAGACGTCAGCGACATGCTGCGCCTGCAGGTGCTGGATCTGTTTCGCAAGCCGATCTACCACGTGCGCCTGCTGGAAACCCTGGACAATCTGTTCCCCAAACCGTAAATGCAGGGCGGGTAATTCAGGCGAGGATTTTTTGGCAGAATTGACTGCCTGTCCGCGACGAACAGGCAATCGCGATCAGTGTGCGGTCACACGCTGACGGGCGGCCGACGCACTGGGCGACAGCGCCAATGCCAACTGGGTACGGTTGTGCATGTGGGTAAGGCGCAACACCTGCGAGACATACAGTTTCACGGTGTTTTCGGTGATGCCCAACTCGCAGGCGATCTGATAGTTGGTTTGCCCTTTGCCCACCAGCCGCGCCACATCCAGTTGCCGCGGCGACAGCTGATTGAAGATCGCCGGAATCTCCTGCTCTGCCTCGGCGCTGTCGCCGCCGATCATGTCTTTGACGACCGCCGCCGGATTGCGCCGGACCTTATCCAGGTCCTGATAGAGATCGTCGATGGATTCCGAGAGAAACTGCAGCTTCTGGTTCAGGTGTCCCAACTGGACATTCTTGTGCCGCTCTTGCAGCGCCGCTTCCTGACGCTTCACGCCTTCGAGCAGTTCATCCAGCTGAATCGGCTTCTGGTAATAGTCGGCAATCCCCGCGCGCAGCGCCTTGATCACATCCTGTTTGTCAGCGCGACCGGTGAGCATGATCGCTTCGAACACCCGGTGTTTGCCGCTGATGCGTTGCAGCTCCTGCACCAACTGAATGCCATCCATGTCCGGCATGTGCAGATCGCTCAGCACCAGGCCGATTTCCGCGTCTTCGCTGAAACGCTCGATCGCCTGCGTGCTGGATTCACACGGCACACAGCGGTAACCGCTGCTTTCGAGAAACTCGCACAACTCTTCGACAATCAACGGTTGATCATCGACCACGAGCACTTTTACCGCCGACGTAAGCTTGTTCACGAACCACTCCATTGCTCGGGCCAAAGCTGACTTTTTCTGCACTTTGGCGATGTAACGACTTCATTTGAAAGTAGACGCACTTTCCGACTATGTACATAGAACTAGTGGCATCTGGCGACTAATGGATCCAATGAATCGAAGCCAGTACCCCCACCAGCACGAACGGTGCAAATGGCAGCTTCTTTGACGTTCCCGGCTCCATATATCGAAGATGTTCTCTAAGTCGTTGACTCATATGAAGCCAGACTCTTGGCGCGATCAGCAGCCAGAGCAGACTGGCGACGCCAGCGCCGATAAACGCGCAAAGAATGAATAAACCGTTCGTCGCAAGGCCCATGGCTGTCATTAATTTCACATCGCCTGCGCCCATCCGACCCATGAAATACCCCGGAACGGTCAACCCCAGAGCGATCGCGGCGGCCCACCATCCCTGCTGCGCATCGGCCCCGAACCAGGTCGTGCCGGTCGCCAACAAGTGGATCAGCGCTAGCGCTCCCGCACCGAACGTCAGCACATTGGCGATACGTCGTTGCCGGGCATCCTGGGCGGCGCACAGGGCCAGCCAGATCAGGAGAACTAAACTCTGCATCCGGTTAAATCCGTCCGATTTTGCTGATTGATTCTATGCTGATACTACGCAGTGAACGTCAGGGTAGACGCAGTCATGAAAACCGGCTTCGCAAAATCACAGGCAGGCGCAGTGGCGATCGAATTCGCCTTGGTATTCGTGATTTTTTTCGCCGTGTTCTACGCATTGGTCAGTTACAGCCTGCCTTTTTTATTGATGCAGAGCTTCAACGAGGCGACGTCGGAAGCCGTGCGCCGCAGCGTCGCGGTGGATCCGAATACCCCCGGTTATGCCTCGGTGGTGGTGAGTACCGCCAACGCCGTGTTGGCCGATCAGTTGCAGTGGACCTCCACACTGAACCTGGTGGTCGGTGTCGATACCTCGGCCGTGTATGACGCCGCTCAGGGCACGTTGACGGTCAGCGTCAATTACCCCACCAGCAAGCTCAATCAGATCATGCCGTTTCTGGTGCTGCCGGGGGTGGGCGCCGTGCCCAGCCTGCCCGCCAACCTCACCGCCTCCTCGAGCCTGAAATTTTGACCGCCGGCGACAATCTGTTCGGGCGCCTGCTCAAGCGCGCGCCACCGCCGGCCAACGAACTGCCCGATCATCTCGGCTCGCCGCCGCTGGGCCTGCACCTGCAACTGGACCATGACGGCTGCGTGCTGCAGATCGCCGGGCCGTTGCGTCATCTGTTGGCGCAACAGCCGCCCCACGACTCACCGCTGCCGTTGTCGGCTTATTTACTCGCGCACAGTACGCTGGCGATTGAAGGCCCCCCGCAAGACTGGCAAAGGCAAATGCTCGACCTGGATTTCCCCGGCCTCAGCGATCAGACCCTGCACCTGCGCGGTTGGGTGCAGCCTTCGGCCGAGGGCTGGGTGCTGCAACTGATGGACATCGCCGACCTGCTGCTGGAGCGCCAGCAATCGCGCCACCGCGAAGCCTGCCAGACCCTCGCCGGGCAGATCAGCGAACACCTGCGCTTCTGCAGCCTGATGCGTTTACCGAGGGTGGTCAGCGAACAATTGCAGGCCATCGCCCAGCGCTGGCATATCCCGTGCCTGGCCATCGCGCTGCTCGATGAACAGGCACAGGGCTGGCAAATCTACGAGCAGTATCGCGCCCACGACGCGCCGCTGCTGTGGCAGGACGGCCAGCGTCTGGGCACGCCGCTCGACAGCCTCAACGGCAGCGCGCCGCAGCGCCTTGGCGCCCATCATCGCTTGTACGAACACGCGCGGGTGGAGGCCACGTTCGGCAACGCCGACGGGTTCGCCGTGCCCTACAGCGATGATCGTGGGGTGGTCGCGTGGCTGCTCTGCGGCTTCTACTCCGTGGACGTTGCCGCACCGCACCTGAACGACCGCGACTGGATGGCCCTGACCAGCGCACTGGCCGCGCCCCTGCTCAGCCGCCTGCGAGAACAGCAACATCATCACTACACCGAACGCCTCGAATCGCTGCAGACCCTGCTTGGCACCGGCTGGTGGGAAATGCTCGGCAACGAGATGTTGGTGTCCCCGTCGTTGCTCGACGTATTGTCGGCGGACAGTGCGCGCATGCCGGTGCAAGACTGGCTGGCACTGATTCATCCGGCCGATCGCGAAGAACTGCGCAGCGGTCTGCACGCCCTGCAATCGCACGGTGATGCGCTGACCCTGTGCGTTCGCCTGCACCGCAGCGGCCCCGGACAAACGCCCCAGTGGTATCGCGTTCAGGGCCAGGTCGCCGGCACCGGTGAACAGCGGCGGCTGGTGGGGTTCATGCTCGACATCAGCGACACGCGCAACCAGCAGCAACGCGCCGAAGCCGCCCATGCGCGGCTGGATAATCTGATCGCCAGTTCGCCGGCAGTGATTTATGTGCAGCGCTACGTCGAGGGTGCGCTGCTTGCGGACTTTTTCAGCGCCAGCCTGCAGCCACTGCTGGGCTGGACGCCGGCCGAGGGCTGCGCCGCCGACTGGGTGCAACTGATTCACCCCGAAGACCGCGAGCTGTATTTCGCCCGCACCCGGCAACTGTTGCGCGAAGGCTCGGTGCGCGCGCGTTTTCGCTTGCGCGACGCGCATGGCGAATACCACTGGCTGCTCGACGAAGCCAAGCTGCTGCGCAACGACCTTGGCCTGCCGGTCGAAGCCGTCGGCCTGTGGCTGGACGTCACCGAAGCGACCCTCGCCGCCGAACAAGTCAGACACAGCGAAGAGCGCTACCGGATTCTGGTGGAAGATTCGCCGGCGATGATCTGCCGTTATCGCCCCGACCTGACCCTGACCTTCGGCAACCGGCCGCTGGCGACTTATCTGGAATGCACGCCGGAGCAATTGCCGGGGGTCGATCTGGGCAGCTGGATGTCCGACGAACAGCGCGCCGCCTTCGTCCAGCGTCTGGCACTGCTGACCCCGGAGTTGCCGGTGAGCACCGCCGAAATCAGTCTGCAATTACCCGGGCGCGAACATGCGTGGTGGGTATGGTCCGATCGCGGGGTGTTCGATGAACACGGGCGCTTGCTTGAAGTGCAGGCCGTGGGCCGCGACAACACCGAGGTGCGGCGCTCGCAGCAGCAACTCACGCAAAGCGCAAAAATGGCCACCCTCGGCGAAATGGCCACCGGTCTGGCCCATGAAATCAACCAGCCGCTGAACGTGATGCGCATGGCCATCGTCAACGTGCTCAAGCGTCTGGGCAACGGTGATGTGCAGATCGACTATCTGACCGACAAACTCAATCGCATCGACGCCCAGGTGCAGCGCGCCGCGAAAGTGGTCGATCACATGCGCGTGTTCGGCCGCCGCTCGGAGATCGAGCAACAACTGTTCAACCCGGCCTCGGCCATTGAAGGCACGCTGTCGTTGCTGGCCGAAGGCATGCGCGGCAAAGGCGTCGACCTGCGGATCAGCGAAACCGTTTTCAGCGTGCAGGTGCGCGGTTATGTCGATCAGCTGGAACAGGTGCTGATCAACCTGATGGTCAACGCCCGCGATGCGCTGCTCGGCAAACGCGAGAAAGACTCATCGTTCAAGCCATGGATCTCGATTTATGCCGAGCGCGATGAGCACAAGGTGCGACTGTGGGTCGAGGACAACGGCGGCGGCATCGACCCGCGCTTGCTGGAGCGGATTTTCGAACCGTTCTTCACTACCAAACCGGTGGGCGTCGGCACCGGGCTGGGGCTGTCGGTGAGCTACGGCATCATCGAAAACATGGGTGGTCATTTGAGCGTGCGCAACTCGGTGGAGGGCGCACGTTTCTGCATCGAATTGCCGATTGCCCCGGACGCCTAGATCACCAGATAGGCCTTGCCGGTCTGGCCGCAGGTCATGTTGGCGCCGACGTCGACGTCCATCAGGTTGATGCCCAGAGCTTTGAGCAAGTTGTTCAGCAGCGGGTCGAGCAATGGGCTGAGCAGGTTGGTGATCAGCGGTTGCAGAATGGCCGTGACATCGCTGATCAGACTGGCCACGCCAGTGACAATGGCCCCTAGCGGGTTGCTGCCCTGGGGCTTGTACACGATCAGATTGATCCCTGCCAAAGTGTTCGCCAGGCTGCTGACGATGTTGCTCGACGGCGCCGCTGAAATCACGCTCGGCGGCAGTTTGAGGTTGGCCGGTGTGGCGAATGGCGTACTGCTGGAATACAGCAAATCCTGAGAGTTTTGCGCGACGCTGGTATTGACCATGATCGCGATCCCGCCCGCCCCGTACTGGACGTGGGTGCTCTCGTCGCAACTGCCGATGCCGAGGATCTTGTGACAAGTCACCGTGCCAAGATCGACCAGTGGCAACGGTGTGACCGTCGGTTCGGCGAGCGAGGAAAAAGCATTGGTCGGGTCAATCTCGCCGACCTTGAGATCAGCGATCGAGGTGATGGTGTGGGCGGTCAGGCTTTTGGTGCCCGAGGTTCCCGGGCCGATCGGACAGCTGTAATCGGTGACGTAGCTGATAGCGCCACCGGCATCCAGGGCAATGTCGATTTCCGGCGACGGCAGCAATTGCGGATCAAGCTGTTGGCAACCGGCACCGAGCAGACAACCGACTGAATTGAGCGTCGCCACCAGATTCAGACTCAGCAGCGCGTTGAGGGTCGGAGTCAATGTGCCGACCAGCCCCAACACCGCATTGACCAGCGCAGCCCCTCCAGACAACACCGGCAAATTCACCGAGAGCATCGTGCGGATCTGCGCCGTGCGCACATAAATCCGGTCCGGCCCCAATGGGTTGGCCTTGGCCCGCGCCGGATCACCAATCGCCGAGAACTGCGGCGGCTCAATCACCTTGACCCGCACCGTGACGTTCGCCAGCCCCAGCACGCTGATCGGCAGTGTCGCGGCCACCGCGCTTTTGCTGTTGGCCAGTTGCACCACGCCCTGAATCAGTTGCAGCAGTTGCAGGTTTGCATCCAGCCCGGCGGCGGTGGTGCCGGTCTGTAACTGCAGGATGTCGCCGAGTTTGACCGGCGCAGCATTGATCGCCGCAACCTGCAGCTGACCCAACGCAGTAATCACCGTGGCGGTCGCGCCATTGAGCTGCACCACCGTCGCGGCCGCCTGAATCAGCTGGGTGACCGTGGCCTGGGTGTTGAGCAGTTGCGTGTAGTTGCCAGCAGCGACGTTGAGGTTGATCGCCAGTTGATTGAGGTAGCTGAGCAGGTTGATGTCGGTGTTGAGCAGACCATCCCAACCCAGTGCCGTGAGGTTGACGTTGCCGCCGAGCAGCCCGGAAAACAGCGGATTGAGAATGTTCGACTGCGCAGTGTTGATGCTCGCCAGCGTACTGCGGATGTTCAGTTGCGCAACCGTCGGGGTCGGTTGCGCAGCGACGGCCGAGGCGTTGAGCGTGGTGTTCAGGCTGACCGCCGAACCGCTGAACAAGGCCTGCACGCCACCGGCAAAACTGGTGGTCACCGTACGACTGGCGTCCACTTTGATTGCGCTCGAGCGGGTTGCATCGACGGTGAACGCACGCAGGCCGCTGGCCGCGGTCTGCACACTGCCGCAGGTAGTCGCGAGGGTGTTGTTGCTATCGACGATGTAGCCATTGCGCACCGCGCTTTGCCCGGCATACGTGGCAGCGCTCAGACCGGACTGACAATTGCCGCCGCGACTGACCGCTTCCAGCGCCGCACTGTCGACTACTCGCTGCAACTTGCGGTGCTCCATGTATAGCCGACCGGTGTCGACCACCAACAGCATCAACACCAGCGCCAGACTGAGGGTGGCAGCCGCCATCAAGCCGATCGCCCCGCGTTGCCGGGCCGGGTCGTTGAACTGCGTACGAGGCGACATGGCGCACTCCTTTGCCGGCGCGTTGCCGAGCGCTACCTCCGATGGTGGATTTGAGTGTAGACGGCGCTAATGGCAACGCGCCATTTGGTGCTGCACAAAACCCTGCAGGCCTTCGCCTGCTCGCGAATGCGCTGTGTCATTCAACATGGATGTGGCTGACACGCCGTCTTCGCGAGCAGGCTCGCTCCCACAGGTGGGGGTGGTGAGGAAAAAAAATGGGAGCCGCTGGGGCTCCCGTTTTGTAAAGCGGCCTAGCGCGGTGGATAGTTGGCCAATATCCGGCCCACCGTTTCGCGCACCGCGTTGCTGCGATCCTGTGGATTGGGCGTGCTGCTGAGCATTTGCTCATCGCTGCCACGCCACACCAGTTTGCCGTCCTTGCCATCGAGCAGGTCGACCTGGATCGTTGCCACCTTGTAGGTGATGTTGCGGGTTTCGTTGTACATCGGCGCGCCCCAATACCCGTTCCACGGGCCACCCCAACCACCGCCGTAGTTGGTAGTCACCTGCTGCTGGCGATCCTCGACAATCAGATAGGTCTGCACGCTCAGGTCGCCCTTGGCCCCCGCAGCGGCAGGACGCAAACCGCGTTGATCGAGTTGATCGCCGACGGCCTGGCGGATGCGTTGCTCGGTCAGGTCGCTTTTGATACGAGGATCATCCGGGCGATATTGCAGCGCCGGTTCTTTCCAGCTCCAGCTGCGATAGGCGGCGAAGTCGCGGCTGGCGTCGAAGTCATGGTTGACCTGGTGAGCGGCGCAGGCACTGAGCAGCGCGGCCATGGCCAGTAAAGCGAGACGACGGAACATGGTTGTTCTCCGGTTGAAGGCCTGAACCTGCGAAGCGTTCTCACATGAAGTCTAGCTCGGCGGATACGCCGACAGGGCTTTTTCCAGAGCCTCGCGAATGGCGTCGGTGCGCACCAGCTGGCTACCCTGATTGGCGGTTTCGGCGCTGGCGCTCCACACCGGTTGACCGGTGCCGGCGTCGAACAGATTGACCTGCACCACCACGACCTGCTCCTGATAAGTACGAACAATCGGCACGCTGTTGTACATGCCGTAACCACGCCCGTAGCGATCATAGCCACTGTATCCGCCGTAACCGTAATCGTCCTGCACCTGACGCAAGCGGGTTTCCAGACGCAAATGGGCGCTGACCAGCAGGTCGGCCGGACGATTGTCGTGCAACGGCCGCAAACCGCGCTGATCCAGCGCGTTGCTCACCGCTTCGGCCACTTGCGCCGAGTCGGCCCAGGCCGTGCCCGGCGGCAATTGCCCGTTGAGCCAGGCCCAACTGCGATAGCGCCCGTAATCACGCGGTGGCGCCGGATAGGCGCTGCGATCGAAGGTGTTGGCCGCTTGCGGCGGCGCTGGCGGCAATGGGCGCGACTGCGCGACGTACGGGTTGCTGCCCTGGCAGGCGGCCAACCCCACACAGATCAGCAATAACCCGAGTTGAGCTTTCATAGCGTGCTCCGATCAGATCGGCCGGCAGATCCAGTGCAAGTAACGCCCAAGCCCGGCGAAGCTTGGGTGACGACGGTGCGCGAGTTCCATCTCCAGCAAGTCCACCAGTTCGGCGCGGGCCTGAAATTCCACCGGCATGTAGTCGTGGAAAACCCGGATCCCGCTCTGGGTTTCGACCTGCCACAAGCCTTCGAGTTGCGTTGCCAGCTCCCGCGGATCGAGCGGTTGCTGCGGGGTCAGGCTCTGCTTTTCACCGGCCATGGTGTTCTTGCGCATTTTCTTGAAATGGCCTTTGAGCAGGTTGCGATAAATCAGTGCATCACGGTTGTAGAACGCCAGCGATAGCCAGCCACCGGGTTGGGTCAGTTGATGCAGCACGGGCAGGATCGCGTGGGGTTCGGCCAGCCATTCGAGCACGGCGTGGCAGATCACCAGATCGTACGGCTCGGTGAGCTGACCGAGCAGTTCCTGCCACGGCGCCTGAATGAACGTCGCGCTCTGCCCGGCTTCGGCGAAGCGCTGGCGGGCACCTTCGAGCATCGGTTCGGCCGGTTCGGTGAAGGTCACCTCATGGCCGCGCTCGGCCAACCACAGCGACATGTGGCCCAGACCGCCACCGATGTCCAGCACGCGCAGCGGTCGGTCCGGCAACGCCTCGGCCAGGTCGGCCTGCAACACCGCGAGGCGAATCGCGCCTTTGGCGCCGCCGTAGATTTTTTCGGCGAAACGGGTCGCCAACTGATCGAAATGCCGGTCGCTCATCAGCTGAACCGCCGTTCGCTGTCGGCGAGCTTGCTGCGCACCACTTCATTCATGTCCAGCCCCAACTCGCTGCACAGCAGCAACAGATACAGGACGATGTCGCCGACTTCCTGCCCGGCATGCGCCAGCTTGTCCGCCGGTAACTGGCGCGACTGGTCTTCGGTCAGCCACTGGAAGATCTCCACCAGCTCGGACATTTCCACGCTGGCGGCCATGGCGAGGTTTTTCGGGCTGTGAAATTGCCGCCAGTCATTGCGGTCGCGAATGGCGTGCAGGCGTTCGGTCAGTTCAACAAGGTTCATCGGGCTCTCCTGAAGGCGTATAGCTTCGGGGGGATGTCGGCTGAACGCAAGCGGCCATGGCGTGCATTTGTGGGAGCGAGCCTGCTCGCGAAAGCGGTGTTTCATTCAAACCATCAATTCTCTGCACCACCGCATTCGCGAGCAGGCTCGCTCCCACACAGGACTGAGACAAACCCTCTATAGTTGCAGGGAACTCGGCCACCCGCGTTGTGGCCCAAGGCTCAGCTCTTTCATCAGGATGCACACATGCAGGTAGAAAGCTTTTTCGAATGGCTCGGCCAGGCACTCGGTTCGATCATCCGTTTCATCGTCGATGGGCTCAGCGGCCTGTTCAACATTCTGAGCAATGCCGGCGGCAACTTTGTCGATGGCCTGGCGAAGACGCTGGGCATGGATACCTCGATCATCAGCATCCTCGCGTTGATTGTTGGCTTGATGCTGCTGTGGTCGGCGATTCGCGCGTTCATGAATGCGTCGATCATTGCCGGGATCATCTGGCTGCTGCTGGGGTTGTGGTTGTTGAGCTGGATTATCCACTGACACCCCAAAACCTTGTAGGAGCGAACCTGCTCGCGATGACGGCGGATCAGTCAGAACTGCTTTGAATGACACCCCGCCATCGCGAGCAGGCTCACTCCTACAAGGGATAGCATTTCCAGCCGCATGAATCGTTACAATCCCCGCTCCCCCAAGGAGCCCGCATGTCCAACCTGATTGCCAACTGGCGCAACCGCCCGACCCACCGCAAGGTCTGGGCGCTCGCCGCGCCGATGATTCTTTCCAATATTTCCGTGCCGCTGGTGGCGCTGGTCGACAGCACCGTCATCGGCCACCTGCCCCATGCCCATCAGTTGGGCGCGGTGGCGGTCGGCGCCAGCCTCTATACCTTTCTCGCCTGGGCCATGGGTTTTCTGCGCATGGGCACCACCGGATTTGCCGCGCAGGCCGCCGGGCGCAGCGATGGCGCGGCGTTGCGGCAGATCCTGCTGCAGGGTTTGCTGCTGGCGCTGGGACTGGCAATCGTGCTCGGCACTCTCGGCGTGCCGTTGAGCGGCGTGGCCCTGCATTTCATGCAGCCCTCAGCCGAACTCGATCAACTGACCCGCGAGTTCTTCCACACTCGGTTATTCGGGCTGCCGGCAGCGCTGGCCAGTTACGCCCTGGTCGGCTGGTTTCTCGGCACCCAGAACGCCCGGGCGCCGCTGGCGATTCTGCTGAGCACCAACCTGATCAACATCGCCCTCAACCTGTGGTTCGTGATCGGTCTGGAATGGGGGGTGGTCGGCTCGGCACGGGCCTCGGTGATCGCCGAATGGAGCGGCGCCCTGCTCGGCCTGTGGCTGACCCGTGGCGCCTTGCGCGCCTATCCGGGGCACATCGCCTGGGCGGCGTTGAAGGTGTGGCAGAACTGGCGTCCGCTGCTGGCGGTCAACCGCGACATTTTCATCCGCAGCCTGGCGCTGCAATCGGTGTTTTTCCTGATCACCGTGCAAGGCGCGCGACTGGGCGATGCCACGGTGGCAGCCAACGCCCTGCTGCTTAACGGTTTGCTGCTGACCGCGCATGCACTGGACGGTCTGGCGCATGCGGTCGAGGCGTTGTGCGGACACGCCATCGGTGCCCGCGACCGGCTCGCCCTGCGCCGCTCGCTGGTGGTGGCCGGCGGCTGGTCGCTGTTGGCCAGCCTCGGTTTTGCCGCGCTGTTTCTGTTGGGCGGACACTTGTTCATCGAAATGCAGACCGACATCCAGAGCGTGCGCGACACCGCGTTCATCTACCTGCCGTATCTGGCGGTGTTGCCGCTGATTGCGGTCTGGAGCTACTTGCTCGACGGCCTGTTCATTGGTGCCACCCGCGCCCGGGAGATGCGCAATGGCATGCTGCTGACTGTCGCCCTGCTGCTGCCGTTCGCCTGGGCGCTGCAAGGGCTGGGCAATCACGGTCTGTGGATAACGTTCCTGCTGTTCATGGTCTTGCGCAGCCTGACCCTCGGCACACTGGCCCTGTGGCTGCGGCGTAACGACGGCTGGTTCGGCGGTAGCGCTCACTGAGCCGGTGTGTGTCTGACGAACGCGACGACCTGATCGAGCACCGGCGCCAGCCGCCGCAGCGGCCGCGACAGGCTCGCCACCAGCGTCACATGATTGGGCCGCGAGTAGTACAGATCCTGCACCGGCACACCCGCCTCGCGCAGTTTGCGCGCCAGGCCTGCGGTGTTGCGCGTCGGGTTGACCAGATTGTCGTTGGTCGCGGCGATCAGCAACGCCGGAGGCTCGCCGTGCCTGACGTGATTGATCGGCTGCGATTGCGGCGGTGAGTGCGGCCAGAAAAACACCGGGCGCACGTCGGCATTCTTGATCGGCAGAAAATCATACGGCCCGGCCAGGCCGATCCAGCCGCTGAGGTCTTCGGGCGACATGCCCACCGCGCCGAGCAGACCAGGATCCAGCGCCAGCATCGCCGCGTTGTAAGCGCCGGAACTGTGACCCATCAGGTACAGGCGTTGCGGGTTGCCGGAGAACTCGCGGATATGCGCCCGGGTCCAGGCCACCGCCCGCGCCGAGTCTTCAAGAAACAGCGGATAGCGCACTTGCGGGTACAGCCGATAATCCGCCAGCACCGCGACAATCCCCCGCGACGCCAGCGCCTCGCCGACAAACGCGTAATCGCCGCGATCACCGCTGTTCCAGCTGCCGCCGTAGAAGAACACCACCACCGGCGCGTCCTCCAGCGGCTGGCGTGGCACGTAGACGTCGAGTTTCTGTCGCGGATCAGCGCCGTAGGCAATCCCGGCGGCTCTGTGGAACGTGTCGTCGGGGGTCAGCGCATTGAGCACCTTGACCGGGGAGCACCCGGTCAGCACCAGCAGCAGGAGCCCGCCAAACATTGCGCCGAACCGTTGCCACAGAGGATTTGCCATGGATGCCGCCCCTCAGGATTGATCGATCTGCCACTGTCGTCGCACATGGTCGAGGCGTTCCTGCTGGGTCAGCCCATCCGGCACGCCGGGCAGTTGCGCCCGGGGATGCTGCAAGCGTAGCCATAACCAGTCATCCAGCACCGTGCGGTCGCTGAAACCCAGACTCAGCCCCTCCTGCACATGGGAGGCCATGCGCGCGTAGTCGGTTCCCAGGGATTGGCACCAGCGCCAGATGTGTTGTTCCAGCAGGCAGCTTTGCAAACGTTCGCGCTGACGATGGGTGAGGCTTTCGTCGATCCCCAGCGGCTCGACCGCCCACTGCGGGTTGCGCAGTTGCTGCCAGCCCTGAATGCCGATGGCGAGGTCGGCCCAGGTGCCACCGAACCAGCGCAGCAGGCGGATCGGTCCGAGCCAGCGACTCAAGTCGGCGGCATCACAGGCATCGAAGAAATAACTCGCTGTCTGTCGATTGTAGTAACCGAGCAAGGCACGGTGGTTGAGTCCGAACGAGACGCTGAGCATCCGCCGCAGGTGACGCAGAAGTAGCGGTGGCGAGGCATCGCTGGCGAGCAGCAGACCTCGCCAGGTCTGCGGGTCGCGGTAGCACAGCGCAGCCAGTGCCGGGCACCCGTGCAACTCAACCAGCAGCGGCCCCTGTTCGCTCACCGCTTGAAACTCGGTGCCCTCGAACAACCGCGTGCAACGTACCCCGGGGAACCCCTGACGCAGTGTCGCCAGCGCCTGCTGTGCATCGGCGCCATCGAGCAACAGCCACTGTGCCTGCTGGGCAAACCCGACGCCGCTCAAGTGGCGCCGCCCTGATCCAGCGAGGCGACCAGACGGCAACTGCAGATCGACGCTGCGCAGTGGTTGTAACTGCCGCCGCCGGGCATCAGGCACAACAGCAACAGCGGTTCGGCGGACTTGAGCCATTGCGCCAGACCTGCGCTCGGCAGCACGTCCGGCAGCGCCAATGCCTCTGCGCAGTCCTCGATCGCCACCGGCTCCTGCAGCACGCCGCTGATCACTGGCTGATCCGGGTCGCCCTCATGAAAACTCACCACCACTTCGACACCTTCACGCAACGATGCCAGCGTCTGGTCACTCAACGCCGCCGCGAGCGGTAGCCAACAGTGGCTGGCGGCAGCGCCTTCGCCCTGATAGACCCAGTCGAATTGCACGGCCACCGGCCGCTGATCATCGGGCTGCGGTTCATCAACCGTCACCACCCAGGCACGTTGCAGGCTGTGCATGCGCGGTCTGGCACAGGTGCTGGCCCGCGTGGGCAGTGGCGCCTGGGCGCTGGCAACGATGCGGTTGCTGTAAGACGGCTCGCTGGCGGGGTCGGCACGATGTTCGATCCGGCTCAGCAACCAGCGGCGGTTGCACTCGGCAAGGGGATGCGCGGTCAGCGTCAGCCACTGTGCGCTGCGTAAAGTCGGCAGATCGCTGTGGCCATAAGCTTGGCGGGTATCGACTGTTTGCACCTGCGCATCCGCGGCCTGCACCTCTATCTGCCAGCGTCTAACCGAAGGTGCGCTCGCGCCGGCGTCTACAGAGGCCACACCAGAAACAGGCAACCGCGCCGGATCATCGGCGAAGACCAGACAGTGTCCGTTGGGCCGATGTTCGAAGTAATAATGAATCCGTGCCTGGGCGCACAGCCGCTGCACAAATTGCAGATCCGATTCGCGGTATTGCGTGCAAAAGGTGCGCACCGGGTAGTCGCTGTGCAAATCAAAGCGGCGTTGCGTGCCAGTGATCCCGTGCTCCTTGAGCACCTGCGCAAGGATCTGCGGCACACACTGACTGCTGAAAATCCGCTGACTGAAACGCAGTGCCAGATAACTCAGCTTCGGCTCCAGGGTCACCCGACACAATCGGCAACCCTCACCGTGCTCATGCTGGACCACACTCTGCAACTGTCCGCTCAAGCCATTTTGCAAGGGGCCGAACTGCAGGAACGCCGGGCGATGCAGCAGACCGGCCAGATTCAACTGCGGATCATCGATCAACAGATCGATTGTGAAGACAAAGGGTTCGCTGATGCCCTCACTTCCGGTAAAGGCCAGCACCTCGAAGGGGTCGGGCAGCCCCGCTACATCGAGACGAAACGACGGCTCGTTGACTGATTCGAACATGGGCGGATCTCTACAGGAGGGGCGGCCGGGGATTCTCGCCGAGAGCCAAGGCCGAGTAGAGAGCTGAAGTACAACTTAGGAAATGACCTACGCGAAAAGCAGACCGGATGACTCTACGGACTGTGGTAGGCAGTTATTTCGCGAGGAATTTGGGAGATGTCCCACCGGGTCATCCGAAATTTCCGCCGTTCGCGGAAAAATTTCAGACAACCCGGTGCAACAGGCCTGACTCAGGAAGACAGGTAGGAGGAGCGGGTCAGACCCAGACGCAAGGCATCGAGGAACTGCGTGCGTTCGCTGGCACTGATGCGGGCACTGGCGCACTTGTCGCGGTAGTGGGTCATCAGTTCTTCCGGCGACAAGTGCACGTAACGCAGCA
>Ga0247818_10000059_pt1 | contig 59355 bp, 77 predicted proteins | sample 13C_Glucose_Day1_FD_192424 | JGI IMG/M metagenome (GOLD analysis project Ga0247818, IMG submission 192424) | Soil microbial communities from agricultural site in Penn Yan, New York, United States - 13C_Glucose_Day1 | ecosystem: Environmental > Terrestrial > Soil > Agricultural land | place...
ACAAAAAAACCCGCTACGGAGGGTTTTTGTTTGCTGTAAAAAAAGGCGAGGTGGACGACTCCAGGCTAACGCTGCCAGTCCATTTTTTTTCAATGCGCCGGTATTGGCTGAATCGCTAACCTCAAACCCATGACACGCAAGATCGCACTGAGATTACTGACAGCGGGATTACCCTCGGCTGAAAGCGTTCGATAGAGCTGGTTTGGGTTCAGGTCTGCCAGCTTGGCCACGCCACGGACGCCACCAAAAGCGCCCGCCATTTGGCGAAGGGCAATCAGTAATTCGGCCTGATCGCCGTCCTCTAGAATGCTATTTAGCAACTGTACGGCGTAGGCCGGATCACTGCGAAATACGTCGGCCATTGCCTCATCGTGCGATCTGTCTTTCATTGCTCGCCCTCCTGTTGATTGCTGCGCTTCCAGTCGATCCAGCAAGCGCATGCGCGCTCTATGTCGGCGGCCTGCTTCCGCTTGTCACCGCCGCACAGTAGCAGCACAACCGTTAAGCCTGCCTTGGCGTAATAGACCCTATACCCTGGCCCCGTGTCGATCCGCATTTCCCAAACGCCTTCACGCAGAGGCTTGTGGTCGCCGAAGTTACCCAGCTCGACACGCATGATGCGCCGGTCTATGGCAATTTTTGCCTTGGTATTGCGCACCTTCTCACGCCACTCGGCGAAGAGGTCGCAGCCCGCGTTGTCGATGTAGTGTCGAATCTCTATCATGGTGATATTGTCGTTTATAAACGATAGATCATCAAGCAAAACATGTCTACTGACGGATATTATTCTATCCGTCTAGCACTCATTTTTTCATCCGCTGAGATGCTTTTTTATTATCCGCGTAGGCGGATTTATTATTATCCGCTCGAAGGATAGATTATTATCGTATTAGGCGGATACTTTACAATCAGTCGGCGGATAGATTATAGTTAGATTAGCCGGATAGATAGCTATCCTAAAACTGATAAGGAGTTATCCGCTATGCAGATTCGCGAACAGGGCCGCAAGATTCAGTGCATTCGCTCCGTGTACGATCCGGCAGTGCAACGTAGTCACCAGAAGGTCATAGCGACTTTCACGCGCTATACAACCACCATGCCCACGACGGGCCTTGATGAACTGACGGATCAAGAACGTGCTGAGCTTGAAAAATGGTTGGCCGCGAAACGCGATCAGTACCAGTCCGCAAATCGCGCTCATATAGCCAGGAGCGCCGAACAGTGGCTAGGCGAACTAACAGCATCAATTGCAGCCGATGAACCGGATATGACACCCGAGAAAGCGGCGGCGATCTGGAAGGGGATTGGCGAAGTAGCGAAGGCACTGCGCAAGGCTGGCCACCCTAAACCGAAAGCAGTTCGCAAAGCGATGATTGACCCTGTACCTGTTGAACGCGCACCAGTAAAACAACTACCAAAACCGACAGGGCAGGGAAGTGGTAAAGCGAAGGCGAAGGCACCAAAAGATAAAGCTGGTGGGGCGTAACTGTCTGCGATTCTATGCGTTTTAATGCGAATTAGCGCGAATCAATGCGATTGAATGCGAAGTGCTGGAAGGGTAGGGAGGTGCACAATGGTTGAACACTCCTGCTTTTTGGTGCCGCTGTACAGTTACTTATGACACGCATCTATAACAAATAGACTCATCAGCCGATAGCCGGAATTCCTCCCCCTAAAGACCGTGGCAGCAGCACTGGAGCGTATACGGTGCTGCGCCTTGTGGCTGGTCAATGATCGAGGCGACACAGCCGGAATCCTTCCCCCTTTCAGTGGTGTGACGGCCAACCATGCGGGGGTTGCCCTGGCACAGCCGGAATCCTTCCCCCTTTCAGTGGTGTGACGGCCCACCATGCGGGGGGTTGCCTTGGCACAGCCGGAATCCTTCCCCCTTTCAGTGGTGTGATGGCCCACCATGCGGGGGGTTGCCCTGGCACAGCCGGAATCCTTCCCCCTTTCAGTGGTGTGACGGCCCACCATGCGGGGGTTGCCCTGGCACAGCCGGAATCCTTCCCCCTTTCAGCGGTGTGGCGGCCCACCATGCGGGGGTTGCCCTGGCACAGCCGGAATCCTTCCCCCTTTCAGTGGTGTGACGGCCCACCATGCGGGGGGTTGCCTTGGCACAGCCGGAATCCTTCCCCCTTTCAGCGGTGTGGCGGCCCACCATGCGGGGGGTTGCCCTGGCACAGCCGGAATCCTTCCCCCTTTCAGCGGTGTGGCGACGGCTAGGTTCAAATCGCCAATGGCAGTTGTTCGCTTTTCTGGATCAAGAACTTGAAGCCGGTGATGCTACGGCCCGTGCGCTGGGGTTCAAGAAACAAATTGAGGTCCGTGTACTGGTTAATTTCTTTGATGCACGGATCAAGAACGTATTTGCGCAGGTCTTTGACGTTCAGATATTTATTTTCAAGCTGGAGCAATTCGCGCAATCGAGGCAACTCAAAATCGCGCTCTCCAAATTTTTTATACTGCACCATCAGCTCGTACAGTCGAAATGCGTAGAAGCTATTCAACTGGCTAATATGCTTCAACGTGTAGCCGGTGAACTCACGATTTAACAGTGTCAGATGCGGGAGGATCGTGGGTGAGAAACCTATTTCTACGCACCCAACCCCGGCCAAGTATTCTTTCTTGTAGATCCAGCGCATGGCCTCAACTTCTTGGCCGCGCTCATAGCGCTTTATTTCGCGGCCCCAAAGGCGCTCTACAGCTTCGGAAAGAATGCCGTAGGTATGACGTACCTCAACCCCAAAGACTGAGGCAAAAGCATCGGCAGACACCTTAACAATACCGTCTTTAGGCGCCTCCTTCTTGGAGTCGATAAGCGAAGCGGCGAGCAATATCAATCGCTTTTCTTGGAGGGTTAGCGTGTAGGACGCCTCAATCAACTTGTTCGATTGATAAACCCGGTTTTTATCAACTTCCGATACGTTTGCCACGTAAGCCACTCCTGTATGCGTCTGAGTGGCAGATTAAGGGGGAAAGGGGAAGGCGTCAACACCCTTTCCCTTTAATAGTTTTTTTTGTGGATATGCTGTGCATAAGCAGTTGATAACTAAGACATAACAGCCGGAATCCCTCCCCCTATTGCCGGATTCCTTCCCCTTCAACAGCCGGAATCCCTCCCCCATACTTACCGGAATCTCTCCCCCCTTTGCCGGAATTCCTCCCCCCAGTGTGGATAAAAAGACCTATAAAACCCTTTAAAATCAGGCTGTTAAAAATCAATCCACAGGGGTAAAACAAGAGATTAAAAGAAAAGAAAAAAAAAGCTTTATAACAAGGTTTAAAACCCCCTCGCCCTGGCGAAAAGGTCTATTTTCAAATGATCGACTGCATACCGCGTTGGATCGACAAAAAGTCGCCTGCGGCAGCGGCTGACTGTGAAGGGCTGACAGACTTCGGCTTCGCCTTCGCTAGTCACCCCTTCACAGCCAGCTCGACGGAAGATGCCTCAACGATGGCCTTTTGATATTCATAGACATTAAGCCGCTGTTAAGGCACCCTATTTTAGATAAATATCAAGTTATATTCGTCTGAAATACATCACGCCTGTCGGATTACTGGCGTTATTTTATTGGCAGGGCTGAAGGAGGGGTGCCACGGCAAATGACAACACGACGCGACACCGATGAACACGAACAAAAGACAGCATCAGCTGAGCGACTGATCTTTGCTCGAAATTTTCGAAAAGCACGAAAGCAAGCAAATCTTACTCAACGCGCAATCAACGACAAAACAGGCTTTGCACAATCATGGATAAGCGAAGTTGAAACCGGTCAGAGCGCTATTAACATCGACAACATGGCGGCCCTGGCTCACGTTGTCGATGTTCCGCTTTGGCAATTGCTTGTTCCATAAATCCTAGTCGCAGTGACACCCCAAGCCCCGCCATAGTGCGGGGCTTTCTCATTCTGAGGGTCATTCCCCCTTGTACCTTTTATAGTCTGTGGACTATCATTGCCCTCGCAATGCTTATAGCCTGTGGACTATCACTTGCCGTAGTGGCATGATGCTGGCTAATAGCTACCAGAAGGATGCAAAAAGGGATGAACGATTTGGCCGCCGTGCCGGGGATTTCTAGCATTTCTCAGAATCGGACTGAACACGATAAGCGCATTGCTGAAAAGCTGAAGCGCGAATTCGGTCCAGTGATTTGCGGATTGCTCTTAGAAGACTCCCGCGTAATTGAAATCATGCTCAACCCGGACGGGACACTGTGGGTTGAACGGCTTGGCGAGCCGATGGAGCGTATCGGTAGCATGCTCGCATCGCAGGCCGAATCCTTGATGGGTACGGTTGCCACGACACTCAAAACACAAATCACTGCCGAAAACCCGATTCTTGAATGCGAGTTACCACATGCGTTCCTGGGTGCGCGTTTTGAAGCGCTGATACCCCCTGTAGTTGCCGCACCGACTTTTGCCATCCGTAAAAAAGCGGGGGAGGTGTTCACGCTCCCCAATTACGTGGCCAGTGGAATCATGACCGCTGCGCAATTTGAGGCCATTCAATGGGGTGTGCGTAATCGCCAAAACATCCTTGTTGTCGGCGGCACTGGAACCGGGAAAACAACCCTGACAAACGCAATCATTGATGACATCAACGAGGCGTTTCCGCGTGACCGTTTGGTGGTCATTGAGGATACCGGGGAACTCCAGGTGAATTCGGCCAATACAGTCGTTTTGCGTGCTACCGATCTGGTCGATATGACACGACTACTCAAAGCTACGTTGCGTTTGCGACCTGACCGCATTGTCGTCGGTGAGGTTCGCGACGGCGCAGCGTTGGCCTTGCTCAAGGCATGGAACACGGGGCACCCCGGCGGGGCTGCAACGGTTCACGCAAACTCGGCGGATGCGGGGCTGATCCGTATGGAACAACTGGTAGGAGAAGCCACCGCAGCGCCGATGCAAGCGCTTATCGCGGAGGCCGTTAACTTGATCGTCTCGATTGAGAAAACGGCCACCAGTCGGCGCATCAAGGAAGTCGTCAAAGTCAATGGGCATGACGGCAAGAAATATCTAACACAACACATCTAAGGAAAAATCAAATGATTGCTAACGCTTCGGTTTCCCCGTTTGCGCTCAAGGCTCGCGCCGTCCTGACCAACCCGGCTTTTTTGCTGTTCGTTGTTGCGTTGGTGCTTCTTTTTGGTGTCATCAACCCGGCCCATGCAGCCGATGCAACAGCCGGTGGTGGTGCAGGTCTTCCATGGGAAGGACCGTTGAACAAACTCAAACAATCCATCAGCGGGCCGGTCGCTTTCGTGATCGCGCTTCTCGGGATTATCGCATGCGGTGCAACGCTGATTTGGGGCGGTGAAGTTTCCGAATTCACTCGCCGAATCATCTACGTCGTCTTGGTGGTCTGCGTAATCGTTTTCGCCAATACCCTGCTAACTGGCGCGATGTTCTCCGGCGCTGTGATTCCTACTGACGCGGTTATCAGTGCTGTTGATCTGGCGAAAGCCCAAGCAGCAACAATCACCGGTCTCGGGAGCAAGTAATGGAAGGCTCGGAAGTGCGTCGTTTGACGCCTTTTCACCGGGCCTTACACCGGCCGCAACAGATCATGGGAGGGGAGCGCGAGCTAATGCTTTTCTCGATGCTCGTTGCGGGCGGGCTGATCGTGTCGGCCCTTAATTTCGTGGCCACCGTCATCGGCGGGATACTTTGGCTGGTATGCGTTTACGCCTTGCGGAAAATGGCTCAGTCCGATCCGGAACTATCCAAGGTCTACATTCGACAGCTCAAGTATGGGCATTACTACGGGCCATTTTCTCGGCCTTATCGAGTGGCGAAGTCGCCACGAATCTACTGAGACAAGGAGCGGGAAATGCTTGCGCTACAGCCATTCCGCAGCAAGGCCGCTGGGCTGCCTGATCTGCTCAATTACGCTTCCCTAGTTGACGAAGGGATCGTACAGGGCAAAGACGGCTCGTTGATGGCTGGTTTCTTCTTCCGGGGTGACGATGCGGCTTCTGCTACAGCGTCAGAACGGAACTACCTCACGGCGATGGTTAACAACTACCTGTCAAGGTTCGGCTCTGGCTGGGCGACTTGGACGGACGCGGCTCGTTTGGCATCGCCGGGTTATCCTGACGCCAGTGAGTCGCACTACCCTGAGCCAATTACGGCACTCATTGACGCCGAAAGGCGTGAGGCGTTTGAAGCCAAAAACGCACTTTTTGAAACTGAATACGCTCTGATTTTGCAGTATATGCCGCCGCTGCGCCGCAGCTCGAAGCTGGGCGAAATGGTCTATGACGATGATGGTCGCGACGATTCCAGTCCAGGCGACCGGATATTGGCTGAATTCAAGAAAAAGATCGGCGACTTGCACGACGGCCTCGGCGATCTACTTCACATGCGTCGGATGGGCACTATTACCATCACGCAAACCATTGGCCGGGGTGATGAGGCTTACGAAGACACTTACGAAAGTGACGAACTCGTCAACTACCTGCATTTCACTGTGACCAATGAGCCCATTGCTCTGCGTATCCCTGATTGCCCGATGTACCTTGATGCGTGGATGGGGTTTCCTGAGCTTTGGCCCGGTGATACACCAAAATTGGGCAACAAATTCATTTCGTGCGTGGCCATCGAAGGTTTTCCGGGTAGCTCGTTCCCCGGAATTCTCGACATGCTCGATGGCTTGCCAATGGCTTATCGGTGGTCGAGTCGCTTCATTTTCCTTGAACAGCATGAGGCCGTGGCGGCGCTCAATCGCTATCGGTTGAAGTGGCAACAGAAAATTCGCGGCTTCTGGTCGCAGGTGATGAAGTCGCAAAAAGGCATGATTAATACCGACGCCTTGGATATGTCGCGGCAGACCGAAGTGGCCATTAACGACGCCAAATCGGGGTTGGTGGCTTACGGTTATTACACGCCGGTCATTGTGTTAATGCACGAAGATCGGGCATTCCTCGAAGAACAATCGAGCTACGTTAAGCGAGAGCTTGAGCGCAAAGGGTTTGCTGCGCGAATCGAGTCGGTTAATGCCCTGGAAGCATGGCTAGGTTCGCTGCCGGGTCAGACATACCCGAACGTGCGCCGTCCACTGGTTCACACCCTGAACCTCGCCGATCTGCTGCCGTTGGCCAGCGCATGGCCGGGCCTGCGTGTGAACCCGTCTGATTTGTATCCCGAAGGTTCGCCGCCATTGATGCACACCGTCACCACGGGCGCTACACCGTTCCGGTTGAACCTCCACGTCAGCGACGTTGGGCACACCCTTGTTTTTGGCCCTACAGGTGCCGGTAAGTCGACATTGCTCGCCATGTTGCACGCTCAATTTCGACGTTATCGCGGTCGCAAACGACGTGATGGCAAGCGGGCACCCGCGACGATCACCGCGTTCGACAAAGGCCGCTCGCTCTACACGCTTTGTCAGGCTACAGGGGGAATTCACTACGACATTGGCAACGATGAATCGGACACCCCGGCGCTGACTCCGCTTGTGGACATTGACAGTGAATCGGAAGCCCTATGGGCTGAAGAATGGGTGATTACCTGCTACGAGCTGCAAGCGAAAAAGCCAATCACTCCGGCACAGAAGTTGGCCGTTCACAAGGCAATGGACTTGCTGCGGGAAGCCCCTCGGGAATTCCGTTCGCTGACCGATTTCGTCACCACTGTGCAGGACAAAGAAGTACGCGAGGCGCTCAATCACTACACCATCAGCGGTTCGATGGGGCACCTGCTTGACGGCAAAGAAGACGCCTTGAAGTCCAGCAATTACACCGTGTACGAAATTGACGACCTTATGAAAATGGGCGAGTCGAACGCTATCCCTGTGCTGCTCTACCTGTTCCGTCGTTTTGAGCGGTCGTTGGATGGCCAGCCCGCCATGCTGTCACTCGATGAAGCCTGGGTGATGCTGGGCCACCCGGTATTCCGCGAGAAAGTGCGTGAATGGCTCAAGGAACTACGGAAGAAAAATTGCTTGGTCATCATGGCCACGCAGAGCCTGTCGGATGCGGTCAATTCGGGCTTGCTCGATGTGTTGTTGGAACAGTGCCCGACCAAAATCCTGCTGCCAAACAAAGAGGCGCATTTGCACGGCACGAAAGATACGCCCGGCCCGGCCGACCTTTACACCATGTTTGGCCTGAACTCGAAGGAAATCAACATCCTGAAAAACGGCCAGTACAAGCGGATGTATTACTACAAATCGCCGCTTGGCCGTCGCGTGTTCGAGCTGGGGTTAGGGCCGTTGGCCTTGGCCTTTGTCGCGGTATCCAGCAAGGAGGACTTGGCGCAAGTCCGGGGGATGATGGCTGAGCATGGCGGTGATTGGCCGCTATTTTGGTTGAATTACAAGGGAGTGGATTATGAACAATACCTTTCGCAACAGGCTGCGTAATAGCGCGTTCTCTGCGGCGCTCGCGGCCACCATTTTTGGTGTCGGGTTTGCTGTTGCGCCGGTTCCGGCATACGCCATTTATTGCTCTAACTGCTCGACGTTCTATCAGCAAATGATGGAGTACGCAGAGCAGGTTAACACTGCTATCAACACAGCCGAACAGCTTGTGACTCAGACGAATCAGTACAACAACATGGTGGAGCAAGGAACAGCCCTGCCCGATAATATGTACACCAATATGTATAAGGACATGGAGCGCGTTGTAAGTATCTACAACCGTTCTACGGCTCTAGGTCGGAATGTCGCTAACCTTGATTCGCAGTTCAGCAACCAGTATCCGGGATACAAGGAATATTACGAAAACTGGGTTCGGAACAGGGGCATGTCTACGGGTTCAATTAATTCAATGACGCAACAGTACGAACAATGGTCGACGAACGGAAGGGACAACATAAAAACTTCCATGCAAGCCGCGAACATGAACACTAGTACGTTTGAAGACGAAAACACGCAGCTTACCCGAATAGTGGATAAATCGCAGTCGGCTGTTGGCCGACAACAGGCTATCCAGGCAGGCAATCAGATTGCCTCGTTCACGGTACAACAACTTCAAAAGTTACGTGATCTTATGGCCACGCAAATGAATATGCAGGCTAACTATATGGCACAGGAACAGGCCCGGTCCGAGCTTGATGATGCCGTGCGTGCAGGGCGTCGTAGCGCAGCCGTGAAAAACACGGCGGCCAATAAGGAGTATTAAGTGGTAAATCTTAAGGTTTCGACTCTGGCTATCTATCTGGTAATCGCAGCCGGTGTTAGCGCGGCGGGCACAACGCTTTTTATCAACACGAACAGCGCGGCGACGGCGGATGTGACCGCAGTAGCGAACTGCAAACAACCCCCTGTTCGTTCGGCGGAGACTTTCCGTCACGCTGACACTGTGAATACGGACCGTACTAAGGAGTATTGAGGATGGTTAGGCGCGAGCAACAACATTTCCTCCTGTGGTTCATGCTCCTGGCGCTCGCGTCGATTCTATTCACAACAGAGGCGAACGCGGCTGACCTTCATGATGCTAGCGGCTCATTTACGGGACTGCTCGATCTTGTAAAAGACAGCGCGAGTTTTTGGGATACCAAACTGCGGGTGTACGCCAAAAGGGTATTTTGGCTTTTGGCGACGATTCAGCTTGTATGGACTTTTTTCCCATTGGTTTTCAAGCAAGCTGATTTCGGTGAAATAGTCGGCGAGTTGATTCGGTTCATCATGGTGACCGGGTTTTTCTATGCCCTTTTGCTGTTTTCGGCCGACTGGGCTGAAGCGGTGGTGAACAGTTTTCGGCAGGCCGGTGCAGCCGCTGCCGGTCTAGGCACAACAGGCTTGAAACCGGGAGACATTTTCGGGACGGCGGTAGAACTGGCGAACACTATGGATGACGTTGAGACGTGGAACCCGCTCACGTCCTTCATGATCGCGATTTCTTCACTGATTGTTCTGCTCTGTTTCGCCTTCATTGCGGCCTTCATGGGTCTGACCATCATCGAATCCTATGTGGTTATCAACGCCTCGGCTTTGTTCATGGGCTTTGGTGCTTCACAGTGGACGCGGGAATACGCAATGGCGATTGTTCGCTACGCCGTTTCCGTGGGTGCCAAGTTGTTTGTGTTGACGCTGATCGTTGGATTGATTGTGGACTCGGCGAAGGGGTGGGCTATTGCCTATAACTCGAACGCTGACGATGCGTCGATGTGGACGATGGTTGGTTTGTCGCTTGCTTGTGCCTATCTGGCTAAAACGATCCCTGAATTGATCGCGGGCATGATTAGCGGCGCCTCGGCGGGTGGTGGTTCAAATGTGGGGGCTATGGCAGCCGCAGCCGTCGCCGGAGCCGCAGCCGCAGCGGCCACAATTGCAACAGCCGGTGCAGCCGCTCCAGCGGCAGCCGGTGCAATGGGGGCCGGTACTGGTGGCCTGGGCGCGGGTGGATTGGCCGGAGCGATCAACTCCAGTTTTGCCGGGGCTTCCGGCGGCGGCGCGGCAGCGGGAGCGGGAGCGGGTGCCACTGGCGGAATGGGATCGGGAGTGTCGGCAATCAGCGGCGCCGGTAATGCTGGCCTCGGTTCAACCACTGGCGGCGGCTCGGCCGCGAAGTCGGCAGGGGCCAAACTCGGCGGCAGTGATGCAGCTAGTGGCCCAAGTGCGTCGGCTCCAACATCACAGGTTAGCGAAGGCGTGCAAAAGGCTGCGAAACAGGCCAGCAAGACAGTACAAGGCGACAGCGAGGATTCCAAAACAGCGCAGCCGCAGTCAGCCCCACAAGGCGGGCAAGGAGTACAGCTTGAACCCCAGCAGGCAGCAGGCGATGCGAAAGAAAGCAACAGTGGCGCAGGGCTTCATGTTGCCAATGCCCTGACGCGAGGTGCGGGCATCCTTTCGGCAATCTCGGTGCCTGGGATGGAAGGGGCCGCCGGGTTGTCATTGGGAGCTGGTGCGCCGCAGCCAATGCCGGATGCTGGGAGCGGTGAAAACAGCAGCATGGAAGTGCAGGGGACTGAACCGCAAAACGTGATTCGACCGGCCGAACCTCCGGCTGCGCCTAAAGCTCCAGGTGGCACAGCCGATTCAGAAGCTGACACCAAAGGGGAGAAGCCGTGAGCGCGCTTTTTGAGGTACTGAGTTTTGTTTTACCACTGGCGGGGATGGTCGTCGCCGTGCTGGCTTTTTGGGCGCTAGGCCAATGGCTACGGCGCAAAGGGCACGGCGATTTGCTCGACCGGATCGTCGTCGTTTTTGGGAAAATTCAGCGCGTAACCAACCGCGTAGCACACCCACTGGGCGGCTCTCTGATCGGCCTCAGTCGAGGCTTTAGCCGCATCCCATTGTTCGGCAGTAAGCGCACCCGCGCACTGTGGGAGCAAATGGAGCAAGAAACCCCGCAAAAGCACGACAAATAACCACTTTTTGCCACTCCTAGCGCTTGCTAGGGGGGGCGTCTTTGGCTAATAATATAGCCTGTAGACTATCAAGATTAGCGAGGGATCATGCGCAAAAACAAAACCCCGGCATCGCCGCCGGAGTCGCCCTACATAGCGGCGCGGCGCGAATGGAATGAGCGTTATTCAGACTATATCGCGGCCGCCAATAACTGGCGGCTTGCCGCGCTCGGTAGTCTGGGCGTGTCGCTGATCCTTGCGAGCGGTTTGGTCTGGGTGTCTGGTCAACAGAAGGTCGTGCCGTACTACGTCGAAACCAATAGTTATGGCGAAGTCACTCGCGTGGCCAGGGCTGACCGGGCTGGACAGCCTACAGAGAAGCAAATGAAAGCCGGTCTGCGTCAGTGGATCACAGGCGCGCGAACTGTCTATAGCGATGCACAGGCACAACAGCAAATCATCGGCGCAACGTATGCGATGACCTTCCCTGATAGCCCGGCCTATTCCGCATTAGCGGAGTATCACCGCGACCAAAACCCGTACCTGCGAGCGCGGAAAGAAACGGTGGAAGTGGCATGGCACGGCGCAAGCTTGATCGGGGGGGATACATGGCAAATCGAGTGGACAGAAACGGTTCGCTCCCTTGCAGGCAAGCAAATTGGTGAGCCAATTACTTACGTGGCCACGGTAAAAACACAGGTGGCGACACCAACTGAAGAAGCCGCGATAACCCTGAACCCCTTCGGTATCTACGCAAATCAGTTTTCGTGGAATGAACGCATCAACTAAGTGCAGGTCAAGAAAACGCTATGAAAAAGACTATGTGGATCGCCGGTTTAGCTGCGTCCCTCCTTGCCCTGCCGGTGTTTGCTCAGAACGTACCGGCCCTTGATGCCCCCCAAGGCGAAGTGCTTCCCTCGCTTCAACTGCTGTCGTCCGATGACAACATCAAGCTCGATCCAAAAGAGGCGGAAGGGCTGCGCCTCGCCAGTAAATGGAAGTCCAACCCCGACAAGCCGCGTACTGGGGCTGATGGCAGTGTGGTTTATCTTTTTGGTGCCACGCTCCCAACGCTCGTTTGTTCGCCGCTTGAGGTCTGCACAATCGTGCTTGAGCCCGGTGAAACCGTCACTGACAAGGTGCATGTAGGTGACAAGGCGCGCTGGAAAATTTCGCCTGGGTCCAAGGGCGACGCCGAAGGCGAAACGACGCTGGTAATCGTCAAGCCAACGGATGCAGGCTTGCAAACGAGCCTGACGATTCCGACCGATCGCCGTGTTTACTCAATCAAGCTCGTAAGCACGCAGGACCGATGGATGCCGTTTTTGTCCTTCGATTATCCCGATCAAATAGATCGCGCTTGGGCCGAGTACCGCGAGAAGCGCGCTAAGACGACCTACAACAACACGATGCCGACCGGCGAGAACCTGGCTAACCTCGATTTTGGTTTTACCATCGACGGTGATAGCCCAAGCTGGAAGCCTGTTCGCGTTTACTCGGATGGCAAAAAAACGTACATCCAGTTTTCATCGGCGTCGTTCGGTGGTGAGGCTCCGGCGCTGGTAGCTCTTGGCAATGATGGCGGGTTGTTCTCGGACCCAAGCATGAAGTTGGTGAACTACCGCCCAATCGGTGACCGCTATGTGGTCGATAAGGTTCTTGATCGGGCAGCCCTGATCCAAGGCGTCGGCAGTGACCAAATCAAAGTCACCATTACGCACAAGGGCAAATGATATGAGCCATCGCAAATTCCTGTCGTTGGCTGTCGCGATTTTGTTGAGCGGATGCGCCGTGTCGCGGCCAACTACGTCGTATGTGGCCCCGGAATTGACGGCGGCTGATGCACAAGTCTTGGCGGCTGATTCGGTGGCTTACCTTGCCGATTCGCTGCCTCCAGCGCGCACAATCCTTATCCTTGACCCGCCATTAAGCGGCAAGCATGACGCGCTATCGGCCTTGTACGAGCTGTCATTTCGAGGCCGTGGCTATGGCGTGTTGGTGGTTGATCCAAAAACGGGAGTCGCGGCAGGGCAGGGCACCTTGTTGCGCTATCTCGCTTCGCCGTTTGAAAGCGGCGTGGTACTTCGCCTGCAATACCAGGGTGTCGAGTCCACGCGCTTCTACCCGCGCAACGCGGGCGGCAAGCTCCTGTCGAACGGTGCACCGTTTATGGTGAGGGGTGGAAAATGAGCCAGCGACAGGACAAAGACCTTGATTTGCCGCTTGATGATGCTGATGTGCATGAAACTCAAAAATTTTCACGCGATGACGACGACAGCGGCGAGTCACCAGACTTTTTAGCGGCACCAAAAAAGGGGAAGGGGGTTCGTCGTCTAAACCGCCTCCCTCTCGTTGTGGTGGGTGCCTTGCTTTCGCTTGCCGTGGCCGGGATCACCTACACGTTTTATGCCCGGCAGGCGGCCAACGTCGCCCCGGCAACACCACTTGAGCCGCCGAAGGTCACGACAACGGCCACGCCTCCTGTGCGTCCTCCGGCCCCTCCCGAACCAACTGACTTCGCACCCGCAGAAACTGGACCGGGGCAAGTGTCTGACCACAACACGGGATCGGTGCCAACTGAGAGAAATTCGGCGCACAACTCTGGGCAGCCCGCGCCGTTATCTGAGGCTATGACACGTCGCTTGCGACAGATTCAGCAGCTTGAGGATAGAAAGTTGGCCAAAGCTGATGAGGCTCTGTATGGCGATCTGGCGGTAGAAGAGTTCACCAAAGGAAATCCGAGCGGCGTACAGCAGCCAGGAGGGCCAGCGGTTGCGAATCGCCTGAATCCTCAAGAGTTGATGCAGCAATACCTTGCCAACGCTGGCCAGCCCGGTACAGGTGGCGGTTCCGGTGGCGGCGGCTATCCGGGCATGGATGGCATGGGTGGGGCTCCAAGCATGGCGGCCGAAAATCGGCAGGATCAGAAAAGAGCATTTTTGTCGGGCACGGCCGAAGCCAACACGTACTTGGCGCAACAGAAAAAAGCGGCCATTGCTCCATCGCAAGAGATTAAAGCCGGGTGGGTCATTCCGGGCACGATGATTGGCGGCTTGAACTCCGACTTGCCGGGGCAAATCATTGGGCAAGTGCGCGAGGCGGTTTATGACAGCGCGACGGGCACCCAATGTTTGATCCCTCCAGGCTCTCGATTGGTTGGCACCTACGATAGCGGTGTGACACTGGGTCAGACGCGAGCTTTAGCCGCGTGGCAACGGATCATCTACCCCGATGGCTCGTCGATCTCAATCGACAAAATGCCGGGTGCCGATCAGGGCGGTTACGCCGGATTCTATGACCAAGTGAACAACCACTATCTGAAAATTTTCGGCGCTGGGGCAATGTTGTCGATTTTCTCCGCTGGTATTCAATTGTCGCAACCGCAGGCAAGCGGCGATGAGAACACCAACAGCTCGCAAATCATCGCCGGAGCGCTTGGCCAGCAGATGGGCCAGATTGGTATGCAGATGGCTCAAAGAAACATGAACATTCAGCCGACACTGGAAATCAGGAACGGCTACCAGTTCAACATCATGGTTACAAAGGACATTATTTTGCCGACGTGGGAAGGGCACCCTATGGCCGGGGGCAACAACAAGTCGTGTAACTGAGGCTCAATCGGACGGCGGCCAGCGGGCCGCCAATACGATCTAAGACCAACAGCAGAAGGAACAGGGGAATGACTAACAAGGCATGGATTGAACACGCATACCCGCTCAAGCAGGTGTTTATCCAGCTTCAGGGCACCCGGCAAAGCAGCCGGGAAGAGGTGGTCGAATTGCTGGAAACGGTGGTGGCCAAGCTCAAGGCGGGGCACACCACTGGGGGAGATAACGATGATGATTTTGGGTACTTCTTCGAGTACCGCGACGATGTTCCTGGGCCTTCTCTTTTTGATGAGGAAGACCCCGGCGACATCCCCGCAGACAGCGTGAACACGTAGGCACGAACATGAAAAAGCGACAATCAAGCAGTGGTGTTCTTCCGATCATTGATGGACCGTGGAAGGGCGATCATATGGCCTATTCCACTGGCACTTTTGAGGCCGAAGGGCGCGAGATAGGTGATCCACTGACCGCCGCGAAGCCTGGGGCTGTTCGGGTTCGTTATTACCGTCAACAAAGCTCGATAGGCTGGGTTTGGAGTACGCAGCCGCCAGGAAACGCAGACGATTTGATGCGTGAAGAAGAAACCGAAATTCGTCGATTGGTTGGCTGAGTCGATAACTCATAGGAACGGGATCAGCAATGGAATTCAGCAAAGATTTGGCCGCGCTGCACACTGATAAACAAGGTGAAATTAATCGACGTGGCCTAATGGGCTTTCCGGTCGATTCGCTCCAAGATCAGGAGAATCAAAAACTCCTGCAACAAGAAATCGACTCGCTGACTGATGTGGTGACCTACCAGAGTCCAACGACCGGACTTCTCTTACCAGTAGACAAAAAATTCCCGGCGAACATGCTGTACTACTTCCTTGTCGGTGATTACGAAGAGCACGATATGCAGCTCATCCGTCGCTATGTGAGGCCGGGCAACCGCGTACTGGAACTGGGCGGCGGTGTGGGTTTGACGGGTTCGCTCTTGGGGAAAGTGAGCGGCAATCCTGTAAGTGTCTGCGAACCGAATGCAGCTCTGCATGCCTGCATTGAACGAACATTCGCGGCCAATGGAGTGCCATTGAAATTGCTCAAGGTCGCCGCCACTGCCGACCACGTAACAAACAACTACGTGACCTTCAACGTCTGCAAGGATTACTGGTGGTCAAGTCTCGTTGAGACGGCGAATTCTGAACCTGTCCGCGTACTGGCGCGGCGCCTTAGCGATCTGATAACAGAAACACAGGCCGATACGCTGTTGGTTGATATTGAAGGTTACGAGGTCGCTTTATTCTCAGACACTGAAGGTCTAGCGTCGATAAACACGATCTTGGTCGAACTCCACACTCCATCCATCGGCACCCTGGCTTCTGCCAACATCATCACAAGTATCGTACAAGCAGGATTTTTTCTTGAAGACTTTGGTGGGCACACGTTCGTATTTACTCGTCAGCGCGCTACTGATGACTCCACTGATCGTTACTTTGGCCCCAATGGTCGTTGGTACTAAGTTGAAGCTCGCACGCACAAAAAAAAGGCCGGTTCTCCGGCCTTTTTGCTGTGCCTGTTTTCTACTACGCCTTCGATCTACAGGCCATTCATTATGTTGAAGCAGGCCACAACAGAGCCGACAAAAACAACCGTGAAAAACCCTAGAGCAACTGGTGCTTTCAACCGATACCCGAGATACAAAAGCCCGATCAGAATAGCTGCGATGGCCATTACTAAAGGCCCGTTAGAAAAATCGGTCATAGGTCATTCCTTTGGTGTTGATGATTGCCAAATCATTTGGCTCGACGGCTCGCCTCAACGATCCGCCGTTGGGCGGCATCGAACAGGCGTGGTGCCAGGATGACGACGGCAACGGCGGCAAGCACGCGCAGCGCTGGACCGATGAGGCCAGTAAACGAGTCATTTGAAATGCTGGCCAGCAGGTAGAGGATTGCGAATTGCAGGCCGAGAATCAAAGTCAGCACTTTGGCAAGTTTGAGAGTGATGGTTCTGGCAATGGCCACTGAGGTGTAAAGGGTGGTGTAGTTCATGGCGTTCTCCGTTCGTTATTTGGTGCCTGTTGGCCAGTGATAGAGCGACTGCAAAAGCGGTTGTTGCACCCATAGGGCCAAAACGTAGTGGCGGACGCTGCAAGCGTTGCAATGACTGCGCGGTCGCTACACTTGCCAAAAAACAGGCTCAAACGAACGGAAAAAGCCAGCGGCCACCTATGCGTCTTTGCCCTTGCCTTTGTCGCTCGATTCGCTCAATGCGGCGTACAAGGCCGTTTTTCCAACCTTGATTGCGGCGGCCGCCTCGCGGACGGTCAGGCCTTTGCTCATTAACTGTTGTGCCTTTGCCAGCTTAGCCGGTGTTATCACGGGTCTGCGGCCCCCATGACGGCCACGGGCCGCTGCTGATTCTATGCCTGCCTTGGTCCTTTCGCGGATCAAATCGCGCTCGAACTCGGCCAGGGTGCCGAATAGATTAAACAGCAGTTTGCCGTTACGCGTGGTCGTGTCGATACCCGCATCATTTAGGGATCGGAACGACACGCCTCGATCACGCAGGGCATCAACTGTTTGCACCAAATGGGAAAGCGAGCGGCCCAGCCGGTCGATTTTCCAAACCACCAGCGTGTCACCTTCACGCAGGTACGACAGCGCTTCATCAAGGCCCGGCCGAGACGCTTTCGCTCCGCTGGCCACGTCGGTGAAAACGCGAAGACACCCGGCCTTTTCCAGCGCGTCGACCTGCATGGTGACGCTCTGATCTGACGTCGACACACGGGCATAGCCAATCAGCGTGGTTAAGCCTATGTCGAGGGTGCCAGGGTCTTTAGGGTCGCGCATCAATCAAGCCTCTATGGTGATGACGCCGCACTGGGCGGCGCCTGTTGTTACGGTTCTGCGCTGTTAAGCGCGCTTGGCCGGGCGCAGCATCTTCATCAGCGCTTCCGCCACACATGGCGGGGCCAACTCCCCGGCGTACTCCAGAAGCAACCGCCGAAAACGCGGATTAGCAATCTGGTTTTGGGTCAGACTCATTACTGTGGTAATTTCTCGCTCGGACATGGCGGCTCTCTCAATGTTGTTGTGTTCACTGCCGGGCCTTGGTTGCACCCTTGGCTCGGCGCTCTAAAACTCTGCGAATCAAGTGGCTTCAATGCTCTGATTAGTGCGAGACACCAAGGCAAGCTTGTATTCAACTCCCGCTTGCTCCCCGCATCACCGCAACAACTATCGCTAGATTCCCCCTCGTTCTTATCTGCCTCTCCACTCCTGGGTTTTGGCATTGTCCTTCCCTCTGTTATCTGGAACTGGCCAGCGGCTCAGGCTGGCCGGTAGAAGGTCTTCGCGTTCTCGCATGAAACTGATCGGGTCAAGCGTGCGATTTTCCGAAACTGTCCGCCTTCTGTCCGTTATTCTAATATGTCCGTCAAACGTCTGCAAGGGTTCTTTGTCGGACAAATCCGCATTGACCGCCTAACGGTCGTTTGACGGACAAAGACTGCTTGCGAGGTTTATCGCCTGCGGCCTATCATTTGGATTGCACAATCCAAAAACAGAAAAGAGGTGGGTATGGGTGAGCTAATCGCGGAGCTGTCGGGTCATGAAGGCCAAACGAAATGACTGTCGCGCTGAATCCGACCGGGCAGGCTTATGCAGAGTTGCAAGCCGCGTTCGATCACTACAACAACGCTCTTTTCGATGGCCAGTTGCCCCCCTGTTTAATCACCATGCAGCGCGAGAAGCGCACCTATGGCTATTTTTCATCGCGGCGGTTCATACATCGCCAAGACAAAAGCATGATCGATGAAATCGCACTCAACCCCTCGTATTTTGGTGTCGTCCCGCTTTTAGAGGTTTTGCAAACCATCGTTCACGAAATGGCTCATGCGTGGCAGTGCCATTTTGGCGAGCCAGGACGGCGCGGCTATCACAACAAAGAGTGGGCCGAAAAAATGGAAGCCATCGGCCTGATGCCGTCCAGCACCGGCAAACCGGGCGGTGCTAAAACCGGCGAAAAGATGGCTGACTATGCGATTGAAGGCGGGCCGTTCATGCTCGCGACGGCTAGCCTGCTGACGACGGACTTTCGGATTTCTTGGCTCGACCGCGTTACGCCTGCGAATTCGAGCGTCACTGCAATTTTGAGTGGTATGGACGGCGGCGAAGACGGAGAAGACAGCGAATTGGCCGGGATGCTTACGCCTGCAACGGGCAGCCGCTCAAACCGCGACAAATACCGTTGCCCGTGCTGTAAGACGCAGGTTTGGGGGAAGCCTGGGCTTAGCTTGCTGTGCGGTGTAGAGGGCTGCAACGCGGCCCGCTTCGAGCTTGCAGGCACATAGCTACTATTTTGCTACTATTTTTCGCTTTTCAGTGCCTTTCCGCTTGCATCATTTATAGCCTAAAGACTATCATCGCCGTTAACCGGAACGATAGTGGCCACCTGTGATGGCAAAGGTACTGAATGAACACTCTAACAGCCATAAATCCATCGGCTGAATCCCTCAGCCACAAGCATACTTTTTTAGGCGTATTCCCCTCCGCAATCGTCCCGATCAAGGGCTTCGGAAAGTGTCCCTTATTGATGCTTTCGGTTGCCCTGGCAATCATCATTCCAAATGCCGCTATTGCGGCACAATCGGCGCAAATGCAGCTCGGAATGCTGCCGGGAGCTAACGCGAACGTCAGCGATCTTGATTTTCGCTATCGCTTCAGTGGTGATCCATCCCTCAAACCATTGCGGGTTTACAACAACTCGATCACGACCACTATCGAGTTCGCTAAGACCTCGGATGGCGAGCCCCCGACATTGCAAATTGAGGGGGTGCAGAAATACTTAAACTCGACCGTCAAGCTTTTCAAAGACCCGGATCGCTTGATAGTCGATGGACTATTTGATAGCGCTGAGCTGGTTTACAGCGGCACCAGAAAAGGCAGTGTGACCATCGAACGTCTGGTGAAGACCGGAACCGGCTCGAAGGGACTGATTTTGCAACCAATTAAGCCAGAAGTTGTGCAGGCACAACCGAAAGAGGCTCCCCCTCCGGTTGTGGCGGCTCCCGTCAAACCCGTTTTGGGCGGTGCTGTTGTAGTGCAATCAGTACCAACACCCCCAACTGTCCAGGCCGAAGGCTTCGCCAAACCCGTTGCCAGCGCCTCGCCTGCTGCTCCTGCCCCAGTCGTTGCCGCCCCGATTGCCGTCGCTCCCCCCAAGCCTGTGCCGCCGCCGATCCCGACGTGGACGGTTTCACCGCAGGACAAGACGATTCGCGAAGCTCTCAAAAACTGGACTGTGCGCGCTGGCTGGACGTTTGAGCCTGAGTATTGGACGTTGCCAATGGACATTCCTGTTACGGCCACCGCCACGTTCTCAGGTGACTTCAAGTCCGCTGTACGCCAACTGATCGCGGCTACAGAGCTGAGCGATACCCCGTCGCAACCATGCTTCTACCTCAACCGTGTTGTGCGAGTGGTGCCTATCAACCAAGTGTGCGACCAGATGAGTGCGCGCTGAATGGAATCTCCCGTGAAAAAACTCAATGTTCTTCCTGCCGTCCTCGCTATCGCGGTGGCATTGGCTTCTGGCTGCTCAACCTATCAAGACAAGCGATACATCGACGGGCTTGAAGAAGACGTAGGCGGCGCGACAAAAGATCAAGTTGCGCGAAATATGACCTCGATGACGCTCGATGCCAGGCGCGCAGCGCAAGACGTCAATCGTCCGTACATCACAGGCAAAGCAATTCCGTTGGCTCGGGAAGTGACTTTGCCCGCGCCGCTGCGAGGCACGGTCAACACGACACTGCTGTTTAAAGATGATGCGGACCTCATCACCCTTGCAGGTCGCATCACTGACGCGACCGGCATTCCCGTCAAGGTCATGCCCGATGCCCTGTTGCCAATGGAAGATTTCGGCCCACGCTTGACCAGCACGCCGGGGCAAGGCGCGTCGATGGGTCTAAGCGCGCCAATGACGACCAACACCAATCCGGTTGCGCTCAGTTCGCCACTTCCTGTTGCTGGAGCCTTCCCAATCGCTCCTGTTCCGGCAATCACAGGGGCACCGGCTCCCGCAGTAAAAAGCAGTGTCGCGGCGCAGGCTGGCAATCAGCTTTTGGCGCCTACCCTTGACGCTGCCGCCATGCGCTTGAACGTGTATTGGAAGTGGGACGATGCCCTTGGGGCAATTGTCTTTTACAGAACCGAAACCCGGATGTTTGAAATCCGTGGTGCGGAAATGGCGGCCAGTTCCGCTATGTCGATCGATCTTGCAGGCGGCGTCGATAACTCCGGCACTAGCGGCCTGAACAGCAAATCGAAAGCATCTATTGATGTTCCTGAACTCAAGGACGGCCCATTGGCAGGGCTGATTGAGCGTGTAACGCAATTCATGTCCCGGTCGGGCAAGGTTGCAGCGGGTGCCGGTGGGCTCCTGGTGGTGACAGACATCAAGTCGTCATTGGATCAAATCGAAAAGTTCATCACCCAAGAGAACAAAATGCGCTCCCGTCGCATTGATTTGGTTTTCGAAGAAATCACCGTTGAACGTACAACCAGTGCTCAAGCGGGGGTGAACTGGAATTTGATGTTTACCAGTGGCGGCGCTGGCAACGGCGTAAATATCAACGGGTTGAACTCTTTGCTTGAACAAGAAGGCGCCGCTATGTCGCTCGGCGCTTCGGTTGGGTCAGGCCAGTGGGCAGGTTCGTCGGTCAGCGCTCAAGCGCTCAGCAAGGTCGGAAAAATCGTAGACCGCAAGATGAATACCTTCGGCGCAGTCAACGGCCAGCCCGCCACCTCGGGCCGCCCGGAGCGCCAAAAGTACATCGACAAACTCGAACAGACAGCCAGCAACTCGGATGCGAGTCAGCCGACTGTAACAGTCACCCAGGCTGAAGAAGTCTCGGGGCGAATCATCACTGTCGTGCCGTATGCGTACTCTGACGGCGATATCAATTTGGCCGTTAAGTACGACAACACCCCAACCCCGATTTTTGAAAAGCAGCCGGTTGGGCAAGACGGCAGCTATGTTCAATCGCCGAAATCAGTCAGCGATGTATTGGTACGCTCGGCCATTGTGCGCAGCGGGCAACCGTATGTCGTCAGTGCAACTACCGCAAACAATGATACTTACAACGAGCGTCGGACCGACCGAAGCGTGCCAATGCTGTTCGGCGGCTCTGACATTGCTGATAAGACGGACCGCGTTACGGTCTTTGTACTCACTGCGTTGGTTCGAGAGAAGTAAGCCATGACCAACGCGATAATTATCGACGCGAGCAGAGAAACATCAGTTGTTTTTGGTGGCATTGCCTGGAAACCGTTGATTGGCTCTAATCTGGCTGGCCAGTCTGAGAAGTTTGCTGTTGCGAGCAAGGCGACCCATTTTGTCGCGGCTGGTGAACATTCGGCGGCTGTCGGAATTATAAAGTTACCGGCAGACAAAACCGAGGATAAAGGTAGAAATTTCTATTCGGCGGCGGCGGTATTCGCTCAGGCGCATCAAAGCGGTGTTTTAATTACCACTCAAACCATGCTCGATGGCCGAGTGTGGGTTGTAGCTGCGCATGATGGTGTGGTTATTCGCGATACCGACATTCTGCTGTCGGATGCCGACGCGCAAGAGCTTATTGTCGACATTCAGCGGCGTCATGCTAACGCTGTTGTTATCAAGGGCGAGTTTGAAACACTTCAATATTTAAATACTAAATCGCAACTTGTTGCTGTAAGAAACACGTTTCAAAAAATCCCGAAGCCCGTCAAAGTATTTGCTGTGTTTGTTCTTGCTCTCATGGTGTTGGATACGTCATGGAGCCAATACAAGAAGTACAAAGTCAGGCAGGCGCGAGCCCTTGAAACATCGCAATACGTCGATGCCCATGCTGAATGGACAAGCGCACTTAATCAGTGGGCTATGACGGTAAAACCGGATGGTCGCATGGGACTTATCAGGCTTTACGCGGAGCTTGGAGAAACCCCACCTAAAATTGGCGGTTGGAATCAGTCAGAAGCTAGTTGCTCACGGGCACCAAATGGGTGGAGTTGTTCGGCACGCTATGAAGCCGGTGTGAACGCAACCAACCTCAGTTTTATACAGAATATGCCGAAAGGCTGGACGGCAACATGGGATGGTTTGACGGGTGCGATTGGAAGCTGGGCAGTACAAGTTGATAGAAGTAATATCGACAGGGCTAAAATACAAAAAATTTCTGATTTTAGCTTGAACTACATCAGCGCGTTGCAACAGGTACTGCCTGCCTTCAAAAAGGTCACTCTTGTGTCGCCGAGTACGGTTCAAATTCCTGCACCTCAAGTTTATATCAATAGAGGCCAGGGTGAAGAACTGGTGACGGTCCCTTACCCGGAGGGAAATACAGCGGGAATTGAGTTGCCAAGTGTTCAGACATTTGAAATGGAAGGCCCGCTGAGAACGTTGGCTGTATTACCGCTGATTAACGAAACCGTAATTAAGCAGTTGCGATTTGTAGTCGGTAGTCAGGGGTCGGTTCCTACGCTTCGGGACAGTATTTATACAGCCAAATTGATTGGGGAAATCTATGTACGTTAATCCCGCGAAGTTGATCGCATTTGCTTGTTCTGCATTGGTTTGTGTATCCGTAACTGCAAACGAATACGGAGCGGTAAATAACAGTTCTGTGGAAGTCGCGCAAACCGTCAACGAAATGCTGCGGATTGATGCGGATCGAGCAATTTTGACTGAAAAAAAGATGCTCGCTGAAGCCCAAGGACGATTAGGTGGGTCGCCAGTAATTGGCGGTAGTCCTGGCACTGCAAATGTTTCTGGTAGTGCCGCAACGCCGCAAGTTGAGCAACCTAAGCCGGTGGTGATGCCCGTTCGCATGGAAGTTTTAGGGATTTTCGGTCTCGGCGATAATTTGCTTGCAGATGTGGCGATTGATAACACACGGGTGCGATTCAAACGTGGTCAATCTGTCCCACTTGGAGCTAGTGCCGATTACCCGTATCGCCTTGTTTCAATCAAGGTTCCGTGCGTCAAGATCGCTGAGGCGAATAAGACTGAACACAATATTTGCCTTAGCAATTCTGGCCTGTAGGAGATTGCAATGACCACCTTATCATTCAGCAGCTTAGTTCAACGTCAGGCCGAAACTGTAGAGCTTGCGGAATTGGCAGGCGTGGCGAATGAGGATGCAAGCCTCGTTCTTAACACGAAACCGGACCTGCTTAAATATTTGGGCTCGCCGGTCGCACAAAGGCGCACCGAAATCGTTGGTGAAAAACTCGGTAGCAAAATTTGTCCGATCCAAACATTGGATGGGCAGTGGGTAATTTTGGCCTTACCTGATTACGCCAAAAGCGAATTTATTGAATCTGTTAAAGCAAAATGTGTTGATGCAGGCGCCAGAAAGGGCGAGGTTCGCGTAGTTAAAGTTACACCGTACCTATTACTCGCTCACAGTCAGCGCGAAGGATATGACGTAATTGAGGTTACGGCGGACGATGATACTTCCGGCCACTTCGCCACTTTCACGGACATCATTCGCTACGGTGTAGATAACGGCGCTTCCGACGTGCATCTAAACGTCGAAGACGGCGAAGCACAATCGCAGATTATGTTCACCATCGAAGGTCAGTACACAGCGCCTGCACAGTGGCGCATGGACACGGTTCGCCTTGAAGAACTGATTAACGTTGCATGGCAGAAAGGGACAGGCGGCGGTTCGGCTGTGTTCGCTCAGAACACTGAAGCCCAATGCCGTTTGGTGCTGCGGATCGGCGGCCAGCGGATCATGTGTCGCTGGGCATCGCTGGCAGCGGATCGCGGCGTGTCGGTGACATTGCGACTGCTCATGCTCGACCGAACTATCCAACGCCGTTCGCTGGAGTCGCAAGGCTTTTTCCCGAGTCAGATTGAAATGTTTTTGCGGGCTCAAACGGCTGAGGGCGGTGCCATTGTAATTGCTGGGGTTGTGAACTCTGGCAAATCGACGGCACTGGCTGAACTGATGTCGATGATTCCGCGTACAAGAAAGATTGTTACCTTGGAAGATCCGGTCGAGTACCTGATTCCCCATGCGCTCCAAAGCACTGTAGTGCGCTCATTGGATGGGACAGACGACAATGCCTTTACCTCGAAGCTGAAAACATTCAAGCGCTCTGCACCAAATGACGTATTACTGGGCGAAATTCGAGACACCCAAACAGGTGATGCTTTTGTCGATATTACCGGGTCGGGAACAAACCTCTATTGCACTGTTCACGCAAAGTCAAACGTACAAATTCCTGAGCGACTGGCATCAAAACTAATCGGAATTCCTGGGGATTTTCTTGCTTCGCCGGGGATTTTGAACTTGTTGGTTTACATGGCGCTTCTTCCTGTCTTGTGCCAGGACTGCGCTAAGCCGCTATCAACCTTGGCTGAATCCGGCGGCATGGATCGTCGCGGCGTGTACCACGATGCTCATTACTGGGCCGAGTATATAAATCGCATCGAGCGTCTGTTTAATATCGACGGTGCACGTCTTCGCATTAAATGCGAAGAAGGTTGTAACTCTTGCAAGCGCTTGGACCTGCCTCAGTTGAATGGCTTTACCGGTCGCACGGCCGTAGCGTCAATGATGGAACCACAAGTTGATCGGGATATGTTGCGGCTTATCCGCCAAGGCGACACCTTGGGGCTTCAAGAGTATTTTGAATCGCTCGAAAAGTCTCCGATTGATGATCCTGATATGACTAACAAGTCAATGATGGAATGCGCCATGTATAAGGCGTTGCAAGGGTTACTTGATCCGCGAGATATCGAACAAAAAACGATGGCCTTCGATACGTTTGAGCGAATCATGGCCAAACAGAAGGCCAAAGCATGAAGATTAGCAGTCTGATTGAACGGTGGAAGTTCAGGGCGATTCAATGGCTGCGCAGCCACACCGTTACAGGTATGACTACTGACGCAAAGATCGCTTCGATTATTTTTGCTGGTAAGCGTGCGGATTACTATTTGTTCCTGGCTGATACAATTTCGGGAACCCGTGGCCGCAAGTCGCTTGTCGATATTTTTATGAGTGACGTTGAGCGGTATGGAAGTTCAGCACGCGGCAAGCTGTCACTACATTGGGCAAAACAGTACAAAGCAGGTGGTGGAAGTCTCCAACAAACATTTGGGGGAACATTGCCATCGGATGACGTGGCTGTACTCCATACGTTGCTGCGTAACGGTGGTGAGAAAGCATTGGAAAATGCCCTTCGTGATTTGGCAGAGAACAGCGCGTTGATGTCTAGAGCGCGAATGATTATGTTCGTTACAACGCTCGCGGGTCTGGTCTGTTTGGCAATGACGCTTGGCATGTTTATCGCAATGCCGTCTTATACCGTGCCAAAAATCATTGATGCTTTTTCTATGCTGCCGCTGGACGAATACCCAACCTCAGCAAAGTCACTAGTTGGACTTGCAAATTTTGTTAAGGACTCTTCCATCATGCTTGTTATGATAGCGGTAGGAGTCGTTGCACTGATTTGGTGGTCGCTCTCTTATGTAACTGGCAAGCCGCGTCACTATCTTGATAAATATGGTTTTGTTTGGGGCTTGTATCGGGACTTTCAAAGTATTAGATTCTTATCAACACTTGCGGCTTTGGTGCGTGAAAGCGATAATACTGCTGTCAACCTCAAGCCCGCACTTGAAATGCAAGTTAGTGGTTCCTCTCGCTGGAAAAAGTATCATTTAAATAAAATCCTTTCTTACGTTAGACGCGGAAAAGTTGGACCTGAGATTTTTACCACGGGCATCATGGATCAAACCATGCAGTGGTATATCGCCGATCTAATCGAATCAAGGGGTTTTAGTGACGCACTTCAGTACGTCAAAGAGCGTCTGAAAGATCGCGTCTTAAAAAGAATAACGGTTCAAAGCCTTGTTGTGGCATGGGTGTTGTTGCTTTCGTCGCTTGCTGTTTCGGCCTATCTACTTGCGTGGCACTACTCGGCAATTGATGACCTGCGGCGCTCCCTACAGCTTTACTTGGGTTGAACACAGTTACACCGAAAATTTAATTTTGGAAAATGGAGTTGCAAAAATATGAAAACGTTTAACCAAGCAAAACGCCAACAAGGCAACTACCTCTTGGGTATCGGTATCGGCATTATGATTATGTTGATTTTGGCTGCCTGGGGGATTCCGAAGGTCAAGGGCTACTTGGTTGAAGGCGCGATTCCTTCTGTCGCAGAAGAAATTCAGCGTTTCGTTTCGCGGGTGAAAGTATCGTCGCAAGGTGCAGGCACCACGCCGTATACCGGATTGACGCAAGCCTACTTTGCCCGTGCGGTTAAAGGCAGCAGCCTTGAAGTTGGTGCGGTTTCTGGCCAAGGCACAGGCTCTTCGGTTGTGCGGCACGGTCTTGGTGGTGGTGATACCGGTTTGGTGACGCTTTCAACGACCGGCGCGACCTTTGCGCTGCAATTCGATGACGTAAGCGACTCTGCTTGCCCCGGTTTGGCCGCCGCGCTGCAACGTAACTTCGATGCCATCACCATCAATGCCACGGCGGTTAAAGCAACTGACGCAAACAACGTGGTAACGCAAGCGTACATCGCTGGTTCAGCGGCTGCGAGTTGCGTCGACGGCGATAACAATCAGTTCGTTTTCACTGTTAATCGCAACTAAGCGCAAAGGAATGACGAACGTGTCTTACTCAACTCTGAAGCACCCCCGCATGGGCAATGGTCAGCGTGGATTCGCGCTGATCCAAATCATGATCGCCATTATGATTCTGCTGTTTTTGGCCGGGTTGGGGGCTCAGAAGTACTCCACGTTCGTCAAGGATGCAGCCGCTGAATCGACGGGCAGGTATCTCATCACTGTTCGCGCAGCGGTCATTAAAGCGCTGTCGACCTATGACGCGGCGTTTACGCGGGTCGATACCAGCACTGCCCCGCCGGGCGTTTACCCTAATCCTCCAGCGTGGGCCGTGTTCTCCGGCGCTCAACAAACGCTGTCGGTAAAAGACCTCAAAGACGCGGCGCTGTTGTCCAATTCTTTCCCTGACACCCCGCCTGTAGGCCGTTCGGTTCACGTACAGATTCTGCGCTCTGGGGTTTGTCCGGGGGATACCTGCAAGCTTGATGCTTATGTCTATACCTGCTGGCCGATCAGCGCTTTGCAGCCAGCCGGTGCAGTCAATAACACAATCTGCCCGGCCGCTCCGGGCGGGACAGAATTCGATGCCAATATGGTCGGTGCCGTAATCGGTGCCACCGAAGGTTATGGCGCGACCAATTACTTTGCTCCAGCAACGATGCGCGGGCCGCTGTTCAGCATTCCGTCGACGACGTTGGGGCTGCCTGCAAACAGCCCTGGTAATGTCGCTGTTCTGGCGTCGCTGGATGACTCGATGTTTAGTCAATTCGTGCGCCAGGGCGATACCCGCCACATCTACCTGAAGGACAGTTTGACTGTCAGTAAACAAGTGTCCGCAGGTGAGGGGCTGCTGTTGCCCACAAATTCTGTTGTGAACGGCATCTGCTCGACCGAAGGCACTTACGGGACTAGCACCCGTAACTCCCCCGTAATTTGCACAGGTGGTCGTTGGTTTGAGCTGGTCAATCACATCCTGATTTCCTCTCAGTCAATGGCCAACGGCCAAACGGTCGTTCCGCCTTCTTGCCCTGGGGCAAACATGCAGCCTTTCGCCTACATCTCGCTCCAAAACACTGACGTAACCATGACCGGCTCCGACATCGCCATTACTGGTGTGCTGGGTGGTGCCATTACGGGCACAGGTAACGTCAGCAGCGCGGGAACAGTCTCTGTCAGCGGAACATTCAACGGTACAACAACTTCAGGACCGGGCAGCTCGATTCGCGTTGCGCAAGGTGCCTCGATTGTGGGCTCGCAAGTGGTGATTACCCCAGCGTTCGCCAATGCGCGAGCGCTGGTTATGCAAGGTTGCCGCTACCTCTAAAACGCATTCACCTTCAGGACGGTGCGAGCCAGATGAACTCAATGATTCGGACGATTCTCATAGCTCTCTCGCTTTCGAGTGGGCAGGTGCTGGCCGATAGGGTGGAAGTAGATTCCTGTATGGCAAAGGCGGCGGCACTCCATCACGTTGATCTAGGTGTGCTGCGGGCAATCGCCAAGGTTGAATCCAACATGAACCCGAAAGCCGTTGGGAATAACACCAATGGGACAAGCGACACCGGCCTTATGCAAATCAACGACTGGTGGTTGCCAACGCTGGCTAAGCACGGAATCAAGAAAAGCGATTTGCTGGATGCCTGCACCTCCGCGTATGTCGGTGCCTGGATTCTGGCTCGCTCGATCCAGCAACACGGGAACACATGGCGCGCTGTGGGTGCATACAACTCCCCCACACCCAAGAATCAGCAAATTTACGCGGACAAGGTTAACAAGGCGCTGGCACAGCGCCCGTAACACTTCCATTCAACTCTTTACACATGGATCGAGTACATGAATATCCGTCACCGACTCGCAAAAGCCATCAGCTACGGCGGGCTGCTGCTCAGTTTCAGCGGTGCGCTGTTTGCCGCGCAATTGAAGGAAAACAGCGCTGACATTCAGCAGGTAATCAACATTCCCGGGATGGCCATAAACATCAATCCGGGTGGTGTTGGGTGCAACGTGGTGCGCCATGAAAAATGGGAGCCAACGCAAAATGGCTGCTCGAACATTGAGTGGGTAAAACAGACTGCCAGGGTCATCAGTGTGACGGCTTCGCCGCCCTCGATCCTGGCCAACAACATTGCGGCAAGTACATTGACCGCCACGCTCGTAGATGGCGACGGGTATTTGGTGGGATTCGGGATACCGACAAGCTGGGGCACCTCAAACGGGTGGTTGTCGACTACTTCAACAGTTACTGATGCCTCCGGTAAAACATCCGTTGCCCTGCGTGGCACCGTGGCAGGATTGGCGACAGTCACAGCCGCCGCCGTGGCGGGTGCCGCCGCCGCGAACGTAACGCTGGTTCCGGATGCGTCGACCTCTCGCGTCGTCACCCTCGCACCTAGCCCGTGGACCGTGCCTGCGAACTGGACTCCTGCGGCGCTCTACGCGACGGTTAGGGATGCCTACAACAACATTCTGCCTGCGGGACAAGCAGTGTACTGGGCGGCAACCTTGGGCAGCCTCAACACTGGGGTGTCTTATACAGATGGTAATGGCATTGCCGTCGCTACGATTGCAAGTGGCAGTGCGGGCGACTCGACCATTTACGCGAGAACGGCTGTGTCCAACAACGCAACGACAGGCGTGAATTTCTCCGTTTCCAACCCTGCACCAACAATCCAATCCTTCACCGAAGACAGCGAGTACGCAAATAAACGCATACCAAATCGTCTTTTTTGGGACAGCCAAGGGGTCGGAATCGATGGCGGAATTTCATATGGCAGTTATCACAGCAACATCTTCCGTTGGAGTGCAATCAACGCAACAAGTTATGAGCTTCTAGATAGCGGCGGTAACGTAATGTATGCGGGGCCTGCAACAAGCGTAGACATAAATAATCGCTCGGTAAAAATACTAGGAAGCGATGGGTATAACATAGTGTGGACGCTGCGGGCCTATAATGGCGGACAGGTAAGCACGGCAACAATATCTATGAGAGGAGAGTCCGACGGTTCATCCGGTGGCGGCGACGGCGGCGGCTAGTTAGCACCATCAAAAATAAAGGCCCCTAATTGGGGCCTTTTTTATCAAGTCTATTCAGAGATTTTAGTGATTACGGGTGACGGGAAAAGCATCATCCGTACAACCCCAAGTGCAGAACGCTGGATACGCCATGCCGTTTTGGTTGTAAGCCATTTGCGCTGCGCGAACCTCTGGAATTTCGGTGTACTTTTCAGGGTTCGCCTGACGCTCGGCAGCGGCGGCCGCATGCAGGTTGTCCAGGGTGGTGCAGCCGGTGTTGAACAGGGCGCCCATTACAACCAGACCGAACGCAGCGATTTTGACAGATTTCATGGTGAAGCTCCTTGGTTTGGGGTTCAGCGGCCTGTTTGCTGCTGATGGCCCTATGATATCCCCGTGACGAATACTTGTAAACACATTATTTATAGATATTCGTTAAGTTTTTATTACAATCAAACGGACACGGACCTTTATTGCAGGCATAAAAAAACCCCGCTTACGCGGGGCTGAAGGGAATGATTTCGGTGTTAGTTGCCGCTGGCAAGAGCAGGCTTTTCCGATTGATCTGCTGGGCAACCGAAGGCGCAAGAATCTTGGTAACCCATGCCGTCTTGGTTCGGCGTCTGCTGCATCTGACGTACTGCCGGAATCTCGGTGTACTTCTCAGGGTTCGCCTGACGCTCGACAACGGCAGCGGAGTGCAGGTTGTCCAGGCTAGTGCAGCCGGTGTTGAACAGGGCGCCCATTACAACCAGACCGAACGCAGCGATTTTGACAGATGCTTTCATGGTGTAGCTCCTTGTTTGGGGTTCAGCGGCCTGTTTGCTGCTGATGGCCCTATGATATCCCTATGGCGAATACATGTAAACACATTATTTATTGATATTCGATTTATTTTTTGCCTGCCGCTTTGCCTCTTCCTCCTTGAGATATGCGCGAATTTCAGCCGCCTTTTTTTTGGGCATCCACGCCTGCAAAAACACATAATCGGCGGGCATGTCCTCCAGTAGTGCCTTGATTCGGTTCATCGCACCACTGACGTTTTGAGGGAGCATTCCCAATACCTCGGCGGCCTTTGTGTGAGTCAGGCCATCAACCAATACCAGGCGGGCTAATTCGTTGTTTTGAGTCGACATGCCCCGCAGTTTGTGTTTCTGCTCGTCGAACTCCTGCGCCGTCATGCGCTGTAGGGTTGTCATTGGCTGACTCCTGACCTTCTTTTTTGGTGTCGAATGAACAGGGAAATCCCTGTGTTGCACAGCATAGTAGTAGCATGACGAATACGTGTAAACAAAATATGTACTATCATTACAAGCTAATGCGATTAAACAGAAATTTTTTATGCGTTCCACCTATAACTATGTAGTGGCCTTCTGATAGGCTCTGCACCGTAGATGCGATCCTCTCGGGTCTACATTCTTGTAGAAACACTTTTAACCCGGCCGTTTACACCGCCGGGTTTTTTTATCCATCGAAAATAGTCTGCAACACTACATGTTGTGTCGCCGGCAGCTGCGATCGACACTACATGTAGTAGAAGAACAAGGATTGGAGCGATGAAGCGGCGAGTTGGGCACCAGTGATTGGCCAGGATGGGACGCCGTTATTTCCCATATCTCACACTGACAAAAAAGCCCGCATTGCGGGCTTTTTGCTTGCTGCACTGAGGCTATAAATTCATCAGTTGCATACCCGCTGTAGCGAGCAGCCCGGCAACTAGAGAAGGTCCGTATGGGCACGGCTCTGACTTACCCCGTATGCGGTAGTAGACAAGTCCGACCACCACGCCAAGTACAGCGCCAATCGTGAGGAACGTAAGCAGGGATTCAAGCCCGACCCAAGCCCCTGCAACCGCACAAAGTTTGGCATCGCCCTGGCCTACTGGAAGCCACCGTAAGGCGCAGTAACCTGCTGCGGCACCAAAGACATGCCATTGAAGCTGATCGGGTGCTGTGAGCGCGTAAAAGAGCATTCCCGCCCATAGCAGGGGCAGCACAATCACATCAGGGATATACATTGTCTCATGATCGATCACTGCGACGGTGATAAGTGACCAGAACAGCACGGCAAAGACCACCGCTTCAATCGACAATCCCAACCGCCAGAACAAAGCGCCGCCAATAGCTGCACAGACGACCTCGATGGCCAGGAATCGCCAGCCTTTCAGGAACTCCCATTTTGGTGCCGCACTGACGCCTTGATCGGGTGCGTATGGCAAATCAAGGTACTGGTGTGCGCCTGCGCGCCATTCGCGCTGCAATGACAATGGGAGCCGCATGCTGACCATTGCGACAACACAGCCAGCCACCAAGCCGACAAACAGACCAATCGCTGTAAAAGTCCAGACCGTCACGCATCACTTCCTTGAACTGAAGGCCCGGCGAACCGGGCGCACCTTGTCAGATTGTTGTTTTTAGATATTTGGCGAGGTCATTGGCCTGCGCTTGGGTCGTGCAATCTTCAACCCACAGATGCAACCCGGCCGCATCCTGCGCATAAATCCCAAAAAACTCTGCATCAGAATCTTCCGCTTCCTCAACGCAACCATCGACCTCGATGCAGCCTCGGATTTGCAGGCTTCCGGTCCACGTCGCCGGTAGCTGGAAAACGCTTCCTGTTTGACTCATTGCGGCACCCTCACTGGTTCGTTTTAATGAGGTCATTATACGGTAAAGCGTATAATCGGCAAAGGGGTATTTACGGCTTAGCGTAAAAAAAACCGCTTAAATTGCAGGGTGTTGAAGAGAAATCGAACTCGGCCCCGGCCTTCCCTTTTGGTGCCCAAGCCCGTCTTTTGTGATGATGTCCCTGGGCGTGATTTCCTCACGATGTAGCCTGCTGGCCTGCGTAGGCAGCTACTACCCTGTTGCTCGCTTCATAGGCATTCATCCCCACCCAGCCGTAATGCTGGAATTGCTCCCCAAGCCATGCCAGTAGCGCAACACGACCAGACGGGAACAGGCCCAAGGCCGTTTCCAACCCATTAGCGTATGCCTCTAGCACCTCGGCCCCGTCTTCTCCGGCCATCAACGCGGTTTCAGCATTGAGTTCCTGCCAAGGATCGCCCATGGTGAGTTTCCTACTCGGCTTCGCAGAGCGCGCCGATTTCTTTGATTTCGTAAAGGCCAAAATCGCCGACCTGGGCGATGCCCAATGCCCGGCATGCGGCCGCAACGTCTGAACCGTCGATGCGGTCGGGGAGAATCTGCCGCTCGCGGCACCAGTCCGCAATCGCATGAAGCTGCTTGCTGGTAAGTCTGGTCATGGTCGGTCTTATCCATTAACTCGAAGTTTTCTGAAAGCGCGTTGCTAGCCCGCGCTGATTGCCCGCTCTAACCCTTCCGCTATGTTCACCCGCGAAAAACTCCGCGCTCCGCTTCACGCGCAACTCTTTGGCCTTTGCCAGAATCGCTGTAGCGGGTCTATTCAGTAAACGCACAAGATCAACCATCGGCGTATTCGGATACAGAGCTTTGAGTTTATTGAGCTCTCCTGTTGTCCAAAAGCGTCGGCGAGTTTCCATACCGGTTCCCTCGGCAAGTCAGTTGGGTACTACTGCCTCAGCCCCAGTTTGGCCGGGGCTTGGGGTGCAGCAAGAAACTTCAAAGGGGTTGCAGGAAATCCAAAATGGAAACCTTCGCACCAGAGGTCAGCCAGTCCGTGACATGCCGAGCGGCTTCCTGTTTTGTCCATCCCTTTTGCTTCATAACCGACTTCATCAAAAGGCCGTTCACGGTGTTTCTGATGACTTTGGCAGCCTGGGGCTCAAGGCATTTTGCCGCTGCTACAGCCTTGCGTTCTGCCTCATCCCAATCACCCGCAAAGCCCCACGCTGCGTATCCGCTGGCCAGCTTCACATAGGTCGCCTTTTTCCCAGCATGCGCCCCCTCATTTGGCGGCACTTCCCGACGTTGTTCGACGGTGTAAAAGGTCATTTATCTTTCCTTGGGCTGAATGCCCGGCGAACCGGGCGCGGGGGAAGTTACGAGTTCAACCACTCGTCGAACGACTTCACCGGCCAGCCAAGGTCGGACGCACACTGAACATAAATGTTGTAGCGATCACGCAAGCTTTCCATCGGGTATTCCTCACTGGTTGGATTCAATGAGGCTAATTGTACGGTATAGCGTATAATAAATAAAAGAATAATTTACGCTTTAACGTAAAATTTTAGCATGCTGACCACCCTCGCGTTTTCATCAGCAATGCCCTTCAAGCGCAACGAGAACTGCCCACGGTTCGCACCTGTCTGCTCGCAAGCTTCTTTTGGCGTCACACCGCTTACAAGGTGCTGCCGAAGGGCTTCTACGACTTTCTCCCCCCTAATATCAGTACCAGCTAACAGCAGTTCAAAATGCTCGTCAGGGACACTGCCCGGCACCAAATCGTAAACACCCATCAAATGACTCTCCGAATTGTTTCAGGCGCGTTTTCCGCGCCCTGGTAATGACTTAGCCCCGTTAGGGGCTATCGCTTGTCAGCTTCGCACAGCGTGCTTTTTAGAGCCACATAGCGAGCTGTCCGCCGCTGTCGGCATAGCTGGCCAAGGTCGCACCGCGAGCGGTCAATTCATCCCGCAAAATCTGCTCGGCCCGGTGGTCGTCAAAATCGTAATACGCATCATCAATCAGCCAACCGATTTCTTGAGACGACAATCCGCATGCGACCGCTTCACCCAGCAAGCGGGAGCAAAGACGGTCGTACTTGCCAGAAATGGCCATCTGCGGATGGTCACCGGCGTTGTTGGCCATGAAGAAGGCATAGGCGAACCCATCGGGGGTTACGCTGCGGGCGTTCTTCGTTGCAAGGCTGCTACCGCCATACATGCGGTGCATCTTTGAACCCTCTGTAGGCTCCGCTGGAGCCACGGGCAAGTCAGCATTGAACCGGCCCCATAGAAGGGTTTTCTTGGTGTACGTTTCTCCGACATGGTTCGGGTCGAACGCCAATCGCCATGGCGGCAGTCCTCCCAATTTTTCGATACGGCCGACCGGGTTTTCAATGGCCCAAATAACAGGCCGGAAATACTCAATTGCTCGCAGGGTCTGGTGAACCAGTCGAATCGACGCAACAGTACGTCCGTCGCTGTCCTTGGCGGCAAAGTGCCGGGCACCGGATACAGCAAAATCAGTGCAGGGGCAGGCCGCTAGAATCGCGTAAATGTCCAGCCCGTCGAAGTCACCAAACCATTCACCAAAAAAACCAGCACCGAACAGATTCACGTCACCCGTTTCGGGGTTGTCTTGGATGTCAAAACGGTAGACTTGGTATCCCGCTTCTTCCCACGGCCGGGACCAAGCCCCGGTCTTGTCGAAGAACGACAGCACGACTTTATCGCAGTTGTTTCGCAGGGCACCTTGAGCGGCCGCATGTCGCTTCCAGGCGTCGATGCGCTCGCGTGCTTCGGCTGGGGTCATCCAGCCATGCGCCTTGTGGTACACCGACGCCTTGTCGTTGAGGCGAATCACTTCGGAGGCAAGCGGGGCATCGAACAGGTGGTGAGTGCGTTCCTCTGGCGCTCCCATGCGCTCATGGGCTTCAGCGAAGGCCGCAACAATTTCGTCAAGCTCTCGATCATCCACCCCAACGGCGGCATGTTCAGGTGCGTAACTCACTACCTGGGGCTGCAATGCTTTTTGACTCATGCGTGATTTCCAGCCGCAATCTGTTGTGCTTCCCAGCTCAAATATTCCTCGTTGTCGATACCACCACAACGCACAATCATGGCGTACCCCTTGCAATCTGAAAGCAGCTTTGCAAGCGACATTTCTGGCTCGTCTTCCAACGGGTCCATGCCCTCAGACATGTCCATGTAACAAGCCACAAGCTCATCGCGGCTCATTGCCTCCAGCTCCGCATCAGACGGGGCTTTTTCAGCCTCGATTTCAAACTGGGTTACTGGCAGTAGTTTGTCCATGACGTTTTTCCTCATCAGTGCAAGCGGGAGAAGTTCGCTCCAATGAGGTTATTATACGGTTTAGCGTATAACATTGGAAGTTATATTTACGGTAAACCGTAAAATAAACGCACCGAGAAAACGGACATGCGCCTGCGCGCCCTGCCAGCTCGATACAAACAAAAAGCCCGCTCAAGTGGCGGGCTGGGGGGTTAGCTGTGGCGGTGAACACGTCGCCAGTATAAGGCGTCTTTCACAGCGTTGAAGCGCTGCACGGGCAAGCCCATTGCCTTGTACTTGCGGGCAAGCCCTAGATACGTTTTTACGGTCGGCATCTTCGCGTCCCTGTCTCGTTTAGTTGAGAGAATCGCCCCGGCGAACCGGGGCAGCATGGATCATTTGTTTTTCACTACTTCATCGACCTGATCCAAATAGGCCCAGCGTTCGCTCGCCGGGTCCTCGCAACCATTGAGTTTGTAGTCGATGCCTGGGTAGCCCCTCTTGATATCGGCAAACACACCAGAAACTACGCCAGTGACAACGGGACCGCCGCCAAAACTGGAACGAACTTTAACGGTATCGCCTTGCTTCACATCGTTGATAGTCAACATAAATTCAGTTCTCATTGGTTCGTTTCAATGAGATCATTATACGGTAAACCGTATAATGGATACAGAAAAATATGCTGTATACCGTAAAATATTTGCGGCCCGCCACGGTTTTCTATCGTCAAGAGAAATGGGATTCGGCCCCGTCCTGCTCTTCCCTTTTGGTGTTCATCCGCTTTGCAGCATCGGTTTAGTGCTCATGTTTCCTACAGCTTCTTGGCTTCAACATGATAAATCGAAGCTTCAGCGGTCAGCTCGGAGCCATCGAATCTGAAGTACATCCGCTCGCCGTAATTGAGACTCGCCAAGTCCATTTGCGACATCGGCTCTTGGTCTACCTTGTCAGCCACCAGCCAGCCAAGGATTACGCTTTTACCATCGACCCTACCAGCGCATAACTTCTGAGTTACCTTCGCGTCGAATCCCTGCATCGAAACGATTTTCGACACACCAGACCGGCATTCCCCTGAGGGGATATCAAAAGTCATCACGTCAACATGGGCGCTGACGCCAGGATTCACGATGTAGCCAGCAGTCACCTTCACCCGCCATACCCCGTTATCCGAAGTCATCTTAGGAACGATGGTTTCAATTACCAACGGGTCAACCTTGGCAACCTCAGTTGCTTGAGTCGATGTAGCGATCAAGGCCACCGCTGCGGCAAAAATAAATTTCATAAATTCCTCGTTTTCTCGGAGGCAAAAAGCGCGCCCTGGTACTGCCAAAGGCCCAAACGGGCCAGTGGTGTGCTTTATTAGTCCAACGCTCGAATGCTGGGCTTGCGGTTCAACTTGGCCATGGCATTCATTCCTGTCAGTTGGTGAGTTTTTTGAGATAGCCCGGTCGCGTGAAAAAATACGCGGTGATGGCCGCACCCATAAAAACGCAGCAAGCTTTTATTGTTGCCGCTTTCCAAAGCTCGGCGGTTTGAAGTTCAAGGAGCAAGAAGCCAATGAAGCCGCCAAGGCTAATGAAGGTGCAGAACAGCCATACTTTCAGAGTCATTTTTCTTTCCTGCTACTGCGGACGCAAACCGCGCCTTTTCTACGGCCTTGGCCCCGCACGATGGCGAGGCTTGGAATGTACCCAGGCGGGTTCCCGAACGATCCGATTCATTTCAAAGTCTGGAAAAACACCTTATCGGCGAAGTCCATTTCTTTGTGCGCTTCCCAAGCTTTGGTGACTAGCTTTACGTCCGGATGCTTCTTGATTAGCCACTGCTTTTGAGCCTCAGTAAGACCATCCCACCAGTCTTGAGCCTGTTCGTAGTAGGGGTGCATGGAGTCAGCGATTTGTTCGCGTGCTGTCGGCTCCCCTGGCTCAAGCGATTGATCCATCAAATCAAGCAAGTGATCAAACGTCATGGGTTCTTTCGGAAGGTTTGATTCGAGGTTGTAGCTGTAATGGCTCAGCGCGGTTCGGGAGCCGTTACCTGAGCTTGAAAATCCAAGGTTGTCGATGATGTTCTGCAAGACATCACCGATCAGTGGCTGATCTTCCTTAGCGAAGTCGAGTTCGATTGTGAGCGTGGCTTTGATGCGATCCGGAAGTTCTTGCTTGTTCATTTGATGCCTACCTGTATATCGCAGACGCGAAAACCGCGCCCTGGTACTGCCAAAGCCCGCGCAAGGCGGGCAGAAGTGCAGCGACTTTTCCTTGGGCCTAGTACGGGTAGCGGTGGCGTGCCTTCGCACGCTTGTTGGCTGCCTGGATCATGGCCGGGGTTGCACGCCATACCAAGCAACCGGAAATCAGAGCGATCAACAGTGGAATGGTGAACCATCGCGAATCCATGCCATACAGCACCACTGCGATGACGGCGCTGGCACTCATCAGCACCGTTTCGACAGGTGCAATCTGGAGAGCTGCAATAGCCTCATCCATCGGGTTTCTTTTCATCTTCATTTCCTTCAACTCGCGACGTTTTCCACACGGTACGTATACGATTCTTCCGCCGAGTCAACAGTAAGCTTTACTTCGACCGTGCCACCAGAAAACACGATTGCCCACTCTGTTGAGTCTTTGTCAAAACCGTAAAATCGCAATCGTTCCTCGACCTCTAGGCGAGTAACCAGTCCTTTAGGATTGCCATTCCAAAAAGGTCGAAAACGGCGCGCAGGATCGGTTTTGGATTGAATTTTGGCTTTGGTGATGTTCAAGATTGTCTCCTTGTCACGGACGCGAAAAGCGCTCCCTGTTACTGCAAAGCCCGCGACATTGACGGGCTTGTGGATACAGCGACATTTCCTATCAATGCGAGACACGGGAAATAATCGCTTCCCAGCCGGGCCAATCACTGGTGCCGAAATCACCGCCGCCAGTGACATGTGTTTTTTCCCACTCGGCCAGTGAGACTTTTTCCTGCTCGCTCATGGCCGTAGCCGCCTTAATGATTCGCTCAAAACGTGCTATCTGAGCTTCGATTTTTTCGTTTGCCATGCGATTTTCCCTCAGTTTTGGAAGTGGAGCGCCAAGGCTTCGCTGTCGCCCATTGCGTTTGAACACGCAAAGATGACATCAGGGTCGCGCAGCAACGTCATGAAATGACTCAACGTGCGGTGATCGGGGGGAGATTGCACCATTGCGGTAACGGCATTTTTGATCTCATCACACTGCGCTTTCGTCGGTGCTTCTCCGAGCCTTTGCGCAAAAACGGTTACGAAAAATTCCGTGAGCTCCGGTGCGGCCTTTTCATCATCGAACGACGCAACCAGAATCGCGAACGCATCGGATTCTGCCGCGCTAGAAGGCTCTGCCTTTGGTGTTTCTAGCGTCCAATAGGAGCCTTTGGGGTTATTCGATTTGCTCCAAATGGTGCCGTCGCTACACAAAGCATAAAGCTGCCCCATAGAGCTAGAGCCGCCGCCGACCGCGATTTGCACCACTTTGCGCTGAGAAAATTCATGATTGGATTTCTCAAAATCAGCCTCAATTCCATCCATCAACGATGGCGTGCTCGTCCGTGTCATTTTCTGTACCTACCTTTCATTTGACGGGCGCGTAAACCGCGCCCTGTTACTGCAAAAGGCCCAATCAAGGGCCGGAGGTGTGCAGCAATCTTTTCCTTCCTAACTCCGGCTCAGTGGATTTCTTAGGCGCCTTTTGACGCTCAATCTCCAGTGTGTCTAGCTCACAGGTAAGTAAATTAAATATCCACGTAGAAATGCCGAAAAGAAAACCTACCGAAATAGCTACTTCGGCTGTCCATTCCTTCCACGGAGAGAACCACGAGATAGCCGCTGATAGAAAACCAACACCAAGAGCCACACTGCAACTCGTGGCTTTCGGTTTTTTTAGCAAGCCAATATGTTTCATGTGGTTCACCGTCGTTTTTCTCCATGTTTTTTTGCGGAGGCGAAACCGCGCCCTGGTACTGCAAAAGACCCTTTCGGGCCTGTGGTGTGCAGCGATCGTTTCCTAGATAACTGCGATCACCGCGCAGGGCGCCGCTGTCTCGCGATAACGGACACAATCAACACACACCCTGCCACTCCGAAAATGGCAAACGGTGTTGGTACGCTAAACACATGGCTTTGTGCGATGGATTCAACCAGCGACAGCCAAGGCCGGTCGTTGGGTGCCATGCTCGGAAGGAAAAAAAAACCGAACGAAGCAATCCATACAGCAACGAGCAATAGAACAGGCTGAAAAACCGTGCAGACCGATTCCCATATTTTTGCGAGCAATACGCCAAACAGGATGTACGGCAGCAAGAACAGAAAAATCAAAAATTCAAGTATCGCTATCATCGGTAGTACCTGTGGTATGTGGTGAATGCCAAGCTTTTTTCCCTCAACCCTCAACCCTCAACCCTCAATCGACAAGGGGCTGCCTGATTTGCGCTGCCACCCAATGCAACTGGCATCGCTTTTGAAAGGTACATACGGTGCTGCGGCTTGCTTGGCACAACGAGCATCGCGCTCATCGGTGCGCTGCGCATCACCTTTCTGAATCATGACCGTAGCGATTACCGCAACCATGGCCAACGTGAGAACGAGCCAATACCATTTAGTAGTCCGGCGAACTGAGCTGTCTGCGTTATTCATTTTTTAACCCTCATTTGATTCGTTGCAATGAGGTGATTATACGGTAAAGCGTATACATCGCATAGTTTTATTTACTGTATACCGTAAAATAAATGCCGTCGCGCTTCGACAACCGCCCTTCCCTTTTGGTGTCATTCGGCTTGGGCCTGGGTTACCTGGGCGGGGCTTTCCTCGAACTATTAACCATCACATTCAAGCGCGTCAGCGAGCTGGTTGAGCCCATCCGCAAACCGCGCCGCTCCTACGGCCTTAGCCCGCACGGCGGCGGGCATGGTGTTACTGCGACGTTTTCCTACGCTGGCCGAATGATTCGGTAGGCAATGCCTGGAATGGCAATTGGCCCCCCGAGCGCGTACAACCAGTTCGGGATCATGCCCCCCATGAGTGCCGAACCAAGCAGAACGTGTCCAACTACGAACAACAGCATTCCGGCGATTCCGCCTCGGTAGACACCACAAGCCCCGATGAAAAACCCGACGCCCGACGCTACGGCAGGAGAAACGCCGATTAGGGCAACCGGGTCTGCGCCTGCACCAAAGATCCAAGCCCCGAGCATTATCGAAAGCAGCGATGTCGCTCTGAAGAACATATCGCGGCGGTCTGTAGCCGCTGCCTGCTCCAAATCTGTTTTCTGTGTGTTCATTGCGACGAATTCCTATAACTCAATTAGTGCGGGTCGTTGTTTCGTCTTCAATCGCTCGACTTATTTCATTGATGCAAAGGCGAATCATTGTGTCGGTCGTGGTGCCAGTTGGATGCGTGTAGATCGATTGGATCTTGTCAAAGCCGTTGTCGCCGTCGAAATACACATAGCCTTTGCAGCGAACCGCCTGGATGTCCAAAGTCGGGAAAGCTTTTTTGATTGCTTTGTTTACCGCTGCAAAATTGGCCATGTCGCTTTCCTCTAACAAATCACCTCAGTGAACGGGCTTACAGCGGTGCAAACATCCAAATCTGGCCAAGGCCAGCTTGCACACACAGCACACACCAAGACGCGTAATTGATCGGCTTTTCCCCCAGCGTCCAGCGGCGCACAGTACGACTGTCCACGCCGATGCGCCGAGACAGTTCTTCCCCACTCCAGCTGGCCATTTTCAGCGCGGCGCGCACCTCATCAGCGTTAGGTTCGGCCCAATCTTTGCGAGCGCAAAGGCATTCAGGCCGAATGCTGACTTGCTCTCCGTAACTGCCTTTGGTTTCCATTGCATCACCTTGTGACGGAGCCCCTTGCGGGGCTCGTTAAAATTTAGATCCAGCCCATTTCGGCAAAAGATGTAGTTTCGCCGTGGCCGATGACAAAGTGATCCAGCAAGCGAATTTCTACCAACCCCAGCGCCTCTTTCAACCGAACCGTCAATTGACGATCAGCGTGCGAAGGCGTGGAATCACCGCTTGGGTGATTATGACAAACGATCGCCGCCGAAGCGTTGAGCGCGAGGCCGGTTTTAACCACTTCACGCGGGTAAACAGATGCTTGATCGATGGTGCCGGTAAACATGCGAACGAACTGCAAAACGCGATGCTGGGTGTCGAGGAACAGCACCGCGAAAACTTCGCACTGCTCTTGCTCCAGTTGAAGGCGCAAGTACGAGCGAACAGCGCTCGGCGACTGTAACGCCTCACCTTTGGATTTCAGGTGAGCATCCAGAATGGCCAAGGCTTGCTGGATCACTTCAAGTTCAGATGCTTGCATTGCTTTCTCCTACGACCTGAGCGAAGTGCCCGGCCTTGAGCTGCATATTAGGGCATGACGCCCTAATATGCAACTACTTTTAGGGCCAAATGCCCTATTTATTAGGCTGCACGCGCATCCGGCAAAGCCCCATCGGCATAGAACTCCGCAATTTGCTCATTCACCTTGTCCAGCAGATCCTGCCGTTTGAATTCCATGTGCAGGTTGCCATTACGGAAAGCTTTAGCCCGGTAATACTCGTTTTCGAACACTTCCATTTTCTCGAACGCAACGGCCATGGCTGATTCCAGCGACCGGGGCTGAAACGGCTTGCCGTCTAGGGTGGTGAACACGCGGTCAAGGTCGTTAAGCTTGTCAGAGGCGTAACCATGACCGACACGCAGGCCACCACGCATGCCGTACCCCTCCGAAATCATCGCTGACATGATGACCTTGCGACCGATTCGAAAGGGTTCTTTCTCGTTGGTGCGGTAGTCGTCCGACAGGTAGCGGAACACGTTGAAGATGCCCCGGCGAAACATCGGCTCGGCTTTGATACGCAAGTCAAGGAACGTCGCCCGAATGGTGCCCTCGGTGAACTCTGGCGGATTGGGCTCCAGACCCTTTTCAAACTCCTTGGCGGCTTCTGCGTCCATCAGTTGCTTGAACCCGGTCAGATCGAGCGCACGACGCCACATGCTGGCATCTAGCTCACGGCGGATCTGCCCGATGTCACCGTTGATGCGTGCGCTATACGGCATCAGCAGCGAGCCCATCGGTGCCAACACCTCACTGGCCTTGCGCATGATAGAGATTGAATCACCGATCAAGCGCAACGCGTCTTCGCGGGCTTGAAGCAGGTCGGCGAGGGTGGTGGGGATTGCAACGCTGGTGGACATGCTCATGAGGAATTCTCTGTTTCGACCTGGGCGACATGCCCGGCCATGCGAAGTATTATAGGGCGTAGCGCCCTATATGACAACAAAAAAAGGGCGTCACGCCCTGTTTATTTCAGCTATCCCATTGCTATAGCGCAACCGCAAATGCCCGTCGGATCGTTTCCTGGCACACGCTGAGATAGGGCTTCGCGTGATCCAGGCACGCATGCCCAAGGATCGTTTGCACTGTCTCCACATCGCCGGTTGCAGCAAGCACCTTCGCTGCGAGCGAGCGCCTGCCGCTGTGGGATGAGCCGTTTTGAATAGCGGAACGCAACCCCGATGGATCGAGCAGGCTGGCCACCCTGACAGATTGTCACCCACCCCCCGTTTAACGGTCCCTCCGGAGCTGCGGCGGAACGCAACCCCGATGGATCGAGCAGGCTGGCCACCCTGACAGATTGTCACCCACCCCCCGTTTAACGGTCCCTCCGGAGCTGCGGCGGAACGCAACCCCGATGGATCGAGCAGAGCCCTTCCCTTTTGGTGCCTAATCGCTCTGTTCGACTGTGGCCAAGGTATCTAGGCTTTTTTCGCTTCCTCAAACACCGGGTTGCCATCTGCCCCGGTGTTGAATTTCGCCTCGCATTTGGGGTAGCCGGTGCAGCTGTAAAAATCATACGGCTGCGGCTTCCAACCGATTTTTTTCGGCTTGCTCATGCCCTGGCGGCGAGCCAGTTCCTTGCCGCACTTGGGGCAGTCAATGCCGGTCGGTGGTGGCGGTGCCTTCCGCTCGCCGGGCTTGCCGTCCGCATCAGGCAAGGTCTGTTGCGCGCACTCGCGATCAGAGCAAGCCCAAAAGTAGGAGTTTTCACCCTTGCGACGGTGCAGCACTTTGGTGCAGGTCGGGCACGGATGACCGGCGGCCAGTTCGGCGGCCGCAAGGCCGGTCAACTCTCCGTCGAGAGCGGTCCAGGCTCCAGCCACCACGGCCAAATACTGGTTTTTGCCCTCGGCGATCTGGTCTAGCTCGTCCTCAAGCCCACGGGTGTAGTCGGTTTCGAGGAACGCGAATTTCCCCACCAGACTGTCGCAAACCGTAATGCCACGCGACGACGGGCTGAGATAGCCTTTTTTGTCTTCGAGGATGTATTCGCGGCTCATGATGTTGTCGAGAATCGCCGCATAGGTGCTTGGTCGGCCGATCCCCAAGCGCTCCATTTCCTTCACCAGCGTGTCGAGTTTGTAGCGTACCGGCGGCTTGGTTTTCTTCGACAGCAGATTGGCACTGTCAGCGGTCAGCGGCTCGGCCAGGGTCAGCGCTGGAATCGGGTTGTTCGATGTTTCGTCTTTCTCGTCGTCTTCGTCGGCAGCGTCATCGGCGTAGACCGACAACCAACCCGGCGAAAGCAAAGTGCGCCCGGTGGCCTTGAATGTAACCGGTGTCCCTTCTGCGTCTGCGGTCAGCTTGACGGTGCGAACAGCGTAGTTCGCATCGGCCAACTGGGAGGCCACGGCACGCTGCCAGATGAGTTTATAGAGCGCCCGTTCATCGTCGGTTTCACCCATTTCAAGGTCGGCAACGTGCGACGGGCGAATAGCTTCGTGGCCTTCCTGTGCCCCTTCCTTGGCTTTCCACGTCCGGGCTTTGTCGGCCAGCTTCAAGCCTGCACCTTGAGCATAGGCGGCAATGTCGGCGGCCCCTTCGGCGTCCATGTTCGGCGAGTCGGTGCGGTGGTAGGTAATCGCGCCTTGCTCGAACAGACGTTGGGCCAAATCCATCGTTTGCTTGGGTTTGAACTTCAGCCGCTTACCGGCGGCCTGTTGCAGTGCCGACGTCGTAAATGGCGCATCAGGTGCGCGGGGTTTCTCGGTGTTCTCGTACTCGCTCACAGTGACGTTGCGCACGCTCGACACGCGCTTGGCCAGCTCGGCGTCGAGTAGGTATTTCTCCCCCTCGGCCAAGTGCGGTTTGGTGTCCCACTGGGCTTTCCAGTTGGTGGCGTCGACGTTCTTGAAAAGCAGTTCGACACCAAAATGGGAAGTGCTTTTAAAGGCGGCAATGGTGCGTTCCAAGTCAACAATCAGGCGCACCGCCGGGGATTGCACGCGACCGGCTCCCAGCGCTTCCCCAGCGTGGTCAGACAGCGCCGGGCTGACGCGGTAGCCAATCATGCGGTCAAGGGCGCGGCGCGCCTCCTGAGCATGTACACGCTGCATATCAATGGCACGCGGCGCAGCAAGGGCGGCTTGTATCTTTTCTTTGGTGATCGAGTTGTAGACGACGCGCTTAGGGTTCGTGAGGTTCAAGGCGTCGGCCAAGTGCCAGGCTATCGCCTCCCCTTCCCGATCCGGGTCAGTCGCGAGAATGACATTATCAGCGCTGCGCACAGCGGCGGCGAGCTGGCTAAGGACTTTCGCGCCTCGCTCGGTCGGCTCGTATTGAAGCTGGTAGCTGGGCGGCATCATGCCGAGTTCTTTTTGCGGTAGGTCACGAACGTGGCCAACGCTGGCTTTGACGACATAACTGTCACCCAGCATCGCGCCGATTTTTTTGGCTTTTGCCGGTGATTCAACGATTACCAATGTGGTCATTTCGGGTGCGTCCTAAAGTCGAAAAGGTGCGGCCGGGGTGCCCGGCCGCTGTCAAGCTTTTACAGTTCTGCGCCCATTCCGCGGCTGCGGGTCTTCGGCGTGGGCTCATGGCCTGCCATCTGCTTGAGCTTGGCCGGGGCATCCTTCGGCAAGCTCACTTCGCGGCCCGCCTCGACGGCCTCGATCAAGGCTTTTTTGGCAGGTTCTGGTAGCTTTTTCCACGACACGGCGGAACCATCAGCGGCTTGCGCAGGGTGGTTCAAAACATGCTCCCGCTCATCGCTGGCCTTGTCGTGCATGGCTTCGGTCTTTCGACTGATCCCGGCCTTGACGGCGGCCGGGGAGCGCGTGCCCTTGGCGTTGCCGGTGACGCCATCGGCGGCCATGCTGCGCACTTCGCCAAGCTGCGATTGCGCGCTGGCCAGCACCTCGGCCGCGTGGCCGCGCTCAGTGGCCACGGCGGCGTCATCGGCGCTGGTGGTGGGGTCGTTGCGCGCTTCCATGTCGCGGGTGCGTGCCAGGGTGGTCAGGCGCTCGGCTGTCACGGCCGCATCACGCTTGGCCACGGCCATTTCATCGGCCAGCATCCGCCGGGCGGCTTCGTCGCCGTTCTCGGCGGCAAGATCGTTCCAGTCCGAACCTTTGTCGCCGTCTTTGAATTGCGGAACCATCACCCCCGCACCGTATTTCTCGGCCGTTTCTTTCGCCTTAACCAAACCAACATTGGGTTTTGGCTTGCCGTCCGGGCCAAGCTGTTTCGGTGCGTTGTGGTCGTTGTCGGCAGCAATCAGCAGCGGACGCGAAGGGAAGCGTTCGCGCAGGTCACGGGCTACGGCATCGAGGTTGCCACTGTCAAAAGCCACGATGACAGGACCGCCACCTTGCAAACGCGAAACGGTGTCGGCTGTGGCATAGCCTTCGGCAAGCACCAAAGGGGATTTAGGATCAAGGTCGCGCAGCGCCTTTTGCGGGTCGTCTGTCCCGGCGGCAGCGAACAGGCCTTGTTTGCGACCGTCCTTCATAAAGCTTTTGAAGTACGGGTTTACGCTTTGCAGCGTCCACATTTTGCCGTCCGCGTCGGTGCCTGGAATCAGCAAATCACCTGCCTTGAACACGCGGTTTTTCGGATCAGCTTCGCGCAGCTCTTTGGCCTCTTTCGCCGTTTTGGCAATCTTGATCCCCAGCGCGGCAGCTTCCGGCGATACGCTCGAAGGCACGACACGCAACCCGGCCGGGTTGGTGATGCCCTTGGCCTTGCAATAAGCGTTATCACCGGTTGCGGCCGGGGATTCCTTCCACAATGCCTGTGCAGCGCTTGCCGTGGCGTTATGCCCTGCAGAACGTGCGTCGTCGCGTTCCTGCCGCAATTTCGCGGCCTGAGTCGCCTGCTCGGCGCGCTGTTCGGCGGTCAGTTGCTCGGTTTTACCTTCGGGCTTCCAATGCACAACCTCGCCAGTTTTATAGTTTTGGATAAATCCGCCGTAGATAAAACCGCCGTCTGACGTTGGGTCTTTGTGGAAGGCATAGGCTCCACTGGTGCCGCCGCCTTTCTCACCCACGGTCGGTACGCGGTGCATCTTGCCGTCGTCCACGGGATGGTTTTTTTTATCCTTGGCGGCAGCAACATCAAGCCCCGCATCCTTGAGCGCTTGCAAAAACTGCGCTTCCGGCGTGTCGGGTTCTTTTTCTTTGACCACCCCCGGTTTGTCCAGGCTCCAGCGGGCAAGGCCGGACGTGGCCACGTCTACGCCTGCTTCGGCGTACCATGCTTTTGCCTCTTTATCCCACTTGGCACCCTGGGCCTTGGCTTCGTTTTTCTCGGCAAAGGGCACCGCCAGATAGGTGCGCGATGGCATAGGTTTCTCCGGTTCTTCGTGCAACACGGCACGGGTCGGGGCACGGTCGGCATCGAGGCCGATTTTCTCGGCGCGAGTGACGGCATTTTTTTCGGCGGCGTCGTCGTCGGCACCAAAACCCCATGCTCGACGGCCATCGACCAAATGCACGAACACGGCGTTTTCTCCGGCGTGTTGCGCGGCGTCGTCTGGAACCATTCGACGGCTCTGAACGGTGTACGCGGTAGGCTCTGGCGCGGTCTGTTGCGCATGATCTACCTGTTCGGTTTGCTCGAGTTTTTTCGCCGCTTCATGGCGGTCTATCGCAACGCGAAGAGCGGCGGGCTGGCTCTCTTCGTCGTTCGATTTGTAGGCCGAAAGGCGCGTGCCGTTGTGTTCGGTCATCAGCTTGCTATCGTTGCCCATTACCGTGCGGATGCCGGTCGGCTGGTCCTGGCTGTCGAAATAGGTAATGTCGTAGCTCGGCCCGTACTGGCCTGCGTCGGCCGGGTCTTGCGCGAAGTCAATGCGGGCCGTGTAGCCATGACGCTCGGCCTCGGCCTTCATCATCTGCCAGCTTTCCAGTGGCGAGTAATCCTCGACGGCGTTGGCATCCTGCTCTAACAAAACAGCCATCACCTCGGGGGCAACCTCCGGCGCGATCTGACGCTCGACGGTCTGCGCCTGCTCATGCTCGAAGCCCATCACGAAAGCACTGATCCGCTCGGCGTCTGCGGCGGCCCGGAAAATTTCTTTCGGGTCTTCCTGTAACTTCTTGATCCACGAACCGATATAGGCCGCGTGTTGGCCTGGGTCATGGCCAATGTCCAGGCGTTCGCCGATCATCAGCGAAGCGATTTCGGCGCGCAGTTCTTCGCGGGCATAGCCTTCTGAACCGAACGGGTGGGACAAGTCGCGGTCAAGACGCGACGGGTGGCCGGTCCAGTGGCCAACCTCATGCAACGCAATTGCATAATAATTATCGGCTGTCGGGAACTGCTGACGCTCTGGCAGGGTGATGCTGTCAGTGCTGGGCCGGTAAAAAGCGCGGTCGCCTGCTTCATGGTGAATCTTCGCGCCGGAGTTGGTCAGGATCGTTTCTGCCCGTGCATGACGCTCAGGCTCGGGACCAACTGCCCGCGCTTCGAGCGGCGGCAAGCCGTCGATTTGCGAGGCATTGAACACGACGGCGGTGAACGACCGGGGCCGCTCAAGCTGGACATTGATCGTCTTCTGCTTGCCCGTTTCCGGGTCAATGACCGGCTTGCCCTGCTCGTCGGTTAGCTTCTTCTCGTCGCTGAACTTCCAATAGACGATGTGGCTGCCCTTCTCGCCCTTGCGCACCTGGGCGCCTTCGGCCGCCGCTTGGTTATAGGTCATCCAACGTGGGTCGCTATAGCCCTGCATGTGCAGCCATAGCGTGTTCATGCCCCGGTATTCTTTGCCGGTGGTGGGGTTGTAGGGCAAGCTGAGTTCGCCGGGCTGCCAAGGCTTTTGCCACGGCGCGGTGCCCTGTTTTAGCTGCTCAATGATCTTCGCCGCTACCTGTTCGGCGTATTCTTGTTTCATTGTTATTCGCCTCCCTTCATCGGGATTTTGATCGTCGCATTAGCGATGATTGCCTGGGCGGCATCTGGCTTCATTTGCGCAATGTCGGACGTGTCGCGTTCGACCGTCTGACGCACTTCCTTGCGGGAAAACTGGATCGCGGTTCCCTCGTCGTCGGCCGCAATATCGGCGTTCGACTCCCAAGCATCGGCCTCGCTCATGGCCGTTTCCTTGAACGCGCCGTTTTCCTCGGCCTGATCGGCCGTATGCTCGACCTGTACGCCCGGCGTCTGTGCATCGTCCTGCGATTTGCTCACAACCGGCGTGACACGCTGGGCCAAAACTGGTGCCTCTTCCCCTTTGGTGCTGCTCATGGCTTCTTCCTTTTGCGGTGGTTGCCTAAATGAAACTGCGGTGTCTTCTGCGTATGGATTGAACGCGGGCACATTGACCAGCGCTGTTGCTTGGCCATTGATCCCGTATCGGGCCAAATAACCGTTGGTAAAACCCTTTTCAAAGTCGCCCGTGTTGTAGGCCGACAATGCAGCCTTTAACGCGGTCTGCTCGGTTTTGTATTTCGGCAGCGCAGCGGCATAGAACGCGGTCAAAACACGCGCACCGGCCGCGAGGTTTTTGCAGGGATCAAACATGTCTTCCACGCTGTAACCCAGCGCATTAAGGTTTTTGCTGTTGACCTGCATGTAACTCAAATCGACAGAGTGCCCCGCCTCTATGGCCATGTACGCGACTGTCACCGCGTCTTGCACCGTCTTGATTTCGATAGGGCTCTTGAACGTCACTTTTTTGCGCTCGGGCATTGTCTTGCCGTCCGCTGTAACGACCATGACGGCGTTGCCGTCTTTGTCCTTGACGTTCACCCACTTGACGTTGGCATTGAGGGCCAGCGGCTGCCCGGCGCTCTCTACCGCGATGATGCGTTCCAGGGTGGCGGGTGCGACGTTGGGCGCGCAGGCGGCCATCATTTCAAGGCCAATCATTGGTGGTTCACTCCTGTGGTGATGGCCGCCGGGTCGCCGTGAACAGCGACAGGTGTGGCGATACCGCGCACGGTGGCCAGCTCCACCGGGCCGAAATAACGGCTGTCAAAGCTGCCCGCGCTGTAGCTCGAAAACAGCCATGCTTGGCCTTGCTCGACGGTATAGGTTCCATCTGGCCACGCCGGAATCGCGGGCATGGCCACGGTGTTCGGCAACGCCACACCGTTGACGGTGGCAGGTTGGCCATGCTGCAAGCGGATGGTGTCGCCCGGAACAGCCGACACAGGCTTGAGTAGGGCTGTCACGGCCAACCCTGCGCAGTCACCCGACGACAGGTAGCCACGCTGCACCATGACGCTGACAACCGGCGAGGTCGGGGGGCAGACTTCGACCAGTGCGCCGCGTTTGATGCTGGCCACGTCAGCGGCCCGCACAAGCCAAAGGCCATGCGGAGCGGAGTCGGTCAGGTTCAGGCGCAAACCGGCGGCATGGCCGATGGTAACGACGGCACCCAAAACGATGGCCGCGCTGATGACGGCGATTCCGAAGCGACGGCCAGTCATTGGACGACGAACCCCCCGTTAGCTGGCTTGGCGGCTGCGGCAGTGTCATTCGCCGGATAGACGCGAACCACATCGCTTTGAGCCGGTGGCGGGATCATGGATCGCTTCGAGAAAACCGGGTCTTTGAAGTACAGAATCTGACGGCCTTTGATGACTGGCTGACCGGCAACGAAAATCAGCATTTCCCCGGCTTCGGTGATGAGGTCTTTGGTCGAACCATCAGGCTCTGTCACGGCGACTTTCGTAGGGCCGGGCAAACGCATGATTTCGTCCGCTGTCATCAGTGGCCGTTGGGTTGGCTGGTAACTGCGCGTGACCTGCTCAAGCATCATTCCGAACCGTTTGCCGGACGTGGATACGTTTTCGGTAACGACGGTGGTTTGCCCGGTCATTTTCGACATCCATTCGGCGGTTTCGAGCTTGTTCGGCGCGAAGGCAACCCGGACGTGGCAGTTAGAAATAATGCTCTCGTAGTTCGTGTAAGCCTTGTAAAGCTGCTGCACGTCCTGGGTGATGATGTACGCCTTCATGCCGTAACCGGCGATGTAGGCCAACGCGCTTTCAAACACTTCGATTTTGCCGAGCGATGGGAACTCGTCCAGCATGAGCAACAGCCGGTGCTTGTGGGCCGCCTTCGCCCGACCTTCGCTGAACTCCATTTCATCGGCCAGGGTCAGCACGATTTGCGTCAACAGCAAACGGGCGAGCGGCTTCATCCGGTCAGCGTTGCGCGGTGTGGTAATGAAATACAGAGACACCGGCCGTTCGTGGTCCATCAAGTCTTCAATCTTGAAATCACAGCGCGAAGTGTTCTCTCCCACGATTGGATCGCGGTACAGCGAAAGTGCGTTGTTCGCGGTAGAAATAATGCTGCCCAACTCGCGGGCCGGTGTGCCCAACATCCGGCGGCCTGCACCGCTGATAACAAGGCGCGACTCGCGGTCGGCTGGATCGGTAGTGTCAAAAGAGACATCCCGCATTTCCTCGAACAACCCGGTCAAGGCTTTGGGGTCGCCTTCTTCGTTCATATCGAGGTCGTTATCGGTGTCAGGTGCAGCAAAGTCACCGACGCCCGTTAGCATGTGCGCGCAGTCTTGCAGGCACGGCGTGCGCAGAATGCCAAGATCGACATTCACGCCTTTGTACAGCGCGTGAAGAATCAGACCTACCAGAAGCTCGAAAGCTGCGGAACGGAAGTGGTCGCTCTCGATACCCTTGCCGTCGCTGTCTACAACCATCAGGGCAAGGTTTTGTGCGTCACTGACCTGATAGCGCGTCTGAAAACGAATTTCGCCGATGGGGTTCCACTTGCAACCTTTACCCGGTTGCGCTGGATCAAAGCGCAGCACGACGTTATTGGCGTGCTTTTTCCGCCATCCGGCGGTCATGGCGTACACCTCCCCCTTTCGATCAAGCACAAACAGGCTGGCAGGCCAGCTAAGGCACGTTGGCGTAACTAGGCTGACACCCTTACCTGCACGGGTGGGAGCCAGCGCACAGACATGCTCAGGGCCGTTATGACGCAGGTACACCGTGCGATCGTTCTCTACGTCGTCGAATGCGCCGCAATAAACGCCTGCTCCTGGCTGACCTTCACGGGGTAACAGACCGGTTTCGTTGACTTCCGCCATCGTTGCGAAATGCGCCGTGCCGTGGATGTCATCGTGTTGACGCGAGCTGCGCGTTTTGAAGCCAATGACAAGCACGTAAGTCAACATCGCCACCATTACACCGACAGCGAAGATGACAAACGCATAGTTGTAGGTGAGGGGAGCCGCATCGTAAAAACGGAGCATCCAACGCCACCAGTCGAACGGCCCGTAAAGCTGACCGAACAGCGGCTTACCAAGTGCCGGGTGGTAGCCAAGCCGTGAGGCCACGACTTGGGTACAAATGCTGTTTATGCCGGTGATAAACAACACCAGATAAAGCCCGCCAATGATCCGCAGCTTGCCAGCGGATGAGTTTTTGTCCTTTTTTTCGCTCACTGCTTTTGATCCTTCTGGTCAAAATTCGCTAGGCACGGCGTCGTAAAAGCCGGATGACCGACACATGTTTTTAGGAAATGATTACGGGCTTCCCACTCCATCAGCCGCCGTTGAGGGCTGAATTTTTCGAGGTCTTGTGCAGATGCCGGGAACCTGGGCAAGCCATCAATTTGAACGGTGCGCCGAACAGCTTCCCGTTGCTCAGTCGTCCACTTATCGACGGAATCAGGAAGCGGCGAAAGGGCGTTGTACACCTGCCAAATAATGCGGCGCTCTTGCGCCTCCCGACGACGGCGCAGGGCCGCCAAAACTGCAATGACGGCCACCGCAACAAGACACGTTGCGCCAGTTACATAGCTCATAGTTCGATCCCTTTGGCTCCATCAATGAATCGGCCCCGTGCATCCAGTTGCACGCTCTGGCCTAGCTTGAACTTGCTTGCTTTGGCTACGACACGCGGTCCGGAAGGCTTCACCAACATTTCATCGCCGCGTTTCAACAACAGCACTTCGCTGCCGTCGTCCATGCGTCTGCGACCTTGATAAGTGGCCTTACCGGCGTCCGAAGGCGCCCAAAGCCGATGATAGTCTATAGACGATATTTTGTCTCGCTTTTTGTTCCTTTCATTGATCCAATTTTCAGCCACCAAATCCCCATATACAGGGGCTTTAGTCTGATCGCCCTGCCCTGTTTTTAGCCGCTCGATTGGCGTCCGGTTTGGCTGATTAATTTCGGCCTTCCATGCCGCTTCCATATCGTCGATTTCTGTCCGCTTTTCTGGTTGATTGGCGGACGATTTGGCAGCGCTGGCCTTTCCTTTTGGTGTCTGCCCTTGCCCCTTGATTTCGGCCTGCCATTCCATTTCCATAGCCTTCGCTTCGGCTGTCGCCTGCCGTGCCTGCTCCATTGCCGGATCAACAAAGCGAACATTGAGGCCGTGCATACCGGCAAGCTGTGCGACTTCTTGCCGAAACTCTGCGGTGCCTTCCACGATGAGGGCTTGCCCCTCAAAGCGCTTCGAGGCCAGTTCGAGCGCAACCAATGCCGCGCCGGTTGTCGCCTTCTGTGCCTGAACGTGGGTTGCTCGATCAATGACCATGCCGCCATCAACCGTGTGGTAGGCCATCGTGCCGTCCTTGCGCGCCTTGGGCTTCAGTCGCTCCAACACAAAAGCTTTCGCCCTGTCGGATTTCTCGGCAGTCAACAGGTCGCCTTGCCATCGACGTTCGCGCTGCTCCTGGCTGCGCAAAACATCAATAGCCTCCGTATTGCCCTTCTCGGCCTGCTTCACAAGCCAGTCAGCCCAAGCGGGTGTTGTCGTGTCCTCGAAAAGCTTTTGTCTCCGCTGGGCCATTGCGTTGCTATTCGCGGCTCTCGATGCGTCACCCTGCTGCTTTATGGTGGCCAACATCAGGCGGCGACTCGGGCCTTTTGTGGCGACTTTCAGCAACATGCGCTGAGTCTTCCGCCAGTTTTGCAACTGCACCTTGAACGCCAAACCATCGCGCCTGATTTGCTCCAGGCCAGTACGCCGGGCGGTGACGCTGCCTTGTCGTTCGCGCTGGTATTGGGCAAAGAGCGCAGCACTCGACGGCGCGGATTGGCGCGGTTTGGCTGTGTAGGCTTTGCGGCCTTTCTCGCCGCTTTGCTGTTTCTGCTCGGATGCCTCAAAAGGGCCAAGCCGGTCAGTCAGAGCTTTTAAAGAAAGGTCGCGACCACAACTGCTGGCCTTCGCCCAAAGAGGGATATCGGGGTCACCAATAACTAGGCCAGCACCGCGCTTGTTGATCTGTAGGCCGTGTTCAGCGGCGGCGGCATGTACCTCTTGCCAGCTCGTCGCCTTGCGGATCGCCGGGGCTAGTTCGCGTGCCGCGTAACCGGCCAGTGTCTCGATACCGCTCTCTGCTTCAATGTCAGCCGCTACCCCTCTTGGCGCTCCATCTTGGCTAACATTTCCTCTATCGCGAATTCCCGGCCGTCGCAGGCTGTCAGAGTCGTTTTCTCCTCCGGCGTGTACACCATTACGTGCAGCACCCGGCAATAGCACTGGATTGTTTTTGGTAATGCTTGCCATACCGCAGCCGGACAGCGTTCGCACAGTGTTGAGGGTTTTGGCCTCCGGTTCATCGGCAATCTTGAAATCGTAGGACTCTCGTAAATATCTTCTAAAGCGGGAATCACGCTCATGTGGTTGTTGTCCTGGTTCAAGCTGGATTCGGTCATCTCTGTCATGGTCTTTGTCCTTCGTTAGTCCGTGGTTAGTACGCTGTAAGCCGTATTTAATTTCGAGGCGTTCGCAAGCCTCCATTAATCTCGGCTGGTCATAGTAAGGTTCAATATTTTGCAACCCGGTAGGGTGAACCTTGTTTATTGCTATGTGAACATGCAAGTGGTCAGTATCGGTATGAACTGCCGAAATGCGCTGATGATCCGAAAACCCGATAGCTTCGCAAAGCTCGTCTTCGATGGCGTGCAACACTTCCAAAGGAGGGTTTTCGCCAGCGGGAAACGAATAAACCAAATGATAAGTCTTATCGGCTTTTGATCGCGTATTGGCCGCCTGAATGGCTTCAATAAGAACAGTCGCGGCGGCGGGGTCATCCGTGCCGCAGTTGGTTACACGAAAGCTAGCTACTCGCTCGCCTTGCGTAGTTGTTTCTTTGGTGTCCAATATATAATCGGATGTCCGCGCCCATGTATTAGGGTCTATTCCACCTTCCGCAGCGACCATATATCGAACCAATCTGGCTGCGCTAGAAGTAGCGGCCCGACGCGGAACTTTTTTCGCTATCAAAGCTGAGCCTCATAGTCGTCGACTAACATCCTTAAAAATTCGTATTCTGACAAATCTATATTAGCAGCATGCAATCTAAACAACTGTCGAAACTTTCGCGGTACAATGATGGTGTGCTCGACCAATTCGCCCTCTTCAAGATAGTTTGAATTTTCCGTCATAACGGTTGATTCATCATGACGCTGCACGTCAGTAATAAATGTTCTAACGTAATGGCAGAAGCTGGCATAACTCATGCCCGTAAGCTCTTGATTAGTTTTCAGAATTGCGCGCAGCGTTATTCCTCGGTCAATATCAGCCCGGATATTATCTATTTGCGAAAGAAAATTAGCTTTGCCCATACCCAATTTATTGGAAGCTCGGTTTTCCATAAAGCTACCTACTTATTTACCCTGGACATAACCGCCAGCATTTCAGCTTGCAGCGAACGAAAGTTATTCATCATGGCTTCTACATCATGAGGATTAGCACCTTGACCACGCTTCTCTGCGAGCCACAACTTCAACAGACCAGCGACCCGCCCAAGGTCGCCGTTGACCTTGGCCAAGTCAGCAACGGCGGTCAGGTCCACAACAGATCGGATTGGGTAGTTCATCCCTACGGCCCGCAGGTATCCAGAGCGGGACAACCCGGCCTGATTGGCACGCTCAGTAATCAGCGCTTTTTCTTCATCATTCACCCAAACCTCTATGGGCTTTCCGCGTCGGCGGGCTTTCGATTTTGGTTGTTCGGCGCCGGTCATGGCGGCCCTCCTTTCTTTATGGCTTTCGCTTCTGTCGCGGCAGCGACTGTGGGCCTCGCAGAGCAAGATTCCGTCGAGCCGAAGGCGAGTAAGGCAAGGTGTTGGATGGGGAAGGGCGAAGCCCGTACCCGTACAACACATATCTTGCCGTCTTTGCTCATGCGATTGTATGCGACTTACTGGCATCAGGCCAGCTTTGGCCGGGCTAAAGCCCGGTAGGCAAGGCGGATCGCACAAAATCGCATTAAATCGCGCTAAATCGCACAAACGATATTGACCAGTCGCACTAAATCGCGTTAAATCGCATTCAGTCGCACTAAATCGCATAACGCTGTAGACTGAGTGAACGCGAAGGCTCGCGGCGCTCAATAGGAGGAAAGGCAATGGCGATTGAGACGGCCGAGTCACCCCGCCGGGGTGATGGCAAGATCGCTTTTTTAGCCCGCTTGGACACGTTCCAAGAACTGTTCAAAGCCGGGCACCAACAGCGAAAGGTGTTCGAGAAATACGAAGGCGAATTGGGCATGAGCTATTCCCAGTTCAACCGATACGTCAATAAGTACATAAGGGCGGAAACAGCCGATGGACACCAAAGGAAAGGGCAAGGGCAAAAGCACCCGCCAAGCACCCCAGCAGCCTCTACAGGCGGCAATGGCGGATCAGGAGGGCCAAGCCCTACCCCAGTCACCAGCGGCAAACCAACAGGCAAGAGAGCCCCAGTCTTCCAACATGACCCAAGCAGCGGAAACAACCGCGACGATCTTATCTAATCGGAGTTTAGAAAATATGAATGCCGTAACTATCGAAAATCCTCTGAGCCAAGCAATTCGCCAAGTTCACTTTACCCTCCAGGGAAAGGGTGGCGTGGGTAAGTCGTTTATTTCCGCCCTGCTCGTTCAATTCCTTCGCGGCGCCGGTCAGACTGTTACCGCAGTTGACACCGATCCTGTGAACGCAACTCTTGCCGGTTATAAAGCATTCGGCACTCAACGCCTTGAACTGATGGAAGGCGGCTCTCTTGTAGAACGTAACTTTGACCGCTTGATTGAACAAATCGTTGAAGAAGATTCAAACTTTGTCGTAGACAACGGGGCAGCCTCATTTATTCCGCTCTCCTACTACATTGCGGAAAACGACGCTTTTAGCATTATTGGCGAAAATAACAAACAAGTTGTTATCCACACAGTAGTTACCGGTGGTCAGGCCATGCGTGACACTCTTGGCGGTTTGGCGACGATTCTCGAACAGATGCCAGGAGACGCCAAATTGATTGTTTGGCTGAATGAGTTCTTCGGCGACATTGAAGCCAACGGCAAAGGCTTCGAGGACATGCAAGTTTACGTCAACAACAAAGATCGCATTCACGGCATTGTGCGTATTGCCCGTCAAACTGGTAGCACTTTCGGGGAGGACGTTAAATTGATGCTCGACAGCAAATTGACGTTCGATGAAGTCAATCAGTCTGAGGATTTCAAATTGATGGCGAAGTCTCGACTGACCAAAGTTAAAAACGCAATTTTTGAACAACTCGCGATTGTCCTTTAAGGGGTTGTTCTAATGCGCCCAATGGTTGACTTCGATGAAATTCGAAAAAACGTCGCCATTCAGCATAACGTGTTGCTGGGCAAGGATGATCCTATCCTTGTCACAGTGACAGTTAGCGAAATGGTCCTAGACCGCTACTTAGAGCGCGTGAATGAGAATTACGAGGATGCGACACGCGCTTTAGCCGTCAGCACTCAACAACAAGTGGAACAAGCCAAGGAAACAGCCGCCAAGATCATCACCGACGCCTCTACCTACGTCAGCGATCAGCTTAGGCAGGCCGTGACGGCGGCCGTCAATGAAGCGGGTGTAGAGCTGCGCCGCCAGATATTGAACGCACAGGCCGCGAGCCGGGACGCGGTGGCCAGCGGTAGGGATGCACAGTCAGCTAAAAACGGCGCATTCCTGGCTGCGGTGGTTGCCAGCGTGGCGGCTCTCGTAGCCGTCGCCGCGCTTGTTGTCGTGCTAGTTAAGTGAGCCAGGGGAATACCGTAGCAGTCTAAAGGGCGGATATAAAAATATCCGCCCGCTGCCTTAAAACTATCCGATCAAGAGATACCACATTATCCGCTTAGCGGATATTTTTTTGCCCGCCTAACGGATGATATTTTATCTGCTTGCCGGATACATAAACATCCGCTTAAAAGATAGTTTTTTATCCTGTGCGCGGATTGTATATTATCCGCCTACAGGATTGTTTCTTATCCGCATAGCGGATATAATTCTAACCGTCGTCGGATACATTATTATCTGATGGGCGGATGTAATTAAATCCGCCCAATCAACTCAAGGAGCCGCACCATGAAGCCAAGCATTAAAAGTATTTGGAGCTACTACCGCAGCGGCACGCTGAAAGAATTGCACGATAAAGGTCAAATGTCTGAGGCTGAATACCAACGACTCGTCAGGACTGCAAAGTCATATGCAGCCAGTCAGCCAGCCATGCAATGAACGCTTACATCGAATCACCCAAACAAAAAAACCCGCTACGGCGGGTTTTTGTTTGCTGTAAAAAAAGGCGAGGTGGACGACTCCAGGCTAACGCTGCCAGTCCATTTTTTTTCAATGCGCCGGTATTGGCTGAATCGCTAACCTCAAACCCATGACACGCAAGATCGC
>Ga0247818_10000061_pt1 | contig 58782 bp, 53 predicted proteins | sample 13C_Glucose_Day1_FD_192424 | JGI IMG/M metagenome (GOLD analysis project Ga0247818, IMG submission 192424) | Soil microbial communities from agricultural site in Penn Yan, New York, United States - 13C_Glucose_Day1 | ecosystem: Environmental > Terrestrial > Soil > Agricultural land | place...
TATCGAAAGCATCACGCGCATACCGTTGCGGGGGCAGCACCGGACTTGTTCGAAAAGAACGTACCGGTTTCCCGTTTCACCCCATGCACGGCGGCATGGGACACCTGAAACTGGGCGGCATCTGAACATTCGATAGACCGTTCGTCAACTTTTCGCGATCCGCATGACTGGCAGGAAAATGGCCCACGTTGCCTATTGCCAAGCACCCGTCGCGCGCCAGACAATAAGAGTCATTATCACTCGCGAATTATTCCAGCCTCATGTCCGCCGACGATTTATCCCTGCGCAGCGCCGTCAATGACCTGTATTGCGACCATCACGGGTGGTTGAAAGGCTGGTTGCGCAAGCGTCTGAGCAACTCTTTCGATGCGGCCGATCTGGCGCAGGACACCTTTGTCCGGGTCATCAAGGCCCGCAGCGCTCTGGATATTCGCGAGCCGCGTCCTTACCTGTCGATGATCGCCAAAGGTTTGCTCGTCGACCTGTTCCGCCGCCGTTCACTGGAGCAATCCTGGCTGGAAGCGTTGGCGGCCATGCCACAGGAGCAACAGCCTTCGCTGGAAGAGCAGGCGATCCTGTTACAGGCGCTGGTGGAAATCGACCGTCTGCTGCAAGGGCTGGGGCCGAAGGTCAAGCAGACCTTCATCCTCTCGCAATTCGATGGTCTGACCTACCCGCAGATTGCCGAGCGCTTGAATATCAGCGTGCGCAGCGTCAACAACTACATGGCCAAAGCCATGGAGCATTGCTGTCTGATGCAGATTCAGATGCAACTGGCATGAGCCTGTCGCCCGCCGAACTACAAGCGATCAGCGCCGCCGCCCGCTGGTACGCACGTCTGCATTCCGGCATCGCCACCGAGGCCGATCGCGAAGCCTGGAACGACTGGTTGCGCGCTGACCCTGCCCATCAGCAAGCTTGGCAGCACATGACGGCGGTCGGCGAACAAATGGCCAGCGTGCCAGGCGCTTTGGCGGCACCGGCGTTGCGCGGGGTCGAGCGATCCCGGCGGCAGGTTTTGCGCAGCGTGGTGCTGCTGGCCTCGGTGGGTTCGCTGGGCTGGTTGAGCTGGCGCAGTGAGCCGTCGCAAAACCTCATGGCCGATTTCCGTACTGCGGTGGGCGAGCGACGTGAGTTTCGTCTGGCCGATGGCAGTTCCTTGCTGCTCAACACCGACACCTCGGTCAATCTGCGTTTCGACGGTCGCCAGCGCACCCTGGAATTACTGCAGGGCGAGATCCTGGTGAGCACCGTGGCCGATCCGGCGCGGCGTCCGTTCAAAGTACTGACCCGGCATGGGCAAGTGCTGGCGCTGGGTACGCGGTTTATCGTCCGCTCACAGGATCGCGCTGGTGAAGTGGCGGTACTCGAGAAAGCGGTCGAAGTCAGCTCGGCGGGCGGAGGCTCGACCGTGCGTTTGGAGGCCGGGCAATCGCTGGATTTCAATGCCCGCTCGGTGGGCGCGATTCGTCGCAACGATGCGTCGGTCGGTGCCTGGCAGCAAGGCAGCATCATCGCGCTCAACCGTCCTCTGGGCGAGTTGCTGGCGGATATTTCGCGTTACCGCCGCGGCGTGTTGCGCTGCGACCCGCGAATCGCCCAACTGAAAATTTCCGGCGCATTCCCGATCGATAACACCGACCTCGCACTGGCGGCGCTGGAGAGTGGATTCTCCCTGCGCATCAACCGGTACAGCCGTTATTGGGTAAATGTTGCGCCGCCTGCGCAATGATCGGCGCAGTGCAAAAAAATTGTTTTCCAGCGTTTGCACTTTTCCGGCACACCGTTCGGCTCATCCCTCAATGAGTTTTTATTGAGCGTTTCTGGGGGAGGGTAAGCATGTCTCGGGTGTACAAGTCCGGTCGTCTGGCGACCGCAGTGAAGGTCGGATTGCTGGCGGCAACAACGGCCGGCGTCTGGTCGACAACGACATTGGCCGCGCCGGTGTCGGCGCAACAGCGTTCGATTAAAACCTTCGACATTGCGGCCGGCAGCCTGACCGAAGTACTCAGCCACTTTGCCAGTGCGGCGGGGGCAGCGATTTCATTTGATGCGCAGCAGACCGATGACTTGAAATCCCCCGGGCTCAAAGGGGTGTTCGGCACCAGCGAAGGCTTCGCGCGGATACTCGGTGGCAGCGGTTTGCAAGCCGAACCGCAGGCCAATGGCACCTATGTGCTGCGGCCGGCACCGGTAGTCGGCTCGGCGCTGGAACTGGGGGCCACCAACATCAACGGCCAGATGCTCGGCGCCACCACCGAAAACAGTGGCTCATACACGACCGGCGCGGTGACCATCGGCAAAGGCGAGCACTCGCTGCGGGAGACCCCGCAATCGGTCACGGTGATGACCCGCAAGATGCTCGACGACCAGAACCTCAACACCATCGATCAGGTGATGGAAAAGACGCCGGGGATCACCGTCTACGACTCGACCATGGGCGGTAAATATTTCTACTCCCGGGGCTTTCGCATGTCGGGCCAGTATCAGTACGACGGCGTGCCGCTGGACATGGGCAACCTCTACGTTCAGGCCGACAGCTTCAGCGGCGACATGGCCTATTACGACCGCGTCGAGGTCCTTCGCGGCGCGGCCGGGATGATGAAAGGTTCGGGCGGCACCGCCGGCGGGGTGAACTTCGTGCGCAAACGCGGACAGGCCGCAGCGCAAACCGAAATCACCCTGTCGGGCGGCAGTTGGGACAACTATCGCGGACAAGTCGACACCGGCGGCCCGTTGAACGACGCTGGCACGATACGTGGCCGCGCCGTGGTCGCCGAGCAGAGCCGGCATTACTTTGTCGACGACGCCAGCCGCAAGGATCAGGTGTATTACGGCGCGCTCGACTTTGACGTCAGCCCCGACACCACGCTCGGTTTGGGTGTCGCCTATGAAGACGTCGACGCCAATCCATGCTGGGGCGGTCTGCCGCGCTACAGGGATCGCGGCGATCTGAAACTCAGCCGATCGACTTGCCTCGATCCGTCGTGGAATACCTGGCGCAGCCAGCGCACGACGGTGTTCAGTGATCTCAAGCACCAGATCAACGACGACTGGAGCCTGAAGGTTGCCAGCGTTTATACAAAAAACACGCAGGACATCAAATACGCGTTCGCCTCCGGTGCGGTGACGCCGGGCGTCAACACCACCGGCATGCTGGGCAGCATGTACGACTACGATCAGGTCGATTACGGCCTGGATGCGTACGTCGGTGGCAAGTTCGACGCATTCGGTCAGCAACATGAACTGATCGTGGGCGCCAACGCTAGCCGTTCGAAAAAGAACGACTTCTACTCCGTGGCGTTTTTGCCGCAGCGGCAAAACGTGTTCAACCCCGACAAACATATTCCTGAGCCGGACGACAGTTACTTCATCGAAAACTCCTCGCGCGGCGGCCCGGTCAATTCGCTGACCAAGCAGAAGGGCGTCTACTCGACGTTACGCCTGAAACTCGCCGATCCGTTGACGCTGGTCTTCGGTGGGCGGGTCAGCTGGTACAGCTCTGAGACTGATTCGGACTTTATCAACAGCGGCACTTCGGAGCACTCCAGCTCGACGGAAACCGGCCAGGTCACGCCGTTTGCCGGTGTGCTGCTGGACTTGAACGAGAACCTGACGGCTTACGCCAGCTATTCGGACATTTTCACCCCGCAAGGCAACTACCGTTCCGAAGACGGTTCGGCGCTCAAGCCTTTGGTGGGCCAGAGCTATGAACTGGGGATCAAGGGCGCCTGGTACGACGGTCGCCTGAACGGCTCGCTCAACCTGTTCCGCACGATTCAAAAAGATCAGGCGCAAACCGACTACAACTCGTCCTGCCCGTCGTCCGATGGTTATTGCTACCTGAATGCCGGCAAGGTTCGCGCGCAGGGTTTTGAAGCCGAGATCAGCGGTGAAGTCATCGAACGCCTGCAACTGCTCGCGGGGTACACCTACACGCAGACCAAGACCCTCGACGACATCGACAGCAGCCTGACCGGTGCCGCGTTCAATACCTATGTGCCGCGTCACGTGCTGCGCATGTGGGGTGATTACGCGCTGAGCGGCGCGCTTGAGCGCTTTACGCTCGGCGTCGGGGTCAATGCGCAAAGCGACAACTTCCGGCTCTCACCCGCCAGTGGCGAGAAAATCAGCCAGTCCGGTTATGCGATCTGGAACGGCCGCATCGGCTACCGCATCGACGATACCTGGTCGGTCGCGCTCAACGGCAACAACCTGTTCGACAAGCGCTACTACTCGACCATCGGGACCGAGACGTTCGGCAGTTACTACGGCGATCCCCGTAACTTCATGGTGTCGGTCAAGGCGAGTTTCTAGTTCAGCCTGAAGCGATTGCAAACGCCGGTCGGTCTTGAGTGCAGAGATGCCTGAGGGTTCAGCTCCTTCCCGTCACTCTGCACGCGCGTACCGGCGCTTGGTTGTGAGGCCGGTTGTGTTTTCCTCCTTATTTCGAAATAGCTACTAAGGTCTATAACTGTAATCTCGAGGCCACATCAGTATGTTGCCGACAGTGGCCACTCAGTGGTGGAGATAGCTGAACAGGGAGGTTCTCATGCAAGGTGCCAGCGGCCATCCTCACGGTGGGCACGCCCCGCATTTCATTCGCAGTGCGTTACTGGTCGCGATGGCCAACACCCTGATGCTCGCGGACGCTCACGCCGCTTGTGGCCCCTTGGCCGCGGGTGCCTACAACGTTTCGCAAACCTGTTTGCCTGCTGCTGGTGTCGATGCGTCGATCAGCACCCAGGCGGGCACCACCATCACCACCACGGCCGGTTCCTCTTTGAACAGTCGTGGCAACAATGCCAACACCACGCTGACGCTCAGCGGCACCACGGTCGACAGCACGCCGCCAACGGCTGCCAACGCGGTGTTTGCCAATGTCATCGGTAGCACCGGCAACGCTAGCCTTAGCGTCAATGGCGGGACCAACACTGTGAATGTCGGCGGCAGTGGTCTGGACGCACTGGCAATAACCAATGCCGGCGCCGGGTCGTCGACGTTTTCGGTGAGTGCCGGTACCACGCTGAACATTCTCAATACCGTGGTCGGCAATGAACACGATGGCATCGACATAAACGCCAGCGGCGGAGGGGCGATCAACCTGAATCATCAGGGCAATGGCCAGATCACCTTGCTCGGCGGCAACGGCATTTGGACCAAAGCCACGGGCAGTGGCGAGACCAGCGTCAACGTCGGCAGTGGCGTGAGCATTCTGGTTAACAATGACGATGCCTTGTCGGCCGGACTTCCGATCATCGACGACACCTTGCCCACTGCCGGTATCGGCAACCACGCCGGTGTCCACACCCGCGCGGTCAACGGCAACACCACATTGATCAACGCGGCAAACGTGCAGAGCATCGGCATGAACGCCTTTGGCTTGTTCACCGAGGGCGGCACAGGTGATACCCGCCTGACCAACAGCGGCACCCTGAGCACCAGCGGCCTCAACGGCTTTAGCATTCGTTCGTTTTCCAGCGTCGGCAGCATCGCCATCGTCAACAGCGGTGCGATCACTACCACTGGCGGCGCCGCGCACGGCATCTATGCCAACGACAACGTCGGTGGCAGCGGTTCGATTAGCGTGGAGAACAACGCCACCATTAACGTTGGCAGCACGGCCAACACCGCCGGCTCACGGGCGATCTACGTGATCAAGCGCGGCACCGGTGATGTCGCGATCACCGGTAGCGGCGACATCAACGTCCTCGGCGACATCAACACCACCCGTGCCTACGCGATCATCGTTAGCGCGGAAAACAACAATGTGCTGATCGATTATTCGGGTGATCTGTTCGCTAGCGGGTTCGGCGCCGGCGGTATTCGGGTCGACTCGACCGGGGGCAATGTTCAGGTCAACTACCGTGGCGATCGCATCGAAACCCTGCACAGTAACGCCAACGGCATCTACGCCTCGACGCAGTCGCCGACGGGTACGGTCAACGTCAATTCCGCTGGCACGATTATCACCCATTCGAACGCCGGCTCGGGCGACGGCACCGGCATTGGCTCTTTTGGTATTCAGGCGCTGACGCTGGGCGGCGACGTGGGTGTCGTGTTCAACGGCCCGCTGATCGACGTCAACGGTCAAGGCGCGGCGATTCTGGCCGGCAATGCCTTCAACTCGGGCAGCGGGCTGGGCACGCTGAACGTCAGCAACAGTGGGGAATTGATCGCGCGCGGCAATGACCAGCGCGGTATCCGTACGCTGTCGGTGACTGGCGCGCAGAGCGTGGTCAACAGCGGCGCGATCCAGACACTAGGCGCCAGCAACAGTCAGGGCATTCTTGCCGAGGCCTCGGGTGCGGCCAGTGTTGCGGTGAGCAATAGTGGCGCGATCACCACCCAAGGCACGGCCTCGTCGGCCATTGATGCCTTGACCGAGGGTGGTACCGCCAACGTCACCAACACGGCAGCCATCCAGGGCGGGCGAGGCGACAGCAGCGGGGTTGCCCTCGGTGGTGCGAGCCAGACCTTGAACAACTCAGGTGCGATCAGTGCGCTGAGCGATGTTGCCGTACGCGCCGATGCGACCACGCCGGGCACGACGTTTGCGCTCAACAACACCGGGCAGATGACCGGTGCGGTGAATGCCGTCAGCGCGGCCAGCACGGTGGCCAACAGCGGCACCTGGACACTGCGCAACTTTACTGACAGCAGCGGCAGTCGCGATACCTGGGGCGTTGCCGTCAGTGATCTCGGCACATCGGGCGCCAACAGGATTGATAACAGCGGTGTGATTCGTCTGGCGGCGCAACCGGCGACGGGCATCGTCAACTTCAACGCCAGCGGCGCCTATTTGCCGCTGGGGCAGGCGGCTAATACCCCGACACTGGGCGGCGCCGTGCAGGGTCAGTTGCTCGGTGTAAACCGATTCACCAACAGCGGCACGCTTGACCTTGCCGCTGGCAGCGACACCGTCGGCAATGTGCTGCTGATCAGCGGCGCCAACACCGCCGGCACCGACGGCGGTGGTGTGTTCGTGTCCAATGGCGGCCGGCTGTTGCTCAACACCACGTTGAATGGCGGTGGCACGAACAGCCTCTCCGATATGCTGGTGGTGGACTCGACAGCCACTGCCAGCGGCGGCACCACGGGCGTTATCGTGAGCAACGTCGGCGGGCAGGGCGAACTGACTCAAGGCAATGGCATTGCGGTGGTCGAGTTGCTCAATAAAGCCGAAGCCGCGAGCGACGCCAATGCGTTTCAACTGGCCCGGCGAGTCGTGGCCGGTCCGTACGAATATCGTCTGCAACAAGGCGCCGAGGATGGTAGCGGCAAGGACACCTGGTATCTGCGTTCGGACGCGGTGCCGCCGGACGGTCCGCCGGGTCCTGATCCCGATCCCGATCCGTCGCCGGTACCCAATTACCGTCCGGAAGTGTCGCTGTACGGCGCGGTCCCCGCGCTGGCGCTGGTCTACGGCCGGACGATGGTCGACACCCTTCACGAGCGGGTCGGCGAGGAACGTCTGAATCGTGGCGATCCGTTGCCCAAGGAAGATGAGTCGACCCTGGCGCCGTCGATGGGCTGGGGCCGGGTGATCTACCGCAGCGGTAAACAGGATGGTGATCGCAAAAACGCCTTGGGCAACACGCCCGAATACAACTATGACCTGACGGCTTTCCAGGTCGGTACCGACCTCTACCGCAAAGTCCGCCCTGATGGCAGTCACGAGCAGGCCGGGCTGTCGTTGTCTGCCGGTACCATCGATGCCGGCGTCAGCCACTACACCCGACGCGCCGCGGGTGAAGACACTTTGCGCGCTTACGGCGTCGGCGCCTATTGGACGCACTTCGGTCCCTCCGGCTGGTATCTGGACGGGGTGTTGCAGGTCAACCGCTTCGACATCGAGGCCAAACCCAACGACCTCGCCAAACTGAAAACCCGTGGCTGGGGCTACACCGCATCGCTGGAAAACGGCTACCCGTTCGAAGTCGACAAAGACTGGTACATCGAGCCGCAACTGCAGGCGATCTACAGCTATGTCGATCTGGACAGCAGTGATGACGTCGGCGCGAAGATTCGTTTCAAGGACGTCGATTCACTGATCGGCCGTGCCGGCGTGCGCATCGCCAAGGACTGGGACACCGAGGGCGTCGACAAAACTGCACGGCGCACCAACGCGTGGATCCGGCCGAGTGTCTGGCATGAATTCAAGGGGCAGCCGAAAACCGAGTTTTCCTCAGAGTCGGGATATATCCCGTTCGAGTCCGACATTCAGGGCACGTGGGGCGAGGTCAATGTGGGGGTGGATTACCAGGCCAACCAGCGCACCACGTTTACCGCTTCGGCCGGTTATCGACAGGGGTTCGATGGTGACAGCCACGGGTATGACGCGATGTTGGGGTTCAAGATCAATTTCTAAGACTTTCGGCTACACCGCTATCGCGAGCAGGCGAAGGCCTACAGTGGATGGCTTGCCGACGTTCGGCCCTATATCCTGCACGCCTGTTTGATGGGATGACTTAGGGAAGAATTGCATGCCGTTCAGGGTGATGGTGGTCGGGGGCTACGGAAATTTCGGCAGCATCGTGTGTCGGCATCTGGCGCTGATGCCAGACATCGGGCTGGTGCTGTCAGGCCGTGATCCGCACAAGTTGCAGCGCAAACTCGATGAGCTGAACAGTCAATCGGGCAATGTCTGCGAAGGTTGGTGCGGCGACGCCATGGGCGCGGAGTTCGAAGCCGCTTTGCGCGCGCTGAACATTCAGTTGGTCGTCCACACCGGCGGGCCGTTTCAGGGGCAATCCTATGCCGTTGCGCAGAGTTGCATCGACGCCGGAGTGAACTACTGCGATCTGGCGGACTGCCGCACCTTCGTCAATGGCATCGACGTACTCGATGCGCGAGCGAAGCAGGCGGGCGTGGCGATTCTCAGTGGTTGCAGCTCGGTGCCGACACTGTCGTCGGCGATTATCGACGAGCAGCGCCAACGCTTTTCCCGCATCGAATCGATTGAGCATGGCATTTCCTCATCGGCGAAAATGCCGGGGCTGTCGACCATCGAAGGCGTGCTCGCTTACGCCGGCAAACCGATCAAGCAACTCAAGAATGGCAAGGTGCACGAAGTGTCGGGCTGGCTGGATCTGACCTTGCGCAAGATGCCGCAGATGGGCACGCGGCTGCTGGCCAACGTTGATGTCCCGGACATGGACATCTTCGCCGGTCGTTATGGCGCGCAGACCCTGAAGTTCAAGGCAGGCGCCGGGCTTAAACTCGGCGGCATCGCCAACGGCCTGCTGGCTCAGGCATTGAAAGTCGGACTGGTCCGCGACCATGCTCTGTGGGCGGCAAGATTGCATCGCCTGGGCACGCGCTTCGAGCGTTTTGGCGATGGCAAAAGTGCGATGTACATCGACATTCAAGGCCTTGGCGTTGACGGCAAACCGCTGTCGATGACCGCACAGCTCACCGCCCTGAACGACAAAGGCCCGGAGATCCCCAGCTGCGCCGCCGTGGCCCTGGCCATGAAAATGGCCTCAGGCTACTTGCCGGCCTCCGGCGCCCGACCTTGCGTGGGCGAAATCAGCGTCGCCGAATACATGGCCGCGATCAACGACCCGGCCAACCTGAGCCTGGCCGTGCACTTCTCGGACGGGCAGGCCTGACATGCTCTATCTGTGCCTGAAGTACCTGCACATCATCGCCGCGATCTTCCTGTTCGGTTTCGGCATGGGCTCCTACCTCTACCTGATTGCCGCTAGCCGCACGCGCAACCCGCATGTGATAGCGCATGTCGCGCGCATGGTCGTACGTTTCGACACCTGGATCACCACACCGGCAGGTTTCGTGCAGATCATCACGGGCTACCTGTTGATGCGCCTGTCCGGGCTGTCGATGAGCACCGAGTGGGTGCTGACCTCGCTGATCATCTTCCTCTGCGTCGGCTCGCTGTGGTTGCCGGTGCTGCTCTTGCAGAAGCGACTGTGCGTGATGGCATTGAACGCGAGCGAGACGGGGGCGAATCTTGATGAGCAATATCAAGCCGTTTACCGCCAATGGTTCTGGATGGGCGTGCTCGGGTTTGCCGGGATGTTTGTCATCGTGCTGATGATGGTGACGAAGATGACGCCGCTGCAGTTGTTCAGCTTGCTGACGTAGGTCCGGTTGCTTTGAGGAAGCGCTGTTCATGATCAGGGTTCGGCAGCAGGCAAGTGTCGTACTTGCCGAACAGTCGATAGCGGTTCAACGCAATGCGGTCGTAAGCCCAGTCGCGCAGGCTGCGAGGAAATACGCGCAGCAGGCGCAATGGCTGCCAACGGGCGGGTAGTTGGCTGATGACTTCGAAGAACGCGTCTGAACGTTCCCAGTAATGATGGTCGCGGATGACGGCCATGGTGTCGAACTGATCCACCGGCAATCCGGCCCACGCCAGAAGTGCCTGCCCCTCGGGTGATTGCACGGCGGCCAGACGCACGCGGTGCTGGTGATCGTGGCGAATGAGGAACCGCGCCCAGCCATTGCAGAGTTTGCACACGCCGTCGAACAGAACCACGGACTCGCCGGGGTTGAGTAGCGGGGCGGGGGTAGGGCGGAGTTTTGAGGTGGGCATGGGGTGTGTGTTCAAGAGGTCGAATGTTGCGATCATAGCGCCGCAAGCAGTTGTTCGCGAATGCCTGGATACAAGGGACAGACCACGTTCAGAGGCGTGATCTGTCTCCTGTTGCCGTCACACCGCTGTTTCACCACCGCGCACTTCACTGACCCGACCTTTCACACCCGCTCGAAGTGCATGCCGAAGCTTCAGCGCCGGCCGTTCGACGCAGTAGTACGAAACACCACTCAGCAAGAACGACAGCACCAACACTGTTGCAACCTTGTGCCAGTCGAATGAAGTGATCGGCCACAGACCGTGCAAGAAGTAAATCACCACGAAGTGATTCAGGAACACGCCGTAGCTGATGTTCCCCAGAAACTCGTCAATCCGGTGAAACTTGAGCTTCGTCAGCAAGTACACGGCGGGGATGCCCAGCGCGATGCCAGCGGCGACTTCGGCGTTGGACGGTCGGCGCTCGATCCAGCCCGCCATGATTGCCACAAAGATCAATGCTGCCGCCACGGCGGTGGCTGCGGCGATGGCTAAACCCTTCACCTGGGGTTTGTAGAGGTAACTGCCGCACAGGAAGATGAACAGGACGCCCGGCAACAGACGGTAGCCGTAGTAGTCGGTGTTGATCAATCCGAGGCAGGCGGGGATGAAAACCGCAACGGACAAAGCGAAAGCAATGCCCCGCGCTCTATAGATGATCAGGAACGGAATCACCAGGTAGAAACACATTTCCAGTCCGAGCGACCACGCCGGCGGCAAAATCCACGATCCGCTCGCGCCGAACATATAAAAACCGAGGGGCACGATGGCCAGGCTCGCGGCAATGTTGCTGAAGGTCAGTTCGGCCCATTGCGGTGTGTCGGGCAACAGGAAATAGATCACCACACAAGAAACGACAAAGTAGAACAGGAATTGCGGGTAAAGGCGCAGGGCGCGGTCGAGGTAGAACCGGCCGACTTTCTCGGGCACCTTGTAGTTGCGTTCGATCAGTGAGGTCATCACGAAACCACTGATGATCAGAAACGAAATCACCGCAACCACGCCCGGGTTGAATCCCATGAACGTCTTACCCATATGCGAAACAGCGACCAGCACGGCCAACAGCAGACGATAGGCTCCCACGTGTATCCCCAAACGACCTTGTAGTTATGGCGGATAAATTACGATGCTTCGTGGGCGGAAAACAGATTTTTCTCTGCGCTCGGGATTAGAGGATTTTGGCGATGGATCAGGTTGGGAAACGAGGCCAGTCGCCATGGACCTTATCGCTGCGTGACGAATGTCAGCTCAGGCCAGGTCCCACGCCACGCTTGACCGGTCAGCGCTGAAGGTTTGCGTTGATGCAGGTGACCCCATACCAGACTGCGCACGAAGCCGCGGCAATCCAGCAGTCAGGCAGGTTCAGATCGCGAGCCAGCATGGGCATTGGCTATGGTCTGCTTTCGGGCAAGAGCCGACAGTCTCTGTCGTTTCGAGTAGCCCATCGACCGCCAATGCCCTGGCCGGTGTCACCCCTTGGTCAGATCAACCAGCGGCGTCTGCCGCACCTCTGTCTCGCGCCCACCCTGAATCTCGCTCACCTGCTTCAAGGCCTTATCCACTGCCGCCTTATCCGCCAACAAGCTGTAGTTGATGCGGAACTGCTTGTGTTCCTTCGGCCCAATTGTCGGTACCAGGTTCAGTGGCCGCTGATAACGGCGGTTGTAGGAAAAACTTGTCCCCGGCTCCAGCCCCGTGACATATCCCTGGCCTTGGGTATCGGTGTTCTTCCACAGGGAAAACACCGGCAGGGTCTGCGTATTGAAACCTACCGAAACGCCGAGGCTGCCGGCCTTGTTATGCAGCACGGTCAACGTATCGCCCTTGGCATCGGCATACGGCACCACGTTGTAAACCGTTTCGTCGTAGTCCTTGGTCGGTGCGCGGTAGGTTTGCCATTCGGGCAGATCGCCCTTTGCCTTGTCGTTGAACGGTGACACTTGCTTCACCGGCGCGGCGAAACGAGCGCCTTGCTCCAGGAACGGGGTGCTGAAGTTACTGTGATACAGCGCCTGGTATTCCTTCGCATAGTCGCCATTGTTGGTCAGGGTGTCGTTGAGGGCGAACGCTACGCTGCCGGCTTCGGTGACCAGTTCCGTCGCGACGGAGAAGTCGACCTTCTTGAACGCCTGCTCTTTCAGTTCGCCGCGCAGGGTGATGGCGTACGGTGGTGTTTCATCGATGTGCAGGGTGACTTTGTTCGCAGGAATGTTGGCGGCTCGACCGTGCAGGGTCAGCAATTCGCCGTTGTCGACGCCGGGGTGGCCGACCCATTCGTATCCGCAGCGGGTGACCAGCTCATTGAAAACTTCCAGCCAGCCCAGACCACCGCGGCCATTGAGTTCGATGAAGGACGGATTGACCACTTCCTTTACCGGCGAATCCCAGCCCATGCGCACATTGCCGACCGAGGCCTGCAAGACATTCATTCCCCGTGTCGGCACTACCGAGAGTTTCATCGTACCGTTATCGATGTCGACAATGCTGACGCCTTCCTGCCGACCCCCATGCAAGGTGCGCAGGCTAACGCTGAAGGGTTTATCGGTTTTTATGCCGAGTTGCTGGCTGGTGATCTGCCAGTTCTGGGCGGCTTTGTCGGTGTCGAGCAGAACGTAATCCCAGGCCATGGCGTGGGAAGCAGCGGACAGTGCGCTGAGGGCAACAACGAGTTTGAGCGGAGTCATGGCAGCAGCCTTTCTTGGAGTTGTGCGCTTTTTATAATCTTGATGAAACGATTCAGCAAGTTTAAATGACGACGCTGTGCTAGTGTATGCCAAGGAGGGTTCTGGATAACCTGGAAATCGAGTAGACATCTGTTGCAAATCCGCTGCTGACTTCTCTAGCTCTCTGGCAGTTATCGCCACCGGGTTGTTCGCCCACTGCTAGCAGATAGTGGCCGCTCAGGGTCGTCCGCTTTCGGCCAGAAGCAGCCATTTCGTGAATGTCCGTCTACGACCCATAGCGGACAATATTCAATGACGGTTATGGGGCACATAACCGTTAGCGCTATCCATAAGTACAAACACCCGGTTGACCTGAATTACTTACACGAGCATTGAGGGTAAGAGCGAGGCCGAAAGTGAGCAGTGGAAGTTGCTCTTTCCATAACGCTGGCGACATGCTGATTGCCGGCGTGCTCTTCGACCGCCTGCTGGTTTGTCCAGCCATCGAGAATATAAAATGTATTGGGTGCTTCGAAACTCTGATAGAGGTCGTAACAGAGGCAACCGGGTTCCGCTCTTGCCGGCTCAACAAATTGCAGGCTAAAGGCTTTAACCCGCTCGGCGTTGTAATCATCGCAGCGAAGCTCGCAGATGATGTGCCGCTCTTCGGATTTGGTGTTATGCGTATTTTTATCCTGGATTTAGACGAAACCATAGCTGGCGCGAAATGACCGATTCATGTCCGGTCATTCGACGTACAGCGCCAGATTTGCCAAGTGATTTACTCGGAGCGCTTTTCGAATATTCCTTTGGCGATGTCTGCCGCCGACATTGCGTTCGGCCAACCGGCGTAGAAGGCCAGATGCGTAATGACTTCGGCAGCCTGAATTTGGGTCAGACCGTTATCCATGGCTTTGTTCACATGAAAAGGGATTTGAGCGGCTTGCCCCACTGCAACCAGAGCCGCGACCGTGACCAGGCTGCGGTCACGGTGAGTCAGTGCCGGGCGCAGCCACAGGTCATGGAACAGTACCGAAGTTGTATAGCCTGCGAGCGCGTCGAATGCAGGGCCGATCATCTGTTCTACCGCCGCCACGCGCCTCTGCTCAAAGCCTTCATCGATTGGGAGCAGGTTGTCCTTTACATCCGCCAATGCGCTTGGTGCGATACCGCGAGTCTCAAAGACGTCTTTGGCGATGGATGCCGCCAATGTCGCATTGCCCCAGCCTGAATAGAATGCCAAATGAGTGATGACTTCACCCAGTTCGGTGGGCGTAACGCCATTTTCCAACGCCAAGTTGAATTGGCGAGCCATTTCGTCTGACTGATGCCGCGCAATCAAGGCGGCAACAGTCACGATGCTGCGATCCCGGGGCAGCAGTTGCGGGCGCTGCCATATCTCTTCTAGAAGCACGTCATGGGTATAGCGCGCAAATGCCGGTACGGCGAAGTTAGCTTCGTCTGACTTCATAGTGATCGCTTGCTCGTGCAGGTGGATAGCGGGAAACGAGGGTGTGACGGTGCCCCCGAAGAAACACCGTCAGGCGCTGAAGAACGATTAACGGTTGATGGTTTTCATCATCTGCGCGGTGTAACGCTCACCTTGTACAGGCACCTTGGCCAGAACCTCACCAAGTTCGCGAAGGTCTTCTACGGTCAATTCCACGGTTGCTCCGCCTACGTTCTCTTCAAGGCGATGCAGCTTGGTTGTGCCTGGTATAGGCGCGATCCACGGCTTTTGTGCCAGCAGCCAGGCCAGCGCAATCTGGGCGGGGGTGGCTTGCTTGCGTTGGGCGATTTCACCGATCAGGGTGACAAGATGGTGGTTGGCCTCGCGGGCACCGTCAGCAAAACGAGGCAGATTGTTCCGGACATCACCGTTGGAGAAGGTCGTGCCGGCATCAATTTTCCCGGTCAAAAAACCCTTGCCCAATGGACTGAAGGGAATGAAGCCAATCCCGAGCGCTTCGAGGGTTGGAATAATTTCCTGTTCAGGCTCACGGGTGAACATCGAATACTCACTTTGAAGTGCGGACAGCGGCTGCACCGCATGGGCGCGACGGATAGCGTCTACGCCGGCTTCACACATGCCAAAGTATTTGACCTTGCCTTCGGTGATGAGGTCGCGCACGGCCCCGGCAACATCTTCCATAGGAACATTTGGATCGACGCGATGCTGGTAAAACAGGTCAATGCAGTCGGTCTTCAGGCGCTTGAGTGATTCTTCCGCCACCTGGCGGATGCGCTCAGGTCGACTGTCCAGCCCTGCGGCGGGACTGCCGTCCTTAAAACCGAATTTTGTCGCGATGATGATCTGCTCGCGAAATGGTTGAACGGCTTCGCCAACCATTTCTTCGTTGACTTGGCCATAGGCTTCTGCCGAATCGAAGTGGGTGACGCCACGCTCAAAGGCCGCCCGGATGAGTTTGATTGCGTCCGCTTTGTCAGTGGTGGTGCCATAGCCGAATGTCAGGCCCATGCAGCCCAAGCCAATGGCTGAAACTTCGAGGCCGCTGCTGCCGATTTTGCGCTTATACATCATCCATCTCCTTTGCGGGTATTGGAAACCAACCCACAAACTGTTTGGTTATTGGGGATGGAGCTACTTTATAAACATCTGACCCATTCAAGAAGTGGCATACTGCGATAACCGGTATGAGGTTAATTCATAATGCCACAGAGCGATTTCAACAGCCTTGCGGTGTTCATCACCGTTGCGCGCGAGCGCAGTTTCACCAGGGCTGCGGCCCATTTGGGGGTGTCCCAATCAGCTATTAGCCATAGCATCCGCAGTCTTGAGGAACGTCTTGGTATCCGCTTGCTGGCCCGCACCACACGCGGCGCGTCGCCGACCGAAGCCGGTGAGCGATTGCTTGTGAGCCTTGTGCCTTACTACGAGGGGATAGAAGCCGAAATTGCGGCGTTGGGAGAGCTGCGTGACAAGCCGGGCGGAACTATCCGGATCACCTCGCCCGACCATGCGGCATCTACCATTCTCTGGCCGAAACTCTCTAGGTTGCTGCCGGAATATCCCGATCTGACTCTAGAGATCAATATCGGCTACAAGTTAATCGATATCGTCGCTGAACGTTTCGACGCCGGAGTGCGTATAGGCGATCAAGTGGCAAAGGACATGATCGCAGTCAGGATTTCCCCTGACTTTCGAATGGCTGTGGTGGGAGCGCCGAGTTACTTTGCTCATCGTGCAAAACCACAGATTCCCCAAGATCTGACAACTCATAACTGCGTGAACCTGCGTTTGCCCACTCATGGTGGTTTGTATGCCTGGGAGTTTTCCAAGGCCGGCAAGGCGCTACATGTTCAGGTGTCTGGCCAGATGATCTTTAGCACATCACCCCAAATAATGACCGCCGCTCTGGAAGGATGCGGGTTGGTATATGCACCGGAGGATCTTGTCCAGGCACATGTCAAGGATGGTCGGTTAATCCGTGTTCTTGAAGACTGGTCACCAACTTTTCCCGGATATCACCTTTACTACCCGAGCCGGAGGCAGTCCTTGCCAGCCATTGCATTGATAGTCAATGCCCTCCGCTGCGAGAGTTAGGGAACTCTGCGGTCAATCCAGTATTGGTTGCGATTTTCTCATTGGTGACCGACAACCTCCAGCAGTCGATCCACACCGTTATCAATGTCTGCTTTTGGCCGATTGCTGCCGCTCACTGGTAACCGCTATCGGCCAACGGCAGACGTTCGGGAGCGGTTGCTTACGACCCCTTGCGGGCAACGGAACGAAGACCTCGCCGTCAGCTAAACTATTTCAGCAATAGCGACGTTGAAAGCGAGGCAAGGGAATGAAAATGGGGTTTAGGGATGATCTAAGCTGTTCAATGGTTTTGATTATTCTCGTTCTCGGTTACGCATCCACTGGTGGCAACACGCTTTACTTAGGCTTTTGGTATCTCATTGGAGTGCCAGTGGTAATGTTGCTTCCAGGCTTGATTCTACGTTCTCGGGCCCTGTTTCTAACGGGAACAACAGCTGCAGCGGTTGTCACTCTTTTGGTTTACATGGCGATCGTATCCAGCTCGGGTCGTGATGGTGGTCTAGTTGGGTTGGGTCATTTATTTTCTGTCCCGGGGATGGTCGTCGGTACAAGTGTTTCGGCTTGGTTGTTGAGGTTCCGTGTAAATGCGAGGTTGCCATGGATTGTCGCGGGCTTTGCGTGTCTGGGAGCCGGCTTCGGTTTCATGATTGCCCAGGTTATCGTGTGCACCACCGCTATGTACTGCGGCGCACTATCGATGGGTGTCTGGAATTAACTGAACAAGTGTCCACTTCTGGCCGTTACCAGACGCATCAGGTGTTCTTAATCCCTCTGTGACGGATACCTGACGACCGCCACAAGGGGATTACCCTCAATCCACCGGCACAACATTATCCAGCGCTTGATTCACCGCCAATTCCCCAGCATCACCACTTGCGCAATGCCCTGAAGGGTCTTGCGCGCCGGGCCTTCCACCGTTCCGATCACATTGCCCAGCATCACCGCAGCAGAGCCCAGCGATTCACTGGCGTTGACCAGTAATTCCTCTGTCGCGGTTTTCGGGTTGGCCTGAAACATGGTACTGGGTCGGTAGGGCGTGGCCATTATCTGGTCGGCCGGTTTGAGGTAGTGATCGAGGGCGCGTTCTGCGGCTTCGTGGAATTTCTTTGAGTCGGGTGATTCATACGGGGATACCGGATCTGTTTCCGGCGGGTTTGGCGTGATCTTGAACATATCTTCTTTTTCCTGTTGGGTGGCCGCCGCACCTAGCTACTAAACAGGGGGTGGCAGCTGTACGCAGGTTAGTAGACCGGGGAAAAGAAGAAAGCCGGCGCGCCCGAGGGCGCCCTACGCACAGCCGCCATCGAGTGCAGGTACGCAAATACCTTGTGATGGACGCTTGTGCACTTTCATTTACCACGGGCTACTAAACCCGATCACTGGGAATCAGTGACGCGAACCAAGTTACCGGTGGCCCTTGAGGCGCACAAGCCGGCGGATTCTGGCGTAGTCGTAGGCAACGGCGCAAGGTGTTGTAGCCTTAAGCAGGTAACTCGACGTGTCTTTTAAACAACCGCGAAAAACTCCTAAACACGCCTCATCAACACGCCGTTCAAAATGACGCTCGTCGGCCCGCCTTTCATCCCAAGCAATGGCCTGGAACCCTCGCGCCCGAGGGCGCACCAACACTAAGTTGCAACCCAAAAAGACGAGGAGGGATACCGATGTCAGTTCATCCGATTCTATTTCTGGGTGGTTCCGGCGCTATCGGCCACCGTTCTGCTAAAGCCCTACGCGCCGCCCATCCCGACGTACCTTTATTGATCGGTGGCCGCGACCTGGCCAAGGCGCAACAAGCCGCCGAGGAAATGGGCGGGGCGCAGGGCGTGGTCATTGATCCTGCTGCCGATGACCTTGGGCTGGGTGATCGCCCGGTCAGCGCCGTCGCGGTTTTCTACATGGATCATTCTCTTGCCGGGCTGCGTTTCGCGCAGCGGCGCAAAATTCCGCACCTGAGCATTTCTTCCGGCGTGTTCGAGATTGCGCCGAAAATCGCCAGTTTCATCCATCGACCTGATGCCGCGCCGATCGTGTTGGGTTACGAATGGATGGTGGGCGCGACAACTGTGGCGACGTTGCATCTTGCCGAGGCCTTTGCCCGGGTGCGCGATATTCGTATCGATGCGCTGGTCGACGAGCAGGATGGCGGCGGGCCCACTGTGGCCAAGGATTTCGAACACCTGAACAAGATGCTGCCCGCCGCCCTGACTCGGCGCGACGGGGATTACATCTGGCGCGAAGGCGAGGATAAAAACGTCAGCTTCCGCGCGCTGGACGGTACGCCGATGCAAGCCACCGGGTTTTCATCCATCGACGTCACTGGGCTGGCGGCCGCCACCGATGCGCGGAATGTTCAGTTCAATCTCGCCAGCGGGGTCAGCTCTTCGCGGCGCGCGGGTCGGCCGATGTCGACCGAGATCCTGATCGAAATGGTTGGCGAGGATCGCCAGGGGCGACCGTTGCACTCTCGGCATGCCCTCGTTCACCCGGCAGGTGCCGCAGCGCTTACGGGCCTGAGCGTCGCCATGTTGTTGGAGCGATTGCTCGGGCTGGAGGGTCAGCCGCCCACCCCGGCAGGTCTTTATTTCCCTTATCAGTTGCTCGATGCCGGTGCATTTCTGCAGCGTTTGAGCAAAGAGGGCGGTGAGTTGCTTGAACTGAAAGTGCATTAAGGCTGGTTTCTTTCGGTAATGTCGTTCGTGCTCATTGAACCGCTGGCGAGCGTTGATGTGCTCGCCAGCGGACATTTGCTTCACGGCGAGTGCCAAGGCCCACCATCCGCCACAGGCACCTCGCCCAGATCATATGGGTTGACCCCTTCAAGGCAGCCAACATTGAAGCCGAACTCCTGCGGATTGGTGCTGCGTCGGTGATGGGTGTAGATCCCGCAGTTGCCGCAGAAAAAGTGCTCGGCCACTTGCTGACCGAAGCTGTATTTCAATAACGCAGACTTACCACGGATCACTTTCAGATCAGCCGCCGGCACCGCCGCAACGATCGCGCCTCGGCGTTTGCAGAAGGAGCAGTCGCAGCGGTGCGGCGTGGGCAGGCCGTCGGGCAAGTGGATTTCGAGGATCACGGCGCCGCAATGGCAGCTGGCGCGATGATCGCGGCGGATGGGTGTGGTGCCGATCTGTTTGAGCATGACTAAGCTTCCATCCAGTCCACCGTTGCCGTTTCGCGCCATTTCACCTCGGTGATGCCGAACCGTTCGGCCTGGGGTTTGGAGATGACTTTCAACGGTGGTTTGCCGGGTTTGGGAATGGGTGCAATTCCGGCATCGCAGCTCGCCCAATGCCATGCGTCGACGTTGCGCATGCTTTTTGCGCGAATGACGAATGATTTTGGCTGGCCGTGAAGTTTGTATTCGATGACGAAGATGTCGACGTTGCTCATGCGTTCCTCCTTACGCTCATACGCAAATGAGTTTTGCCGACGAAAAAAATTCAAAGGATTTTCGCAGTGGGTTTCAGGCCTCGCGCAGTTGTTTTGTTTTGAACACTCAGAGCGCTCGTGAGCCTAACGATCAACCGTTCGCCGAGTCGATAAGAGGCCCTTATGTCACTACCTTCAACGTCAATGACCGCACCCTTGCGTGCCTGGCTTGTGCAAATGACTCGTTCCGGTTGGGGCGCTCGGGTGTTCTGGCTGGTTTTGGTGTGCGTGACGGCAATGCTGATGGTGAGCGGCTATGGCGCTTTCGTCGGCGACAACAAGGACAACCTGCGCCTGGCGATGCTCGGCGGTTTGGCTGGTTTTGCCGCGACAGCGGTGGGGGCGCTGGCGGCCATTGTGCTGCGCAACATTGCGGCGCGCACGCAAGACATCATGCTCGGTTTTGCCGCCGGGATGATGCTGGCTGCCAGTTCGTTTTCGCTGATCCTGCCCGGTATCGAAGCGGCGCGGGCGCTGAGCGGCAGCAGCGTGCTGGCGGCCGGCATCGTGGTGCTGGGCCTGGCGCTGGGCGTGGCGTTGATGATCGGCCTTGATCGTTTCGTTCCGCATGAACATGAGAAGAGCGGCCGGCGCGGGCCGGAAGCCAAACGCATCAATCGGGTATGGCTGTTCGTGCTGGCGATAACCCTGCATAACCTGCCGGAAGGGATGGCCATCGGGGTCAGCTTTGCGACAGGCGATATGCAGGTCGGCATACCGCTGACCACAGCGATTGCCATCCAGGACATACCCGAGGGGCTGGCCGTTGCGTTGGCGTTGCGAGTAACCGGTATTTCGGCAATGCGCGCGGCACTGATTGCCGTTGGCTCCGGTTTGATGGAGCCGTTTGGTGCGCTGGTCGGCCTGGGGATTTCCAGCGCTTTCGCGTTGGGTTATCCCATTGCCCTGGGCCTTGCTGCCGGCGCGATGATCTTTGTGGTGTCCCACGAGGTCATTCCCGAAACACATCGCAACGGCCATGAAACGCCCGCCACCCTGGGCCTGATGCTGGGGTTCGGGGTCATGATGTTTCTCGACACTGCGTTGGGATAGAGCTGCCTTGGCGCCGGTCACCTGGCAGGCTCAACTGCCCCTGACCTTCCAGTGCTTCACGTCATCGGCAAACATCATTTGCTTCATCTCGTGGGCAATTCCATAGGCGATCGATTCGTGCGCAGCGATGACTTTTTCCTCTGCAGACAGGCAGTGAAAAATATCCAGTTGGGTAGGCGCCGCTGCGGTTTCCAGCGCATAGATCTGCACATAACGGGCGAGGTCGTTATCGAGGCTCGACAGGTACTCTCGCAAGCGCTGATGGTCGACCGATTTCTGGCTGAAGTACCAGTTCATCGGGTGAATCAGAAATCTGGAATGGGGCGAGGTGATACGCCTGCCTGCAGCGAGAAACATGATGATGCCCATCGACTCGATGTTGCCGGCATTGATCGCGCACAGTGGCACCGGCAACGCCTTGAGAAAGGTATACAGCGTAAAGCCGAAATTGGTGCTGCCGCCGCTGGTCGAGAGATTCAACAGCAGTGACGTGGCGCCTTCATCGATCGCTTCCAGGCAGCAATCCCTGAAGCGTTCAGTGGTGGCCTGATCAATCTGGCAGTGAAAATGGATGATGTGTTCGGTCATCGACTGACCTCGCCTGTCCAGTGCCCGCTAGCCTTGAGGTGAGATTAAGAGTCTAGGCAAGGATCCTGCTTTCTTAAAGAAAATGGCTGAAACGTACTGACTGGCCGGGCTTTGCCGTCAGTCATCTATGCGCCTTTTATTTGGAACCAATAGCCCGGTTCCGCTCGTCGCGAGCCAGGCATTTCGTTCAAACTTTCCAGGTCTGGCCGCCCTCCGAATTAAACGAGCCAATGCTCGTGCAAACCATGTAGAGGTGAACAGAAATGGCCAATACAGGAAATAAAAATCCCGGCAACTTCAGTAATGACCGGGAAAAGGCATCTGAAGCCGGCAAGAAGGGCGGAGAAGCCTCTGGCGGCAATTTTGCCAATGATCCACAACGTGCTGCCGAGGCTGGCCAGAAAGGTGGACAGGCTTCAGGTGGGCAACAGTCGCAAGGTTCCGATCGGATGTCAGGAGGTGGACAAGCCAACCGAGGCGGTGAATTTGCTGACGATGAAGAACAGGATTCCAACACTGGACAAAAGGGCGGCCAGGCGTCTGGCGGACGTCAGTCGAATGATGCCAGTCAGTCGATGGGCGGGCAGGGAAGCGGCAAGGGTGGCAACTTTGCCGATGATCGGGAGAAAGCCTCCGAAGCCGGTCGCAAAGGTGGCGAGCATAGCGGCGGTGGGCAGCGTAAATCTTGATGCTCATTGGTCTCAACAAGCCCCGATGTTGATTCGGGGCTTGTTTTGCCCGACGAATAGCCCAGACCAACGCCAACCACTTAGTGCGGGAGCGGCGCGGTGAACAAGACGATCAGCGCAACGGACCTCAACATCCGTCTTGAGCGCAATGATGACGGTGCACTGTTCAAATGGTTGCTGGCCAGTTTCCTGATGGGCAAGCGCATCCAGGCCGAGATCGCCGCGCAAGCCTATCGGGTGATCGTCGACACCCACGGCCGCGATACACCTCGCAAGCTCGCTCATTGCAGCCACCGTGAATTGGTCACGATGCTCGGGCAAGCGCATTACGTGCGCTATGACGAGACCACCGCCGAGCGTCTGCGGGCGCTGGCACGCAAACTCAATGACGATTACGCCGGTAAGGTCAGCCATATGGTCGAGGCCAGCACCGATCGCCGTGCCTTCGAGCAACGTCTGGCGGAGTTTGACGGCATCGGTCCGAAAACCGTGGAGATCTTCATGCGCGATGCCGGTGCCGTACTTTTTTGAAAGCAAAAGGAGAAGGTCATGAAAACGCTGTGCGCCTGTCTGGGACTGTGCTCGATGTTGCTGTTGCAGGGCTGTTTTGAAAGCTCCCACGACGCCCCCAACAAGGACGGTGACAAGAGCAAGGCCTCGTTGCAGATGCAGCAAGGCAAAACGGACGAAAACAAATAGTTCGTGCTTGTTTGCCGTGTTCTGTCGCTCATCGCGGGCAGTGAGCCTGAGCCGGTCACTGCCGCGCGTCGTGCAAGATTACCTGGCTCGATCGCGAGCACGATTGAGCGCCAACAGGCAAACCCCCACCAGCAATGCAGCACCTGCGACCAGTAGCGCAGAAGGCTGTATCGGCTGGCCCATGTTTTTACGGCGCAGAGGTTTCGCCGTGGATGGGATGAGAGAGGTCACATAGTCCAGCGGTGCGGATGGCGTATCCATTTCTGCCTGGTAGGGCAACTCTTCGATGCTCAGACGCAGACCATCGCCCAGCTCCAGAGTCAGTCCGACGATGGTCCCGACGATTCTGTCTGGATAAACCGGATCGCCATTGGGATCGAGTTGGTCATATACGAATTTTTGCCCTTCGAGCCAGCCGACGGCCGTTTGCAATTCGGGGCCCAGATAATATTTGCCGTCGAGAAAAAATCCTGGAAATTGCGGTGCGCGCTCGACGCTTTCAATGCGATAACGCTCGCCCGGTTTCATACCGGTTTCAGGGGCAATCATGGTCAATCCCTCCGTTGTAGGTTCAGCGGTAGAGAACAAGGATCGACCGTCGTTCCATGTAAAAGAGGAAAGGTAGTTGTTGTCTGAATCATCAACCCGGATCACTCAGGAGAGCAAACGCACACCTGAGCGAATCAGGCCCTTTACCGTCAATTGCCGGATCTTTTCTCGCAATGCTTCGCGCTCGGCCTTGGGCGTTACCGGATCGACAATCAGATACTGCCTGTCGCACCACGATTCGATTTGGCCGAGCCAGTAGGTTTGTCCGGCGTGGCCCGTGTCGAGGCGTCCCAGCAAGTAGCCGATTTGTTGCCATGTCGGCAGCAGGCGAAAAATGGCGCGACGCCGCGTCAGCGTGAGTTCATGCCAGTCTCGATCGAGTCTGGCTATTAATCCGTGACGCAACAACGGCCAGGAAACCTTGTCCAGTTGCGCCACCACCACCGAAAAAACCTTGTCCGACGGATCATCGAGCGCCGCCAACAGTTCAGGCAGTTGATCATCGCGAAGCAGGCGCGCTGCTGCCTGTCGCACGGTCACAAAAGCCGAGCGTAATGCGGTGGCATGCCAGTGCTCTGGCAACGTGCTATCGAGTTCACTGGTCAGGCCGATCACGCCCAACCAGTGTTGTTTTGAAGTGGGCAAAAGTTGACTCAGGCGCTCGGCGAGAACGGCGTGCGCATCAACATCGTTGCGAGGCGCGGCCCACAGCGCCAGATTGCGCACGGCTGGTGACACATCCAACAGGGCTTCGTGCAGGACAGGTTTCGGATCGGCAAGTAATGGCAGCAGCGCATACAAAACGCGCACGCGGATTTTGCCGCCCGGGTATGACATGGCTTCAACAAGCAACGGCAGACTTTGCTCAGCTGGCAACGTCTCACTCGCCGATACCGCCATCAGCCGTACGGTCAACTCGCGATGCCTCAGAGCGCTGCGGAGCAGGGTTTCGGAGTTCTGAGGATTTTCCAGCAACAGCGTAAACAGATAACGCGCGGATTTGCCCTGGCGATTCAAGAAGTCGGCGTACACCTCATCCCGGCATCCCGCCGATTGCAGCATTGCGCGTATCGCCGACAGCGTCTGGCTGTGGTCGACCCGGCGTTGCGCTGCCAATGCCATCAACGGTTCGAGTGCGGACAACCAAGCCTGGATGTGGGCGGGCGACAGGTAGTGTTGCAAGCCTGCCGCTGCCAGGTCGCGAACCTGCGGGACCCAATCGTTCAGACGTTCGATCAGCACCGCCAATGCTTCGGCAGACGGCTGCCTGCACAGTTCTCGCACAGCGACTTCCCGAACAAAACCGTTGGCATGATTGCTCACGTCCGCCCATGTGCCGGTGTTGCCGAAGTGCGCGAGTATCTCCAGCGCCTCGTTGCGCCGATAGTCCTCATAAGTGGCAGGCTGTCCTTGCTTGCGTGCCAACCGGGTCAGCCAGTCTTGTGTGGTGTTCATGGGGCAGTCCTGTGCGTCCTTGCGGGGGCAAATTGTTTGCGCAAAAGCGCCAGCCTACGCGACTGGCGCCGGAGGGCAAAAAAACCTTACTTTTCTAGCGACCTCATCTCCGCCAGGAGCGAGTTGATTTTTTCAAGCTCCTCAAACGTTACCTCATGAGTGACGACTATTTTTTCGATTGGTAGTGGTTTGGGGGCTAGAAGCCTGTGTAGGCATTGCCATGTCTTTGATAGAAAGAACAATGCTGCCATGTAAGCGATGAGGTAAAAGATGAATACAAAAATGGGTGTAAAGACAAGTCCCGCAGAAAATTGAATGACCAAATTGGAAACCTGGCCCGCGCCACTTGTATTTTTCCAGCTCAATAACCTTCCATAAACAACACCGCTTCCAGTTGTCGGGCGCTATACGCCAAGCCTGACCGCGCATGCAGCGCGCGCAAGATGGCCGCAACAAGGCGGTTTGCGTCGAGCTGCGCCGGCCAGGACATGTAGGCATTGTGCCAACCGGCACGGGTCGCTCGTGGGCGGCTACCGCCACGCCCGGCGATAAGACCCAAATCAGGATATTGCGCCTTGAAGCTATCGAGCTCGGCATCGTCGAGCACCGCCTCGGCAATGCCCACCAATGCAGTGGCTACGCGTGAGTCGTAGATCACGAAGGCATCCGGATAAAACATGGCGTAAAGCTTCGTCCATGCACTGTTCATCGCGGCTGGCTGCCGAGGGTTGCGGTTTGCAGCGCGCTGCAGGTTGGCGACGACTGCATTGGCATCTTGCGTGGGCACACGCACTCCGCCCCACTTGCAAATGGACGTGAACAACTCAAGCACCGAGTCGGCGTTACTGACTAGATGAGGAACGAGTTTCTGCGCCCGCTCAATATAACCCTGCAGCTCTTGCTCGGTGTCTGTAAAACTCACGCCTGGCGAGGGCCAGAAGTAGCTGTTCAATCGCGCCTCCAGCCCAACGACCGCCTCGGCTGGATAGAGTTTCCGTCGGCGGCGATCGTAAATTTGAAAGGGTTTATGTTCAAGGTAACAGGCAAACCGCGCTTCCAAAGATGTCAGACTTCGGCAGCTCGGGGAGACAGGTATTTCGCAATCTGGTTCTACTTCCGCCGTCAGCTCTTGCGTCTCATCGAGGCCAAGCAACTCATACACGCCCTTGGCTACCCGCCGGTAACGCGCTGCTTGACCGTTGCGCGTAAAGAAACCGGTGTGTTCGCAAAGATTTGCCGGCTGCGTATTGATCGTGTTGGCGGCGAAGAAATCCAGACCCACGCGGTAGCGATGGTTGGCGTCGGTGGGGCTTAGGTAAACCCTGCGTTCAGTGGTTTTAAGGTCTGCGGCGCGGAAATGTCGCGGGAGTGCGCCGGCGTGGATTTCAAGGGCGATTGCGTCGTGCAGTGCCATTAGGCATTCCAAATGCTGAGGGGAGATTTTTTCGAAACGGTCGTAGATTACTCGGCCTCACGCGTGCATTCCACCCGGTAACCCTACATCTGTGTATTCGCAACTTCGCCCGACAAAGGCCGGGCGAAGGTGTACACCGCAATCGCGATCAGTAATCCCAGATCGCCGGAATCCAGCGAAACGCCTCGCCATTGACGGATACACGGCCGACCGAAGGGAAGGGCAGGTGCGTGGCAACAAACAGTTCGCCACTGGCGGCGGCCTCCTGTAGCAGGCGCACGCGCACACGCACCGCTTCCTCGGGGTCGTGCTCGAAGCCGTTGTGCCAGTCCGGGTGGTCGAAGGCCACTGGGAACAGGGCATCACCGGCGAAGGTCAGGCGTTCGTCGCCGGAGGTTACGTAGACCACGCAGTGGCCCGGGGTGTGGCCGCCGGTGAGTCTGGCAACCACGCCGGGCGCGACTTCGAACTCATCTTCGAAGATGCGCAGCTTGTTTTGGTACTGTTGAATGAACGCATTGGCGGTGGAGCGCAGTACGTCCGGTACCGGTGCCGGCATGTCGGTGCAGGTGAAGTCCGGCGAGGTCCAGAAGTCGACTTCGGTAGCGGTGACGTGGATGCGCACGTCGTCGCGCAGACGGTTTCTCACCGTGTCGACGAGCAAGCCGCCGATGTGGTCCATGTGCATGTGGGTGATGACGATATCGGTGACGTCCGCGAGGTCGATCCCGGCGGCCGCGAGACGTTTGGGAAACTGCCCGGCACGGGGGAAACCGGGGAACTGGCCGCCGAGGCCGGCGTCGACGAGGATGACCTGCGCGCCGCTGCGCACTACCAGCACATTGAGTGCCCAGTCGAACGCATCCGGGCCCAGATACATCTCTTTGAACCACGCAGCGCGAGCGGCGGGATCGGCGTTGGTCGACATGGTCTGGGTCGGCAGCGGCAGGACGCCGTCGCTGATCACCATTACGTCGATGTCACCCAGGCGCAGCGCGTAGCGCGACGGCACCAGTTCTTCGGTCGGGGTTTGCAGGGTGGCGCTGTTGGCGGTGAAGGAATCCAGGTGAATGGTCATGGTGTTCTCCTTTTTATCAGGCAAGACATCGGTTCTTGGGCGCGCGGGGCAGATCAGGCCACCGGAATCGCCGGGTCGGCAGCGGCCAGAGCGGCGCTACGCTCGGCGAGCGGCGGGTAGATCCACACGCTGTTGATTTGCGTCTTCAGTTCCTTGGCTTCGTCTTTCACCAGTTTCAGCTGTCGATCCCAGCCCTCGGTGTACACCGCGCCCCAGGCGCCCAGGTCGAGGCAGGTCACGTACTTCGGCTGACGGTAGGTGGTCGGCGCCACGCCAAGCAGATCGGCAATCGCGTTGTTGCCGGCATGACGACCAAGGCTGATCGCGTGCTGGCAGGACATCACCGAGAAATTGCCGACGTCGTCGGTGGCGGCGCGGGCGACATCGCCGGCGGCGAACACGTGCTCGAGACCTTGCACTTTGAGGTTGCCGTCGACGTGCAGACGACCCTGAGCATCGCGCTCGGCGTTGAGCTGTTCAGTCAGCGGGCTGGCGCGGAAACCGACGGTCCAGATCACCGTGTTGCTCTCGATGTGGCGGCCGTCGGCGAGGGTCACGCCGTGGGCATCCACGCCGGCGACCGTGGCGTCGACGATCCATTCGATACCCAGTTCTTTTGACGCTTCGATGATGGACGGACGGATGCCGTCGCCCATGGTCGCGGCGATGTCTTTGCTGCGATCAACGATGATCACCCGGACGTCTTGCTCCTCGCCGAGAATGGCGCGCAGACGGCTGGGCATTTCGGTCGCGGTTTCGATTCCGGTGAAGCCACCACCGGCGATGACCACGGTGTTGCGGGCAGCGCTGACGGGTTGGCTGGCCAGCGAGTGGAGGTGACGCTCAAGGCGTGCCGAGGATTCGATCTGGTCGACATCGAACGCATGTTCTTTAAGACCGGGTACCGGCGGACGCGCCAGTTGACTGCCGCTGGCCAACACCAGACGATCGTAGGTCAGCTCACCGGGGCGGCCGGCCTCATCGCGATAAGCGACACGCCGCGCCTGGCCGTCGATGCTGTCGGCGGTGCCTTTGACGAAGCGCACACCCACCGCAGCGAACAGCGCATCGAGCGGCGCGTACATGTTGTGGACTTCGGGTTCGTAGAAACGCGGACGGATGCGCAGTTCGGCTTGCGGGGCGAGCAGTGTGATCTCCACATCGTGGCGGTCATGCATGTCCAGCAAACGCGCGGCGCTCAACGTGCTCCACAGCCCGCCGAACCCTGCACCGATCACCAATAATTGCTGTTTCATAATGTGCTCCCTGACGCTGATGGATGGATATACCCGAGTCGATTTCGACGCTGGCGTGACGATCACTGGCCGCCGCAAAACCGCTTGCCGAACTGTCTGGCGCTGAATCGCCTGCTGTCGAAAGCAATGCTATGGCGTGGGAGGCGCGGGCGCAGTTGTCCATCGGTGTGCGCGGATTACGCATGGGTCGAAGGGAGGTATACGAAGGTATCGGGCCGGTACGCCGAACTGTAGGAGCTGCCGAAGGCTGCGATCTTTTAAAAGCAAGATCAAAAGATCGCAGCCTTCGGCAGCTCCTACAGAGGAAGTGTCCGGTTCAGGGCAATGTCGATTTGGCTGAGGAGGATGTCGGGCGCGAAGGGTTTGCGCAGGCAAGCGATCACGCCGGGCGCGCGGGTATGTATTTCATCGGCATGCGCGGTGACGAATATCAGCGGAATACGCCAGCCTTGCGCGCGTAAGGCTAGGTGCAGTTGCGGGCCGCTGATGCCGGGCATCTGGATGTCGGAGATCAGGCAATGCGTCTGCGCCGGACCGTCTGACTCAAGGAACGCCTGCGCGCCCGGATAGCTGAGCACCCGATAACCACTGGCGCGCAACAAGCTTTCCAGCGCACTGCGAATGGCCTCGTCGTCGTCAACCACGGCAATGACAACCTTATGCTGCATAGGACTCCCTGGCCGGATGGGCATGCATGGCGACTCCTGTCGTTCTTGCACCATACGCCGTCGGCAGCGGCGCAAAACTATACCTAGGTATAGCCTGCCGAGACCCATTGGTGGTCGGCGATCAGGGGATCAGCCTGCGCGGCTGAAACGGCTGCGATAGTCACGCGGTGAAATCGACAGGTGACGCTGGAAGCAGGCGCGCAGACGCTCTTCATCACCGAAACCGCAGAGGCGCGCGACCTTGTCGATGTTGTGCGCCGAGTTCTCCAGCAAACGCCTGGCCGCTTCGAGGCGGAACACTTCGATGGCTTTGGAAGGCGTGCGGCCGGTGCTCTGTTTGTAGACGCGGGTGAAATTGCGCAGGCTCATTCTTGCCTGTTCGGCGAGGCGCTCCACGGTCAGCTTCGGATCGTCGAGGTGATCGATCAGCCAAAGGTGCAACGGCTCGAACTGCGGGCTGTCCTGCACCTGTGATTGCAACAGCGTGCTGTATTGCGCCTGACCACCGGGACGTTTGAGGTACACCACCAGTTCGCGGGCGACCTGCAACGCAACCTCGCGGCCGCCATCGGCCTCGACCAGCGCCAGCGCCAGATCGATACCGGCGGTGACACCTGCCGATGTCCAGACTGCGCCCTGCTGGATGAAGATCGCGTCGCCATCCACTTCGATCGCCGGAAAGCGCTCGCGCAACGTGTCGCACATGGCCCAATGCGTCGCCGCACGGCAGCCGTCGAGCAAACCGGCCTGGGCCAGCAGGAAAGCGCCGCTGCACACCGACACCACGCGTCGGGCGCTTGGGGCTTGGTGATGGAGCCAATCGGTGAGCCGGACATGCTCGCCGAGCGTCTGGCAGATGTCCGGTGCACCGGGCACGACGAGGGTGTCCAGTGCGGTGATGTCCAGTTCACGCAGCGCGCGGGTGTCCACGGCCAAACCTTCAACGCTGTTGACCAAGCCGCCTTCAAGGCTGGCGGTGTGCAGTTGGTAACCGGGTTGGCCACGCTCGGCCAGGGCTTTGCTCGCTGCCCAGAACACCGTTTGCGCGCCGCTGAGGTCGAGCAGACTCATTCGCGGGTAGGCGATGAACACCACGTCACGTGGTTTTGAGGGAAAAGTGCGAGGTACGGCGGATACGCTGGACATCGAAATCGTGCCTGTTCAAGCGGCTGCAGAGGGGCGGTGGCGGCATGGCCGATTTTCAGGGGTTTCTGGCCTGTCGGCAATGCACACTGACTGCTAGCCTGCTGCGCGGCCTTTTGGCCGGCATCTGGCTGCGTTGGCCATCATGGACTAGATTTAATCACCTGCACATCGCACGCGTTGCGATCTCGCCGAGGACACACGATGACCCTGTGGTCGCATTCCAGCCCCAGCGCAACCCCGCCCGTGTTGAGGGAGCCGGTGGTTTATGTGGTCGACGACGACGCCTCCATGCGTCAGGCCCTCGACGGTTTGCTGCGCTCGATCGGGCTGCAGGTGCAGACGTTCGAAACCTCTCAGGACTTCCTCGCTTCAGCCAAACGTGACGTGCCCGGTTGCCTGGTGCTCGATGTGCGCCTGCGCGGTGAAAGCGGCCTGACCTTTCAGGAACAGATGGAAAAAAACGGCCTGCGCACGCCCATCGTGTTCATGACCGGACACGGTGATATCGCCATGACCGTCAAGGCGATGAAGGCCGGCGCGGTGGATTTTCTGACCAAACCTTTTCGTGATCAGGACATGCTCGACGCGGTGGCCAGTGCCTTGGCTCGCGACAGTGCGCGACTGCTCGCCGAACAGTCCGGCGCGGCCCTGCGCCTGGCTTACGAAACGCTGACTGGGCGTGAGCGCGAGGTGCTCGGGTTCGTCATCGGCGGGCTGATGAACAAGCAGATCGCCGCGCAACTCAACCTCAGCGAAGTGACGGTGAAAGTCCATCGCGGGCAGGTCATGAGGAAACTGGCGGCCCGTTCGGTCGCCGATCTGGTGCGTATCGCCGAAGCGCTCGGTATTGAGCCTGCGCGGCGGACCCGTTGAGCGGATTTTCACCGCGTAGCAAAAAAACCTTTGACGGTGTCGACTCAGATGGCCAGCAAAAAGCAGATTTTGTGGGACGACGGCGAGCGGGTGTTCACCCGCGAACGAGATCCGGGGGAGGGCAGTGTCAGCAAGCTGATGGTGCGTCCGGCACTGGCTCAGCCGCTGCCGGCAACGCTTGATCGACTGGTACACGAATACGGCCTCAAAGACGATCTGCACCGTGAATGGGCACTGCAACCGCGAGCCTTGGACCGTGCGGGCGGGACCACGCGCCTGCTGTTCGACGATCCTGGAGGCGAGCCGCTGTCGCGCTTGCTGGTCGCGCCGCTGGACATTGAAACCTGCCTGTTGCACGCCATCAACATTGCCGTGGCGCTCGGCCGTCTGCACCAGTGCGGATTGGTGCACAAGGATCTCAAACCGCAGCACATCCTCGTCCTTTGCGATGACGGCCAGGCGCGCCTGACCGGTTTCGGTCTGGCCTCGCGTCTGCCGCGCGAACGTCAGGCGCCCACGCCGCCGGAAACCATCGCCGGCACTCTGGCCTACATGGCCCCCGAACAAACCGGGCGGATGAACCGCTCGATCGATTCGCGCAGCGACTTGTATGCCTTCGGCGTGACGCTGTATCAGATGCTCACCGGCTCACTGCCGTTCAGTGCCAGCGACCCGATGGAGTGGGTGCATTGCCACATCGCGCGTTTGCCGATGCCAGCCTGCGAAAGGGTGGCCACCGTTCCGGTGATGCTCTCGCGCGTGGTCATGAAGCTGTTGGCCAAGACCGCCGAAGAGCGCTACCAAAGCGCAGCCGGTGTCGAACATGATCTGCGCCGTTGTCTCGACGATTGGCAGCGAACGCGGCAGATCAACGTATTCACGTTGAACGAGCAAGGCGCGATCGATCGATTGCTGATCCCGGAAAAACTCTACGGTCGTGAGCGCGAAGTGCAAACGCTGATCGACGCCTTCGCCCAAGTGGTGCAGACCCCTAAGCCGAAACTGGTGCTGGTGTCCGGTTATTCCGGCATTGGCAAGTCCTCGGTGGTCAGTGAGCTGCACAAAGTGTTGGTGCCGTCGCGGGGATTGTTCGCCGCCGGCAAGTTCGATCAGTACAAGCGCGACATTCCCTATGCGACGCTGGTCCAGGCATTTCAGGGACTGGTGCGCACGCTGCTGGGCAAGCGCCGTGAGGTGCTCGCTGACTGGCGCGCCGCGCTGTTGCAGGCACTGTCGCCAAATGCACGGTTGATGACCGAGCTGATCCCGGAACTCAAGCTGATTATTGGTGAGCCGCCGCCGGTGCCGGAGCTGGAACCGCAACAGGCGCAACAGCGCTTCATGCGGGTGTTGCAGGGTTTTATTGGCGTGTTCGCCCGGCCCGAGCACCCGTTGGCGCTGTTCCTTGATGACCTGCAGTGGCTCGATGCGGCGACCCTCGATCTGCTCGAAGATCTGTTGACCCGCGCCGAGCTGGGGCAGTTGTTGCTGGTGGGGGCGTACCGTAACAACGAGGTCGATGCCGACCACCCGCTCAGCGGCAAACTCAAAGCCATTCGCAATGCCGGCGTACACATCGACGAAATCCGCCTGACCTCGCTCGCCGGCGTGCACATCGAACAACTGATCGCCGAATCCCTGCGCTGCCCACCCGCGAGCATCGTGGCGCTGGCACGGCTGGTGCTGGACAAGACCGGCGGCAATCCGTTTTTCGTCATTCAGTTTCTGCACGCTCTGGCCGAAGAAGAGCTGCTGGTTTACGAGCATCAGTCCAGCCGCTGGCGCTGGGATCTGCAATTGATCAACGCCAAAGGCTACACCGACAACGTCGTCGATCTGATGGTCGACAAACTGGCGCGGCTGCCGCTCGACACGCGCCAGGCCCTGCAACAATTGGCCTGCCTGGGCAACGTGGCGCGGCTCGACACGCTGGCCACCGTGCTCGACCTGTCGACGGCGCGCGTGCACGCGGCGCTGTGGCCGGCGGTGCGCCAGGAAGTGGTGGAATTGCACGAAGGCGCCTGTGCGTTTGCCCACGACCGCATTCATGAAGCGGCCTATTCGCTGATCGCCGAAGGCGTGCGTGCGCAGACTCACCTGCGCATCGGTCGTTTGCTCGCGCTGCAAACGTCGGTGGAAGGACGCGAAGACGCGATCTTTGAAATCGTCGGCCAGCTCAATCGCGGCGCGAGCCTGATCAGCGCCCGTGCCGAACGTGAACAACTGGCCGAGTTCAACCTGCTCGCCGGCCAGCGCGCCAAGGCTTCGACCGCTTACACATCGGCGCTGAACTACTTGGGCGCGGGCGCGGCGGTGCTCGGCGAACAAGGCTATGACAGTCGCCATGAACTGGGCTTTGCCCTGGAGCTGAACCGCGCCGAGTGCGAATTCCTTACCGGGCAACTGGCACTGGCCGACGCGCGTCTGACCACATTGGCCGAGCGCGCCACGACCACGGTGGAGCGGGCGGCGGTCACGTGTTTGCAGATGGACGTTTTTCTGCTGCTTGATCGCAGTGATCGCGCAGTCAGTGTGTGCCTGACGTATTTGCGTCAGGTCGGCATCGACTGGACTGCGCATCCGGACGATCAGCAAGTGCGTCAAGAGTACGAGCAGATCTGGACGCAGCTGGGTGAGCGCAGCATCGAACAGTTGATCGACCTGCCACTGATGCAGGATCGCGCTTCACTGGTCACGCTGGATGCGTTGAGCAAACTCTTCGCCCCAGCGTTGCAGTCCGATGCGAACCTCGCCTGCCTGACGATTTGCAAAGCCGTCAGCTTGAGTTTGCAGCATGGCAACTGCGACGCCTCTTGCATGCTCTACGCCAACGTTGTGCGCGTCGCCGGCCGACGTTTCGGCGACTATGCCGCCGGTTACCGCTTTGGCCGTCTGGGCTGTGATCTGGTCGACCGCCGTGGCCTGACGCGATACGAAGCACGCACCTACCTGTGCTTCTCGATTTTTGTGGTGCGCTGGATGCGCCCGGTGCGCGAGTGCCGCGAATGGCTGCGGCGTGCGCTCAGCGCCGGCAACCGCCTCGGCGATTTGCCCTATGCGGCGTATGCCGGCAACAGCCTGATTTCCGACTTGCTGTTTATTGGCGAGCCGCTGGCGCAAGTGCAGGTTCAGACTGAAGCGGGGCTGGCCTACGCGGAAAAAATCCGTTTCGGCCTGGTGGTGAGTTTCATGAGTTGCCAACGGGCGCTGATCCGCATGCTGCGTGGGCAGACACCGGTGTTCGGCAGCTTCAACGATGAACATTTTTCTGAGGCAAGCTTCGAGGCGAACCTTGCCGCCCCGGATCTGGCGCTGGCTCGCGGCAAGTATTGGGTGCGCAAATTGCAGGCGCGCTACCTGGCGGGGGATTACCCGGCGGCCGCTGACTGCGCGGCTCAGGCCAAGGAATTGTTGTGGGTGATTTCGTCGTTTTTCGAGGAGGCCGAATATCACTTCTACGCGGCGTTAACCCTGGCCGCCCGCACCGAGGCGGATGCTGATCAGTTGCAACGTTTGCGTGAACACCACGAGCAACTGCAAACCTGGGCGCAACAGTGTGCGGAAACCTTTGCCAGTCAGACGGCGCTGGTCGCAGCTGAAATCGCTCGGGTCGCCGGGCAGTTGATCGAAGCCGAGTCGCTGTACGAGCAAGCGATTCAACTGGCCCGGGACAACAGCTTCGTGCATGTCGAAGCCTTGGCCAATGAACTCGCCGCGCAGTTCTACAGCGGCCGCGGCCTCGGCAAAATCGCTCGCATGTATCTGCAGTATGCGCGTTACGGTTACCTGCGCTGGGGCGCCGATGGCAAGGTGCGGCAACTGGAACGACGCCACCGCTATTTGCGCAATGAAGAAACGGCCCCCGGCCTGACTGCGACCATGACCACCCCGGTCGAGCATCTGGATCTGGCCACGGTGCTCAAGGTTTCTCAAGCGGTCTCAGGCGAAATCGTTCTGGATCGACTGATCGAAATGATCATGCGCACCGCCATCGAACAGGCCGGCGCCGAGCACGGCCTGCTGGTTCTGACGCAAGGTGAGGCGCCGTACATCGCCGCGCGAATCAGTGTCGACGACGACTGCACGCGGTTGTGCAATGAGCCAGTGAGTGCGGCGATGCTGGCCGAATCGGTGCTCTACCAGACCCTGCGCACGGGGGAAAATCTGTGCCTGGACGATGCCGTCGCCGATCCGGCATTTGCCGCGGATTCGTACATTCACCAGCGTGGTGCCCGCTCGATCCTCTGTCTGCCGTTGATGAATCAGGCGCGGGTGGCGGGAGCGCTGTACCTGGAAAATAACCTGTCTGCCGGTGTGTTCAGCCCGGCGCGCATCGCCGTGCTGCGACTGGTGGCTTCGCAGGCCGCGATTTCGCTGGATAACGCGCGGCTGTATCGCGACGTCGCCGAGCGCGAGGCAAAGATTCGCCGTCTGGTCGACGCCAACATCATCGGCATCATCGTCTGGAGTATTGAAGGTGAAATCATCGAGGCCAATGATGCGTTTCTACGCATGGTCGGTTACGAGCGCGATGATCTGCTGTCGGGCAGCGTGCACTGGCGCGACATGACACCGGCGCCACTGCGCACCCAAAGCGAAACGGCGCTGGCGACTGCGATTCGCACCGGGCGCGCCCAGCCGTTCGAAAAGGAATACATCCGCAAGGACGGCAGTCGCCTGCCGGTGATTGTCGGTCTGGCCGCGTTTGAGGCCAGTCAGCAACAGGGTGTAGCGTTCGTGCTCGACCTGAGCGAACGCAAACACGCCGAAGAACAAGTGCGCGAGGGCGAACTCCGCTATCGGCAGGTCCAGACGGAACTGGCCCACGCCAACCGCGTGGCGACCATGGGCCAGTTAGCGGCGTCCATCGCCCACGAAGTCAATCAGCCCATCGCGGCTACCGTGACCAATGCCAACGCGGCGCTGCGCTGGCTCGGCGCGCAACCGCCGAACACCGATGAAGTCGAACAGGGCCTCAGGCGCATCATCAACGATGGCAACCGCGCGGCCGACGTGCTCGGGCGCATCCGCGCGCTGATCCGCAAGACGCCACCGCAACGTCATGCGGTGGACCTCAATGCGCTGGTGGGCGAGATGGTCGGGTTCACGCGTGGTGAAGCGGCCCGATCCGCGGCTGAGGTCACTACACAACTGGCCAGCGACTTGCCCGCCGTGATGGCCGATCGGGTGGAGTTGCAGCAGGTCCTGCTCAATCTGCTGGTCAATGCCCTGGAGGCGATGGCTGTGATGGAGGAGGGCGAACGTCGGTTATTCATCTCCAGTGAGGCTGTCGACGATGACGTGCAGATTGTGGTCAGCGACTCCGGGCCGGGATTCGCCTGCGAACGGGTGGAGGAGGTCTTCACCGCGTTTTACACCACCAAATCCACCGGGCTGGGCATGGGGCTGTCGATCTGCCGCACGATCATTGAAGCCCATGGCGGGCGTTTGTGGGCGGAGGTGAACACGCCGCGTGGGGCGCGGGTAGTTTTTACGTTGCCGGGGTGTGCGGGAAGGTGAGGGCGAGATGGGGAATCCGTCGTCAGATACTTTGTGACTTATCGGTGTTCATTGCGACCTATTGGTTTCGGTATGTCGATATCAGACACAACCATGGCGCAATCAGGCTACTGAATCATCTGACAAGCCGGGTAAGGTGACGCGTCTTCACATCAAAATAATCCCATTCAGATCATGGGGTTGATAAGAACTGCGGCGGTTGAACGGACTTCTTTCGGGAGGTTCAGCAGGCAACGATCGTGCTCGTTTGCTCAGTCAACTTGCTTAAATGTCGTTCAGCAGAGAATAAAAAAACCAATGATCAGCCCGAACTCCATGGATTCGAGTAGCCAATTGGCGCAGGGCTTTAAGCCTCGTCACGTCACCATGCTGTCCATCGCCGGGATTATCGGCGCCGGATTGTTCGTAGGTTCAGGACATGCCATTGCGGCGGCGGGGCCGGCGGTTCTGCTGGCTTATCTGTTTTCGGGTTTGCTCGTCGTGCTGGTCATGCGCATGCTCGGTGAGATGGCGGTGGCCAATCCCGACACCGGCTCGTTCTCGACCTACGCCGACCAGGCCATCGGGCGCTGGGCTGGCTTCACCATTGGCTGGCTGTATTGGTGGTTCTGGGTTCTGGTCATTCCTATCGAAGCGCTCGCCGCCGGGCATGTACTCAACCAATGGTTTCCGCAGATTGATGCGTGGTTGTTCGCGTTGGGGTCGATCATTGCGCTGGTGGTGACCAACCTGTTCAGCGTGTCCAAGTACGGCGAATTCGAATTCTGGTTCGCCATGGCCAAGGTCGTGGCGATCATCGGTTTTATCGGTGTCGGGTTTGCCGTGCTGATGGGCTGGATTCCCGACAGGGAAGTCAGCGGGTTGAGCGGGTTGATGGCCGAGCACGGCGGATTTGCGCCCAACGGTTTGTCAGCGGTGGTCGGCGCTTTCATCACCATCATGTTCAGTTTCATCGGTACCGAAGCGGTGACCATCGCCGCCGCCGAATCGAATGATCCGTCGCGCAACATTGCCAAGGCCACACGCTCGGTGATCTGGCGCATCGGCGTGTTTTACCTGCTGTCGATCTTCGTCGTCATCTCCGTAGTGCCGTGGAATGATCCGTTGCTGGCTTCGGTCGGGTCTTATCAGCGCGCCCTGGAAATCATGAACATTCCCCATGCCAAGTTCATGGTCGACGTCGTCGTGCTGATCGCCGTGGCCAGTTGCATGAACTCCTCGATCTACATTGCCTCACGGATGCTGTACTCGCTGGGCCGGCGTGGCGATGCGCCGAAGATGCTGAAGGCGACCTCCTCGGAAGGTGTGCCGCGCGCCGCGGTCATCGCCAGCACCGTAATCGGTGCGTCAATCACCGTATGGAGCTATTTCATGCCTGCCGGGTTGTTTCAGTTCCTGCTGGCCAGCTCCGGGGCGATTGCCTTGCTGGTGTACCTCGCCATTGCCGTGTCGCAGTTGCGCATGCGGCGGATTTTGCAACAGCGCAACGTTGAGCTGACCTTTCGTATGTGGCTGTTTCCTTGGCTGACGTGGCTGGTGATCGTGTTTATCTGTGCTGCGCTGGCGGTGATGATGATCACCCCGGAACACCGCACCGAGGTCACCACAACGATCGGCCTGGCGCTGGCGATTTCCTTTATCGGCCTCGTGACGTCGCGCCATCCTGCGCCGGCGGCGAGGGTCTCGTCGACGGGGTAGGCGTTGCGCCGAACCTGATAATCCCCTTGCGAAAAGCGCCGGGGGGAATGACAGACGCCTGTGCCGCACACCGATTCTTACGAGGACATGATGTCATCGACCCCTACCGTGGCCGACGCTACCACCCAATCCGTTGGTTTTCTGCTGTTGGACAAATTCACGCTTATGTCCCTGGCGTCCGCCGTGGAGCCATTGCGCATGGCCAATCAGCTGACGGGACGAACGCTGTATCGCTGGCATACATTCAGCCCCGGTGGCGCACCGGTCTGGGCCAGCGACGGTGTGCCGATCACGCCGGATGGATCGTGGAGCAATCCCGCTGTGGCGGATACGGTCATTGTGTGCGGAGGTGTTGGTATCCAGAGCGTGATTACCCGCGAGCACACGATCTGGCTGCAAGCTCTGGCGCGCCAATCGAAGCGCTTGGGCGGGGTCTGCACCGGCAGTTGGGCGCTCGCCAAGGCCGGATTGCTCGACGGCTACGAGTGCAGCGTGCACTGGGAATTTCTGGCGGCGATGCAGGAAGCTTTCCCGCGTGTCAGCGTCAGTACCAGTCTGTTTACCCTCGACCGAAACCGCTTCACCAGCTCTGGCGGCACTGCGCCGCTGGACATGATGCTGCACCTGATTGCCCGCGATCATGGCCGTGAGTTATCCGCCGCCATTTCCGAGATGTTTGTCTATGAGCGCATCCGCAACGAGCAGGACCATCAGCGTGTGCCGCTCAAGCATGTAGTCGGTACGCATCAGCCCAAGCTGCAAGAAGTCGTTGCGTTGATGGAGGCCAATCTCGAAGAGCCGATCGACCTGGATAACCTGGCCGAATACGTCGACCTGTCACGGCGGCAGCTGGAGCGACTGTTTCAGAAATACCTGCAATGCACGCCGTCACGCTACTACTTGAGGTTGCGGCTGATTCGAGCGCGCCAACTGCTCAAGCAAACCAACTTGTCGATTGTCGAGCTGGCGTATGTCTGCGGTTTCGTCTCCACGCCGCATTTCTCCAAATGCTATCGCGAGCACTTTGGCGTGCCGCCGAGTGACGAACGATCAGGTTCTGAGACGAGCCGTAAACCGGTAACGCAACCGTCAACGATCAAACCGCTGACAACGTTCGATCAGGCTCGCAACGAATCGACGTTTGCCAGTGTTCGGATGATGGAGGGGGCGGATCTTGCGTCCACGGGATAATCATTGCCGTTGCCCGCTATCGCGATAAAGCCTGAAGGACATCTCCAACCATTTTTCCGGTACTGCTCGTCCCGTCGACTCGCAAGACCGGGGCCGTTTGCGCCGATAACCATGCCTCGTGCCACGCTCGATTGCGTCCCGAAAAGCCCGGATTGTCGTACTGCGAGGCCCATTCTCGAAAGGCCATATGTATCTCATGCATATCACCACCGGGTGCAATCCGCTCTCCAAAGCGTTGCTTTTCCCGTGCTGCCAGCCGCTCAAGGCGAACAGGCGTAGGTGTGACAACGAACACAATCAGATCGGCATGGGCAATCAGCGCATCTCCCCAATTGATACACGAGCCGGTCAGCACCCAATCGTCGTCGCCGAGTTCTCGCTGCATCAATGAAACGCGCTCATCGGGCCGTCGTTTAGTCGTGAACGGAGGATTGGTGGGCAGCCAGTAATAATCATCGACATCGACGTGTTGCAGATCGAGCAAAAGGGCGAGGTTCTGTCCCAATGTAGTCACGCCTGCACACGAAGCGCCTGTAATGTAGATACGCAATTTTCCTCCTTGAATAAAAGCCTGTTTCGGATTCGGCAAGGTATCAAGATAGCTCCCCGGGTGTCAGTACCGCCCATTCAGGGCGCACGGTTTATCAGTGCAGATTCCGCATCCGTATAGTGCTTCCCCCGTTACATGATTCCCCATAAACCTTCCAACTGAATCGAAGTATTCAGGTCAATGACGCCGGTGAGTCGCCGGCACACGGAGGGACCATGGACGTCAACGCAATTCCCGAGGGATTCACCCCATTCAGCCGCAGCAGTCCGTTACTGGATTTGCTGGGCCCGATCTACGCGCGTGGCAGTGGGCTGCAATTGGAACTGGGCTTATTGACTGACTCACGCCATGCCAATGGCCGGGGCACCTTGCATGGCGGTGTATTGGCGACATTGGCCGATGTCGGTATGGGTTACGCCATGGCCTTTTCCAGCGACCCTCCGCTGCCATTGATCACGGCAAGCATGACCCTGGATTATCTCGGCGCCGTACACATGAACGAGTGGCTGGAAGTGCGACTGGAGTACTCGAAAAAAGGACGTCAACTGGCGTTTGCCGCGGTTAGTTTGCAAGTGGGTGAGCGTACGGTTGCGCGGGCCAGTGCGGTGTTTGCGGTGCCAATGAGTTGACAGGTGCGTTACGCAGCGTGGAGTAGAGCGCATTTTGATGCTCAGCGGGTGGATGTTGCCGAGTCGCTTTGCACGGCTGTCTTCGGCCTGCAGGCCTTGACCACAGCGGCAGGAGAGGCGCTGCCCAAGTGTAATCCATGTATCACCATGCTATGATTTGTGAGTTATTGTCCTGCTTTTATTTTATTGGTTTTAAAGAGCATATTTAATGTTGGATTTAAAGGTCTCCGTTATTGTTGCTGCATATAATGTAGAAAATTATATAGTCGAGACGATGGAGTCGCTCCTGGGGCAAACTGTTCAACCATCGGAAATCGTGATTATTAACGATGGATCGACAGATGGAACGCTGGAGTTAATTAATTCGAAGTATGGCGATGACAGCAGGATAAGAATCATCACCCAGGAAAACATGGGCGTCGGCGGGGCCCGCGTGACTGGATTCAATGCCGCTACAGGGGATTACTTGTTTTTTTGCGACCCGGATGATGTGGTCAGCCTCGATCTTTTTGCAGGCTTCAATAAAGCAGTAAATGAAAACAGTGATTTAGAACTTTATTACTTCTCGAAACGTTCTTTTGTTGATTCGAATGGCGAGCGTAATTACTTGAGACGCGATACCGCACCTTCCCGCGAGGGGTGGTTCAGTAAGGGCGTGGATCTGTTCGAAGATCTGATGCTCAGTAATAAATACAAGGCCACGACGTGGCAGTACATTTTCAAAAAAACCGTGACTGAACGCTTCGACGTGACTTTCAAGGGGCGTGCGCACGAGGATCAGTTGTTCAGCATGAACATCTATCTTCATAGCAAGCTCTGCTACGCAACGCAGGCCGACCGATATTTCCAAAGGGTGCGTCAAGGGTCGCTGACCAATAGCGTCAAAGACGAGCACCATGTCCTGACAAGTTACGACGCTTACCGGGACACCCTGGCAGCGCTCAAGCCTCATCTTCATCTCTTTAACCGCAAGCGTCAGGTAGCAACGGCTTATATGAGGCGAGGTGTCACCTGGACGATCAAGGGATGCATTCGAAACCGTGTGAGGTTGCCACACCGGTTTTTCAAGCTGACACGCAAAGATTCCCGCGAGTGTGGCGTGGGGTGCGAGGGCGGCCTGCTATTGGCTCTGCCGGAATGGCATTTTCTCGCGAAGAAAGTCAGCTTCGAGTTGAAGAGCCGTTTGCGCCGGGGCCGCCCCGGCGCTGTCTGACTGCCGGCTTGCTCGTGAACACCTGACCGGATCTGGCCGAAAGCAGTCGCTCATCAGCGGCTGCTTCCAATCCCGTCCCCTCAAGCCTGATCCATCGCCGCCGCCACGCCCTGATCTTCCCCGAGAAAACCACCACTCTGATGCTGCCAGAGCCGCGCATAAATCCCGTTCCTGCTGAGCAATTCAGCGTGAGTCCCTTGCTCGATAATCCGCCCCTCATCCATGACGATCAGTCGATCCATGGCGGCAATCGTCGACAGCCGATGCGCGATGGCGATGACGGTTTTGCCCTGCATCATTTCATCGAGGCTTTCCTGGATGGCGACTTCGACTTCGGAGTCGAGGGCACTGGTGGCTTCGTCGAGCAGCAGGATCGGTGCGTTCTTCAGCATCACGCGGGCGATGGCGATGCGTTGACGCTGACCGCCGGACAGCTTGATGCCGCGCTCACCGACCAGTGTGTCGTAGCCGCTGTGGCCTTGCTTGTCACTGAGTTGGCTGATGAAACCGTCGGCCTGGGCATTGGCAGCGGCGCGGCGGATATCTTCGTCGGTGGCGTCCGGGCGGCCGTAGGCGATGTTGTCGCGAATCGAGCGGTGCAGCAGCGATGTGTCTTGGGTGACCATGCCGATTGCGCTACGCAGACTGTCCTGGCTCACCTGCGCGATGTTCTGGCCGTCGATGCGAATCTCACCGCTGTCGACATCATAGAAACGCAGCAGCAGGTTGATCAGCGTCGATTTGCCTGCACCGGAGCGGCCGACCAGGCCGATTTTTTCGCCGGCGTGGATGTTCAGGCTCAAGTTATCGAGGACCTGACGTTCGCCGTTGTAGTTGAAATTCACCTTGTCGAACGTCACCGCGCCGCCATCCGGCACCAGGACGGCGGCGTTCGGCGCATCCTGCACCTTGGGGCCGCGGGTGAGGGTGGCCATGCCATCCTGCACCGTGCCGATGTTTTCGAACAGCGACGTCATCTGCCACATGATCCAGTGCGACATGCCGTTGATGCGCAGCGCCATCGCGGTGATCGCCGCCACCGCACCGGTGCCGACCTGGCCCAGATGCCACAGCCACAGGGCATAGCCGCCAGCACCCAGAATCAGCCCGACCACCAATGCCTGATTGACGATTTCGAACTGGCTGACCAGACGCATCTGGCGAAAACCGGTGAGCTTGAAATCTTCCATCGCCGCGCGGGCGAAGTGCGCTTCACGCTTGGAGTGCGAGAACAGCTTCACCGTGGTGATATTGGTGTAGGCGTCGGCAATCCGCCCGGTCATTGACGATCGTGCATCGGCCTGTTCCTGGCCGACTTTCCCCAAACGGGGCACAAAATAAACCATGGCCAGCCCGAACAACGCGAGCCAGGCAATGAACGGCAACATGAGTTTCAGGGCAAAGCCGCCGGCGAGGGCGATGATCGCAATGAAATAAACGCCGATGCCCGGTGCGATCTCGATGAGCGTGAACAAGACTTCGCGCACGGCCAGCGCGGTCTGCATGACCTTGGTTGTGACCCGCCCGGAGAACTCATCAGAGAAGAAGGAAAGGCTTTGCCGCAGCATCAGTCGGTGGAAATCCCAGCGCAGCCGCAACGGCAAGTTGATCGCCAATATCTGGTGCTGGACCATGGTCCGCAGCGCCACTAGCCCGATGCTGATGAACAACACAATGCCGATGCCCCACAGCACGCGACTTTCCTGCGCGTTGACACCGCCGCCGGCCTGCCATGTCGAGAGCAGATCGACGACCTGACCGAGGAAGGAAAACAGCCAGGCTTCATAGATCGACACACCGGCACTGAGCAGCGCCAGCGCGAGGATATAACCGCGTGCGCCACGGGTGCAGGCCCACAGGAACCGCATCAGACCGACGGGCGGGGGTGGTGCTTCGTCGGGCGGGAAGGGGTCGAGTCGTTGTTCAAACACGCGAAGCATTGTGGTCTCCGAAATGATCAGGGTCTGGGGATTCTGCCATTGAATCGCGGTGTTGCGGGTTTGCATGTCAACGGCTTGTCCCCACTAAGTGTTATTGCCCGCATCACCGTGGTGCGCAATCCCCCGGATTCCGGGCGTGTGCCGATCAGCTAAGCTTCCTGCTCAAATGACTCGAGCCGCGCAAGATGCAGCGAACACACCGGGATCCATGTTAGGAGTCGATGGACAAAGAAAATGTTTAATTTCTTTTTGGCGTTTTTGTTCGTGCTGATTCCCACGGCGTCGCTTTCACTCGACAGTTACCTGCGTTACCGCGTTGCCAGAAACAAACCGGTGAGCAATGTCTGGAAGGGGTGTAATCATTTGCTTTCCATTCTGCTGCTCATGCAGTTGCTGGGTCTGGCGCTGTACTTCTTCTACATCGCCTAAATCAGGCACGTTTCGATAGAGGAGACGATATGGTGAGTTTCGCTTGCGCACTGTTGGTGCTAGGCCTGGGGCTGATTGTGTATGTGTCCGATATGTTCGGCTATTCAAAGTCTGTAAAGGCCGAGCGGTCTCGGCTGATGTCCGCTGAGGAACTCACAAAGGAGCAGAGAAGTGAGCTCCGGTATTACCAATGGGCAGGCGCAGCGAGAGTTGTCGGTTGGATTGCGATAGCCGTGGGCCTTTTGCTGTTGATGCTCCGGTAGCGCAGAACAGTGTGGGACAACGTTTCAGCTGCTGGCCGGGACTGCCGGTTTTCAACCTCGTGGCGTGCCAGCCGCGACGCGTGCCGAAATCCACTTTCGACTGTACGCCAGCACGCCCTTGGCGATGGCCGTGGGAAAGTGGATAAAGCCGTGGGGCGAGGAGGGCAGCACGTACATCTCGACCGGTGCCGATTGCGCCCAGCGCCTGGCGATGTCGAGCGTGTCGTCGCGCAGCGGATCGAGTTCACCGGCAAACAGAAGCGCGGGCGGGAAGCCGCTGAAGTCGCCGTACAGCGGAGACAACGGTGGCTGGCGGCGCTGCTCGTCGGTCAGCTCAGGCGTCAGCAAGCGCAACGCCTCGACCATGCCGGGGCCGTCCAGCACTAGCGTGTCTGCTGGCGCGTTGCGCACGCTTGGCGTTCCGGTCAGGTCGTAGACGCCGTAATACAGCAATGCGCCGTTGATTCTTTGCAGCAGATCGGGCGATTGTTTCAGTGCCAACAAGGTTGCCGCCGCCAGATGACCGCCCGCGGATTCACCAACCACGACGACGGGCAGGCCGGCGAATTCAGCCTCTTGTAACAACCAACGAGTGGCTCTGAGGCAATCCTCCAGCAGTCCCTCGATAGGCGTGGACACGGCCAGTCGATAATCCACCGAGACCACAACCACTTGGCAGCTGTCGACGATGGCCGCGTTGAAATTGTCATCCATTTGCGCATTGCCGATCACCCAGCCGCCACCGTGAAAATCCAGCACCACGCCTTTCGCCGGGCCTTTGGGGCGGATGATTCGCACAGGCACGTCATCAATCAGCTTGCGCTCAGCCGTCAGGCAAAACTTGCGCAATACGCCGGAGCCGCCGATCTGGCTGACGCGCAACAGCGCCTGAATCAAGCGTGGCGTCAGGCGATTGCGGATTTTGAAGCGCGGCAGCCAAGCAAGTTTTTTGTTGAAGGCGCGTACTTGCGCCAACTCGCGCTCGCCCTGCGGCCACGGTGTTGCACCACCCCAATTGGCATTGCTCATCAGCGGTTCTTGATCAGGATGGAAAAATTCAACGCCGCCGCCACGCACAGCCACGCCAGATACGGAAACAGGATCAAGCCAGTGATCAGGTCCAGTTGTATCGCCAGCACCACCATCGCTGCGACCACCAGCCACAACACGGTCAGAATCACCATCGCCGCCAACACCTGATGTGCGCCAAAAAACACCGGCGTCCACAGCGTATTCAGCGCAATCTGCGCCGCCCACAACGCCAGCACGGTCTGACTGCCGGGGATCAGGCTCAAGCGGTAACCGGCCCAGGCCAGCAGCAGGTAGATAATCGTCCACGCCACCGGGAACGCCCAATTGGGCGGGGTGAAACCGGGTTTGTTCAGCCCTTCGTACCACGGCCCCGGTTTGAACATCACGCCGGTGGTTGCCGCTGCAGCGCAGGCCAGAAGAAAAATGAAGAAGGTCATCGCCAGTCCTTGGCTGAAATCAGCCGGTAAGGGGTTTAAGAAAGGGACGCCCCGGCGCGCGAAAAGTTTGCCATGAATTCCAGATTGGTCTGAGGGCGATTCAATTTGAACTAAAAACTGACCATCGCGTCAGGATAATCAGTTACCTTTTCCTACTGACGCGGATGACATCATGTACACCTATCACATCGAATATCGATTCAACGGCGAGCCTCGTACTTTTCTGCTTGAGCTCAGGGAGCAGCAGTTGGCCGTCCACGAAGCCGCGATGCATCTGCTGGAGTTACATCTGGGCGACGCGGAAAACGGCCTGCTCATGCCCACCGCCGATTCGACCCCCGAGCAGATTCTCGAACAGGCCGAGCGGGTAGGGATCACGGACATCAAGGTGGTCAGCCAGACCAACTGAAGCGTGATGCAGACGTTGGCAACGGCGGCGATCCATCGCATGCTGCGCGCACACTTTACTGTACGCCCGGAGGACACGCTGTGCCGACCCTGAGCCGCGCTGATCTTGCTTACGTTCTGCAAATCCTCGAGCAAGACACGATTCACGACTTGAGCCTTATTTGTCAGACTGTGCAGATGAATTCTCGCGACCTGTTGAATCAAGTCGCTATTGCGATGGCCGATCAGTTCCTTAGCGGTGTACGCGACTTTCACGCATGCGACGAGGTGATGAATCTGTTGTTCGGCGATATCGTCAACCTCGGCATGGATGCCGAAATGCCCGAGCCGGCTTTTTCCATCTACCTCGCGTTTGATTCCGGAGAGCATTGGCACACCGGTGATAACAAGGAGGTCGTGCCGTGGGAAAAATGGACGCGACCCGAGCTTGAGCAGATTCTTGATCGGCTGAGTGGTGGCTTGTCCGGGACTCGTCGATAGTTACACGCTCTCTAGCGCTGGGTGGTCGACAAGCACGGTTGTCCGGTCTTGATAGAACTGTAAAAACTCACCCGCCGGCATCGCCTTGCCAAACAGCCAACCCTGCCCAAACTGCACACCTTGACCGCGCAGGTAATCGCGCTGCGCTTCGGTCTCGATGCCTTCAGCAACGATCTGCAGACGCAGGCTCTTGGCCATTTCGATAATGTGGCCAGTCACTGATCCGGTGGCTGCATCCTGATCGATGTTGTCAACGAACGATTTGTCGATTTTCAGCACATCCAGCGGCAATTGCTGCAAATGCTGAAGACTCGAAAAACCCGTGCCGAAATCGTCAATGGCCGCCAGATAACCCAGCTCGCGGGCGCGATTGACGGTGGCGCGGGCAGCGTTGATCTCGACGAAACCGCGTTCAGTCGCTTCCAGCCAGATCTGCTTCTGTTGCACATCAGCGCGACGCAATGCGGCTTCCAGTTTCGGCAGAAAGCGCCCACTGCTGACGTCCTTCGCCGCCAGGTTGATCGCCACGTGCAGGCTGCGTTGCTTGACCAGCAACGGGCCGAGATCATGCATCACGTGGTCAATCACTTGATCGGTGATCGGCAGAATCAAACCGCTGTGCTCGGCCAATGGAATAAACGCGTCGGGACAAACCTGCGAGCCATCCGGATGCTGCCAGCGCACCAGTGCCTCCGCGCCGACACAGGTACCGTCGCTGAGGCGGATGATCGGTTGATAGTGAACGACGAACTCACGGTTGCGCACCGCCAATTGCAATTCGGCCAGCGGCGACAGGCGTTGGCGAGTGCGGCGCACGATCAGCAACACCAGCACACCCGCGAGCAAGCCACCGATCGGCAACAGCATCAATTCACGGCGGATCAGCCCTTGCATCAGCTCGTGGCGCGACAGCGCGGCGATGGCGACCCAGTCGCCGCTGTGCACGAGGGTGTAGAGGTAGCCGTCGGCAAGGCCCGAATGCGGGCCGGAATGCACGCGAGCAAGAAAGTGTTCTGCGCCCGGACGCGAGGCACTGACCAATTGTCCGGCAGCAGTGCCGACCGCCAGGTGCAGATCCTCGTCAAGCATCACCTGCAAAAACTGCTCGGGATCGACCAGCACGTTGAACGCCGCGTACTGCAGCGCCATCATCGGCTTGGCCGCAACGATGCGCGACTGCACACCGAGCGAAACACGCACGCCATCCGCGGTGGTGAAGTCTTCACGCCACGGCGTCGCATGCTGCCCGACCGGGCCCCAGGAGCCGCAGGCGTAAATCTCTTCTTCGACGTAACCGATCGACTTTACCGAGAGCGTGTTGATGGTCAACAGACGCATCTCGTCGATGCTTTCCGGCGTGCACGGTGCGAGACGCGAGCCGGCGATGGATTTCAGCGCGCCTGCCGCTTCTGTGAAGGTGCCATGGGCACGACTGGAGGCGACGGATGCGAGGATTTCCAGACGTTGTTGAGCCGCTGCCAGATTCAACATCCAGGCGACGTAACCCATCAAAATGACCGGAAGCAAGACACACGGAACGCCCAGGAGAATGCTCCCCCAGACAATGCGTTTTTTGTTCATGGCGCCACCTTGGCCTCAAGGCCTGTGACGTGCGCACAGCACGGCTGTTTTCAGCCATTGCAGAATAACGCCGCTGTGTGGGGCAAATATTGTTGTAGATCAACGATTCCACTGCCGGCCTTCAATCCCTATGGGAGCTGGCTTGCTCCCATAGGTTTGTGGCAAACCACAGATCTCCAATAGACCAAAGAACCCTGTAGGAGTGAGCCTGCTCGCGATCGCGGTCTATCAGCCACGTCATTGCTAAATGACCCACCGCTATCGCGAGCAGGCTCACTCCTACAAAATTTGTGTCAAATCCAGGATATCCAGCAATCCCGAGCTCCTACAGTTTTTGTGTGAAAACCGAGATATCCAGCATCCCGAAGAACCCTGTGGGAGCGAGCTTGCTCGCGAAGGGGCCCTGTCAGCCAACATCACCTTAGCTGACCTACCGCATTCGCGAGCAAGCTCGCTCCCACAGTGTCGCCGCTCAAACTCCACCATCCGACCCGATGGACAATTCACGCACCCCACGGCCCATTCACGCAGGCATTTTCGCTCTACGCGAATTTGTCATATTTCGTGTCAGTTCAGTGCAGATAGTAGGCAGCCCAACGCTAACCGAAATGAGGCTGCACTGTGTTTCAACGTCTTCTGTGTTCGCTGTCCGTACTGAGCCTGTCCATCGCCGCCGCCCATGCTGCCGAGCCTGTGCTGCTCGACACGCCGCGCCTGCAAGGCATGGACAATTTCCGTGATGTCGCCGGCACCACCACCGCGTATTCCACCGCCCACGACGGCACCATGCGCGCTGGCGTGTTCTACCGCGCCAACGCGGTAACTCCTACGGCCTCCGACCTGGCGATTCTCAACGGTCTCGGCATCAATGCAGTCTACGACCTGCGCACCCCCAGCGAAATCGCCGCCACTCCCGACACGCTGCTGAGCGGCGCCACCTACCAGAACATCGACATCATCGGCAGCACCACGTCCGGCGCGAACATCACTAACATCTCCTTCAAAAGCGCCGCCGACGCCATCGCCATGATGGAGCAAACCAACCGCGCCTTCGTCAGCGACGCCGGCATGCGCGGCCAGTTCGGCGTGCTGTTCAATGAACTGGCCAGTGTCGATGCCGCGCAACTGTTCCACTGCACCGCCGGCAAGGATCGCACCGGCTGGACCGCCGCCGTGTTGCAGAGCATCGCCGGTGTCGACGATGCGACCATCATGGCCAACTACCTGGCCACCAACGACTACACCGCCGCCCGTGTCGCCGCCACGCTGAAAGCACTACCGCCAAGCATGGCCGCCATCTACGAACCACTGCTCGGCGTCCAGGCCAGCTACTTGCAGGCCGGTCTCGACGAAGTCACCGCCGAATACGGCAGCATGGACAACTACCTCAAACAAGGCCTCGGCCTGTCGCAAGAAACCATTTACGTCCTGCGCGGCAAACTCGTCGAATACAACAGCCTCCCAGGCCAAGCTGGGCTGATCGGCAACGCCGCTGCCGGCGCCGAATTGCTCCGCCAATTGCAGAACACCGATCTGTCCGGCACCTACAGCGCCTACAACTACTACCTGCAATCGGCCATCGACGCCGGCACCCTCGGCGGTGTCGAATCCCAGGTCGGCGGTCAGGTTCACGCCGACGCCGCCAGCTACCTGCTGCGCCAAAACGCGATGATCGAACAAGCCGCCGCACCGTTCGCCAGCGGCAGCGACCTCAAGGTTGGCCAATATCGCCTCTGGACCACCGCGCTCGCCGGCTACCTTGGCACCGACGGCTCGGCCCACGCTGAGAGCAGCAACGAACACAGCCAAGGCCTGATGGTCGGCATCACCCAACGCTTCAGCGAACAACTCAGTGCACGCGGCGGTTTCGGCTACAGCAAAGGCTCGGTCGGCGGCGCGGGTGGCGAAGCTGACACCGACTTCACCTTCGTCAACGTCGGCGCTCGCTACGGCTTCACCAGCCTTGAACAAGGCATGTTCGTCGACGCCAACGCCAGCGCCGGCTACGTCGACTACGACAGCAAACGCGACCTCGGCGGCGGCCTCGGCACCGCCAAGGGCGATACCCACGGCAACCTCACCGGCGCCGCCGTCGCCCTCGGCTACCGCGCCCCAATCAATGGCATGACCTTCGAACCAAGCCTCGGTTTCCGAGTCAGCCACCTCGACCTCAACGGCTTCAAAGAGAAGGGCAGCGAACTCTCCCTCGACGTCGACGACAACACCGCCACCCGCCGCAGCGCTGTCGCCAACCTCAACGTCGCCTTCGCCCCGGTGGCGATGGGCGCATGGCAACTGGTGCCCGGCGTACAAGTCGGTTACGAACGCACACTGGGCGACAACCAGGTCGACAGCCAAAGCCACCTGCTGGGCCTCGACATCGAACAACGCGCCGCCTTCGACAACCGCGACCAATTCAGCGGCGGCGTAAACGTCATGGCCAGCCTCGGCGCCCTGAGCCTGGGCGCAGAAATCGGCGCCAATGGCGGCGGCGACAGCCACGGCTTCAACGGCGGCCTCAAGGCCAGTTATGCGTTCTAAAAGAAAACGGGGTCAAGGAAGGACGACCCCATCCAACAAACATCCCAAAACCCAATGTGGGAGCGAGCTTGCTCGCGAAAGCGCCAGGTCAGTCAACATCAAATCGACTGACCCACCGCGTTCGCGAGCAAGCTCGCTCCCACAAATTTGATTCCATCCAATAGCAGCCAATCAAAAGCCCCTCACCCTAACCCTCTCCCGAAGGGAGAGGGGACTGACCGCGTGGATTGGAAGAGTTACACCGACGTGGCATACCGAGTCGAGCTCAAATTTTGAAAAGCCCACCAATCGGCTCCTCTCCCTCGGGAGAGGGTTGGGCGGGCGGCGTTCCGCTGAGGGGCAGCCCCATCACAAAACCTGCGAGTGTCCCTTGCGCTTGTATATGAAGTTGTGGGAGAGGGGGCTGACCGAGGCGTCTTGCGTCATGCATCGACCTGAAAGATCGAAGCGATTATGGATTCAAAGCAAAACTCTCAGGTCGGTGTAGATCTTCAATATCCCCGGCTCGGTTCCCTCTCCTTGGGGAGAGGGCTAGGGTGAGGGGAAAGCAGTTACCGCAAAATCAACTGGCCAACTCGGTCAAACGCCTCCGCGCCCACTCCTCGATCAACCGCGCCGGCGTGCCATCCCCACGCTTAGCGACCCATCGGCGCGGTGCGACGTTTAGCTAAATCTTCTCACCACAAGTTACCTTGCAAACCTGTTACCCAATCACCCCCGAGCCCGAAACTCCGCCGGACTCATCCCATAAGCCCCCTGAAAGTACCGACAAAACCGCCCCACATTGCTAAACCCGAACCGCAACGCCACCTCCGTCACCGACCCCGAACCCCGCCGCTTCAAATCCTCATAAGCCCGCTCCAGCCGCACCTGCCGCTGATACGCCACAATCGACATCCCGACAAACCGCCGAAACCCCTCCTGCAATGCGCGCTGACTCACATGACTCAACCGCGCCAGATCCACACCGCTCACCAACTGCTCCGGATGCGCCTGAATAAACTCCACCGCCAACTTCACATGCCGCGGCGCAACCATCGCCGTGGGCCGGCGCAACGCCTCGGAAAAGTTATGCGGCCACGCCTCCAACACCGCATCAATCAACATCTCGCGCAACCGCGACGGCATCAACGTTCCGCTATTGATCAGCAAATCAAACTCGGTGCCTGTGGCTAGATCGATCAACGCCTTAATCCCCTGAAACGCTGCCGTCTCCAGATCCACACTCGGCTCAAAAACGATCTTCTGCAGAATCGGTTTATCCAACAGCGCCGACAACCGCTCAGTGAGCTGATGCCGATTGATCGACATCCCGTGATGCGCGTGATCATCAAAGAAACGCATCGAACGGATATCCGCCTTATCAATCGCCAGCCCAACGTGCGACACCCCGATAGACTCGGTGGCATGGTTGAAAACGATCTTGCCAGCAGTGGGAATGACGAACGTGATCTCATCCTGTGGATCAGGGAAAGCGACGGTGAAATCACCGTGATAATGCATCCGCCGAAAACTCACGCCATCGTGCCGCCCGTAAACGCCGCCAATAATGATGTTCGACGGCAGCGGCGGATTGTCGGCGTAGCGATTACCAAACAATCTGGAAAACAGTGCACCGAAGTCGTCCGAACGGAGATTGTCGGAGCGCAGGATAATTTGCTGGCGAACAGGAGTCGGAAACACCTTGGCGGCACCTTCGGTTGGGGGCTCTAGGACAGGGGTGAAGGGTAGGGCGCCGAGGAGGTTAGCAGAGGAAATATGACCGGTTTGTGACAGTCGGAAACATGCCGTAACACCGCCGCGCCACGTTTAAGCAAAGGACACTCGGCAGCCAATCGCCGACATGGCAACCTGCTAGCCACTCTACTCAGCAAGCAAACACAGGCACCGCGCCAAGCCCCAGCCCCTGTTTGCCCAGCCCTGAAAGCCCAAAATCATCGGAGCGGCAATGCAAGCCAGCACGCAAACACTCCCCATCACCCTGACCCCCGAACTCGACTTCGACCAAAACGCCGCCAGCGCTTTCGGCGAATCGCTGACCCACGAATACACCCAAGCCACACCATTCCCGCACATCGTCATCGACAACTTCCTGCAAGCCGACGTCATCGCCAGCATCCGCGACCACTTCCCGGTCGAACCGACCAACAACGAACAAATCTACGAGCGCGGCTACAAAGGCCAACTCAAACGCCAGATCAGCCCCAACGCCTGCAGCCCCTACCTGAAGAACGTCTTCAACACCTTCAACTCCGCACCCATGCTGGAATTCCTCGAAAAACTTACCGGCATTCAAGGGCTAATCCCCGACCCTTACTTCGCCGGCGGCGGCTTACACGAAACCAAAACCGGCGGCTTCCTCGGCGTGCACTCGGATTTTCGGCTGAACAAAAAGCTCAATGTCGAGCGGCGGTTGAACGTAATTATCTACTTGACCGAGGACTGGCAGGAGGCTTACGGCGGCAACCTGGAGCTTTGGGATGTGGGAATGAAGAAATGTCTGAAGAAGGTGCTGCCGGTTTATAACCGGTGTGTGATTTTTAATACGGATAAGGACAGCAATCATGGGCATCCGGAGCCGTTGACTACGCCGGAGCACATCACTCGGCGGTCGATTGCGCTTTATTACTACACGGCGAGTGGGGTGGGGGTTGATCCTTCGCAAAGAAACAAAACCCATTACAAACCGAGGCCGAAGGATCGGTGGAGTTTGAGGTATTACTTGAATAAATTGTTTAAGAAGAAGGGGTGAGGAGGCTGCGTAATCAGGGAAGCAGCCGTTTTTTGGACTGGGTGGTGAGCAACTGGTGCTGGATCAGCTTTCGGCCAGAAGAGGACATTTGCAAGCGACCGCTGCCGGCCAAAAGCGGTCAGTTCCGAAGACTCTTTCGCCCCAAAGCAGCCCTTCACACAATGTTGTTCATGATGAGAAGCACACCGTTTTGAAGATTCTGTGCGACCGGGGAAACGCGATTGAAGCTTCCTCAAGGTACTATGAAAAGACGCCGCAGTGATGCATCACCGCGATGCCGAAGAGGATTGTACGGACAGCAAGGCTAGCATTGAGCTAACCCGGTCAGGACGTTTGTGCGTGAGGCCCCCACGTCACCGCCAGGGGCTTCTTTTTCGCATTCATTCTGAAATACCACGCTAGCAAGGGCCTGTCAGAGAGCGCATTTTTTGGGCGGTTCAAACGTTATTCCCGTTGATTGTTTGCTTGCCAGAACATAGTTCTCGTCGCCTAGCGATGCTTGGCGATAGCTAAAAGCCGTCTTGCATTCGGTGCCGGGATACATGTCGAATTCGTATATCGAATTTCCAATTGCCAATTCTATTTGTTGGTTGTATCGATTTAGCAGAAGGAGGAATGTTGCTGGTGTGAACGCTCCAACGGCCGAATAAAAAACTATCTGAAAAATCACCGTCGCAACAATGTAGCGACTTCCTTTATCATTAAGCTCAACCCCTAAAAACCACTTTGTAAGTCGTGGTACTTTTTTCGCGAAGCTCGATGCATAAATGAGAAGGGGAGCCATTACAATAGAGACTGGGATAAAAATTGCTCCCGCAGCAATAAAAAGAAATGGGATCGCAAAGATTGCCAAAAAAGACAAAGTATGCGGAAAAGTTATAGGTGGTACATGAGTCATCCCGCCGATAATGTTTCCCGCGATGCTGAATGCGAGATTAGAGCCAATAGCAAATGCGATGGCAATAAGCCCCTTGCCCACCGAAGTTTCATAAAGGATTGCGTAGATGCGATAAACATCATACGCAGCAACGCCTAGGCAATAAATAAAAAACAACATAGCGACCGGTGCGAATAAATTATTCGCGTCCAGCAAGTAAAAATAACCAAGAACAGGGATGCATAGGATGACATTAAGGTAAAGTTGATGGCGACGCTCAAGATTTTCGTACCAGGTTACTACCCCTCCCCAGAATTCGATAAATTCATATTTTCCTGGGTGGAAAATTTGCATCACCCTAACCCCGACCCCAACCGCTAGAAAAAACATACTTGTAGAAAAATATACAAACCGCCAATGACTCGGGATGATAAAAAGTAAAAAGCAAAGGGTAGCGCCAACTAATGCAATGCGCTTCATAAGGTCGCGAAGGTTCTCACCTCTACCAACTGACTGCGACCCCCCTGAAACAGTATTACTCGTCAGCTTCTGATTTTTCATTATCACTATGATCCTGAATAAAAACGTGTGTTTGCGATGAGGTATCGCTCCATATTATCGGAGTAAGAGGCAGAAACTTTAATGTTCTCCGGTCAAGTCAGCACTGGTCGCATGACCTCTACAGAAGTCCCTTTCATTCGCCCACGCCAACTAGCCTTGTGCATGAGTCAGATGAGCTTTTCCGATATCAAATATGCTGGTAAGCGGAAGTAAATCCGCCGAGTCGGCAAAAGAGCGCTCTACCGAAGCTTGCAAAAGCCAAATGAAATCACCGTCGCCTTTCCAGTTGGCCGAAGGACCGCAATGTTTCTGACAGATCAAAGGTCCGCTTCTGGCCGAAAGCCGTCGTACCCGTTTAGCAAAATTAGGGCATATGGGAGGCCGCTTGGGTCCGCTGGACGCCTGCGGGGAAGAACGAAAGCACTGTTTTTGGTGGACTACAGCGGCCTCTTGAGGATCCAGAAGGGGTTCGAATCCCTATCCATGCCTCGGCTAGCAAGCGCATTCCAGACTGCCGCATTCGCCCCCTCCAACGGAAATGCTGCGCTCGCGATCGCTCGCGTTATCCTATGAACATTCCATTGGTAGGTGAACATGATGGGTTTTGAAGGCGCTTCTCAGGTTGATTTGGTGGCCGTGCTTGTGGCCTTGCTGAGCTTGTGGGTTGCCGTGCGTGCGTTGAATAGGACGAAAGCCCATGACCTTTTTGCTCTACGTCAAAACGTGCTGCTCAAAGCAGAAGTTGCGCGATCCGCGTGGTACAAGCTCAATCACGAGAATAATTCATTGATTCAACGAGTCGGTCTTTGCTTCCTTGCTGGCTCGGCAGAGGCAGCATTAATGCTCGAATTCCTGAACAGTCAACGCGACCATTTGGACCTATGTATTCGTGATGCAGTGGCCCAGGCTGAAGATGTTCAGATGAATGTGGATGCGTTCAATGAAAAGAAATGCCGCGAGTATATTCGGCTTATCGAGCCGAGCATTGAGAAGCTGACACGCAATCAGGGCGTCGCCGAGAGAAAGGTTAGTGATTTATTGGAGCGATTGAGCGCAACCACTGCGTAGTGTTCGATGGTCGGCAGGCTTTGATCGGCGAGCGAGTGGGAGCTTGATGAATTGATGCTGCCTAAAATTCTATAGGGCAAAAATGGGGTAAATCGGACGCCAACCAATGCCATTTAATGCAAAATTAACAATAATCTCGATATGTCAAAAAAGCCCTACAGCCCTTTATTTGCGGGGTTGTAGGGCTTTTTTGCGCTTGTACTCCAACACAGTCGGGGTGAGATCCAGCCTGGGAGATTCAGACCTCCTTGCCCACTCTAGTTGCGCACCAAGCGTTGGCAGTCATCTTTGAAACAATCGCTAACAGAATCGAAATGACTGGGGTTATTGCTGCAGCAGCAATTCCTAATGTGCCAGCAATAAGACCGCTAATGAAAGTTACTGCAAGCGCGGCTGTTGGCTTTCCGTATTCCATTAGCTTATCTCGGTCGCTTTTGTATTTCTCATCTCCACAGATGAATAGCTGGAATTCATACGAGAGGCTATTCCAGAAGGGGCGAGAGTCTAACTGTTCGCCACCAAACTTCTCAGTGCCACTGGCGCCACTGGCGGCAAGCCATTGTTGTGCTGCACCTTCTTCTCCATACTTCTCTATCAACAGTTCTATTGTGTTTTTCTGGTATGGTTTGAGAGTTGCAAGAGTTTCATCAAGGCTAAACGAAATCTCTACTAGCTCGCTCATAGCATATCTCTTATGTAATGGGCTGAAATGACGTGTGTTGTCTGATGTATGGCGGATGGATTAACGTTTCCAATTAGAATGGCACCACCACCTGGGGCGTATGCGCCAATCAGAATGCCGCTTATGCGTCCAGTTTCTCTCGATAGAACCATTGAGCCCGATTGGCCTGGCCGCGCCTGAACGTTAAGAACCGCATGTTTTGATTTTATGCTGCTAGATTCTAATAGTATTTTTGCGCCGAGTGTTGTCACTTGGAAGGTTAAAACGTTCCTTCCATCTGGGCAGTGTGGGAAGCCATATATTTCAAGGTTTTCTCCTGTTTTGATTTCATCTAGAGAGCCGATTGGTGTGATTTTTGTGGATGCATCCCTTATCTTTAGTATTGCAATGTCACGAGTGGGGTCAACTTCTACAATATCTACAGGTAGCACTTCAAATCGGTTGTTTGTAGTGTCCTGATAGTCATTAAAGCTATTGATTTTCGGAAGTGCGATTACGAGATTTTGAGCGTTATTGCCAAGTACATGGTTTGCAGTTGCAAGTCTACCATCCGTAGCTACTGTGAAGCACGTGCCTAAGAACTGAACTCCCTGTGGTTGAATTCGGCCAAGTGCAAAAACTTGGTGGATTATATCGTCCATGGTTACACGCCTCTTGGTTAAGTAGCTGTGATTTATAAGATGGTTCGTACCGTCGCGGTTTACTCTGGCGTCATCAACACCGCAAGCGTCAACTTGATGAATTCCTCATTGCGGTGGGTTGCCGCCAAAGCCTCGCGGACATTGTCGGCCACCTCGGTATAGCCACGCTGCTCAAGCCAATTTGAAAGTTCCAAAATGGCAGCTTCCAAGGCGAGCTGGTTTTCATTGATTTTGTACAGTAGGGAAGGGAGCAAGTCTGTGTCCAGCATAGCGATGCTACTGTGAAAAAGGAAAGCGTAGCAGCTTAAACGTTTCACGGAACGGATGGATTGACGAAAGCTGTTCCAAATGCAACAGGGCACTGGACAGCAGCGACAGTGCTCATGATTGGAGCCGAAAACGGCTGCTTAAAATTTGCTACGGGTGATGAGGGAGGAAGCGGAATTCAATGGTGTGCAAATACTGCTGGTACGAAATTGGTACGGAAGTTTTTCGTGGCCGCTATGGGTATTTATCTTCTGGCGCTTGGTGGAGAATCAGTCCAATCCATCATCGGAGCCAGCC
>Ga0247818_10000062_pt1 | contig 58758 bp, 50 predicted proteins | sample 13C_Glucose_Day1_FD_192424 | JGI IMG/M metagenome (GOLD analysis project Ga0247818, IMG submission 192424) | Soil microbial communities from agricultural site in Penn Yan, New York, United States - 13C_Glucose_Day1 | ecosystem: Environmental > Terrestrial > Soil > Agricultural land | place...
GTAACCGACGTCCTGGCCGAATACCACGACGTTGTCGTCACGTTCAAGCATCACATCCATGGCCGAGCGCAGGTCCTGGATCATGGTCATGGTGGTCGTGGTCATGGCGGTTTCCAGCTCGATATTGTTGTTGTGATCGTTCATGTCAGATCCCCAACTCTTGACGCTGGCGCTTCAAGTGCTCCGGCATCTCTTTGTAGACGTCTTCGAACATGGTCGCGGCGCTTGGAATCTGGCCGCCGGCGAGGGTGCCGTATTGTTCGGCTTCTTTTTGCGCGGCGATCACTTCGGCTTCCAGTTCGGCGCTGACGGCGGCGTGTTCCTCTTCGGACCACTGGCCGATCTTGATCAGGTGTTGCTTGAGGCGTGCGATCGGATCACCCAACGGGAAGTGGCTCCAGTCATCGGCCGGACGGTATTTGGACGGGTCATCGGAGGTCGAGTGCGGGCCGGCGCGGTAGGTGACCCATTCGATCATGGTCGGACCGAGGTTGCGGCGGGCGCGTTCGGCGGCCCAGGCAGAAGCGGCGTAGACCGCGAAGAAATCGTTGCCGTCGACCCGCAGGGAGGCAATGCCGCAACCGACGCCGCGACCGGCGAAGGTGGTGGCTTCGCCACCGGCAATCGCCTGGAAAGTGGAGATCGCCCATTGGTTGTTGACCACGTTGAGGATCACCGGCGCGCGGTAGACGTGGGCGAAGGTCAGGGCGGTGTGGAAGTCCGACTCAGCGGTGGCGCCGTCGCCGATCCACGCCGAGGCGATTTTGGTGTCGCCCTTGATCGCCGAGGCCATGCCCCAGCCCACGGCTTGCACGAACTGGGTGGCGAGGTTGCCGGAGATGGTGAAGAAACCGGACTCTTTCACCGAGTACATGATCGGCAACTGGCGTCCCTTGAGCGGATCGCGCTCGTTGGATAGCAGTTGGCAGATCAGGTCCACCAGCGGCACTTCGCGGGCCATCAGGATGCTTTGCTGGCGGTAGGTGGGGAAGCACATGTCGTCGATGTTCAAGGCAAGGGCCTGGGCGCTGCCGATGGCTTCTTCGCCGAGGCTCTGCATGTAGAACGACATTTTCTTCTGGCGCTGGGCGACCACCATGCGGTTGTCGTAGATGCGCGTCTTGAGCATGGCGCGCATGCCTTTGCGCAGGATTTCCGTGGGTACGCCTTCGGCCCACGGACCCAAGGCGTTGCCCTGGTCGTCGAGCACGCGAATCAGGCCGCGGGCCAGGTCTGCCGTGTCGGCCGGTTCTACGTCGATTGGGGGTTTGCGCACCATGCCGGCATCGGTCAGATGCAGGTAGGAGAAGTCGGTTTTGCAACCGGGACGGCCCGAGGGTTCAGGGACGTGCAGGCGCAGCGGTTCGTACGCTTGGGTCATGGCTTCTACGCTCGATCTTGTGAATTTCTTGTAGTGAGCTGACAGATTTCGTTCGGTAGAAGAAATCTTGTCCTACAACAATCATAGGCCCGGCCAAGAAGAATATTTCTCTCTGTTTCATTGCGCTCACGACCATTTGCAGATAAAAAATCTGCATAAACATAAAAAACAGGTGGTTTTGTCTCATGCGTAAACTCGACCGTACCGATATCGGCATTCTCAACAGCCTTCAGGAGAACGCGCGCATCACCAATGCCGACCTCGCACGCTCGGTCAACCTGTCGCCGACGCCGTGCTTCAACCGGGTCAAGTCGATGGAAGAGCTGGGCCTGATTCGCGAGCAGGTGACGCTGCTGGACGCTGATCTGCTGGGCCTGCATGTGAACGTGTTCATCCACGTCAGCCTGGAGAAGCAGGTGGAGGAGGCGTTGCAGCATTTCGAAGAGGCGATCTCCGACCGTCCGGAGGTGATGGAGTGCTACCTGATGGCCGGCGATCCGGATTACCTGATCCGCGTTCTGGTGCCGACCATCCAGTCGCTGGAACGCTTCATGATGGACTTTCTGACCAAGGTGCCGGGGGTGGCGAACATTCGTTCGAGTTTTGCCCTGAAGCAAGTGCGCTATAAGACGGCGCTGCCGTTGCCGGCGAATGGATTGACGCTGGGTAATTGAAGATCAAAAGATCGCAGGCTTCGCCAGCTCCTACATTGATTACCTGCAACCGAGATTGCGCATTTGCATCCGGACCCCGTAGGAGCTGCCGCAGGCTGCGATCTTTTGCTCTTAAAATTTGTTAAGTGGGATTTTCAGGTAGATCACGCCATTGTCTTCCGCCGGCGGCAGATTCCCCGCCCGCACATTGACCTGAATCGCCGGCAGCAACAGCGTCGGCATTCCCAATCCCTCATCACGCCGGGTGCGCATGGCCACGAAGGTGGCTTCGTCGATGCCGTCGTGCACGTGGATGTTGTTTTTTCGCTGGTCGCCAACCGTGGTTATGCACTGCGGGGCGCGGCCTTCAGGTGGGTAATCGTGGCAGACGTACAGGCTCACGCTGGCGGGGAAGGCCAGCAGTTTGTGGATCGAGGCGAACATCTGGTTGGCGTTGCCGCCGGGGAAGTCGCAGCGTGCGGTGCCGACGTCCGGCATGAACATTGTGTCGCCGACCAGAATCACATCGTTGCCGATCAGGTACGCCATGTCGGCCGGGGTATGGCCGGGCACATGTAACGCCGTGGCCTTGAGGTTGCCGATGCGGAAAGATTCGTCGGGGGCGAACAGGTGATCGAATTGCGAGCCATCAATGCAGAACTCCGGCTCAAGGTTGAACAGCGCCTTGAACGCGTTTTGCACCTTGCAGATCGATTGGCCAATGGCGATCTTGCCACCCAGCTCCCGGCGCAGGTAAGGCGCGGCGGAGAGGTGATCGGCATGGGCGTGGGTTTCCAGCAGCCACTGCACCTTCAAGCGGTGCTCGCGCACGAATGCGATGATCCGGTCGGCCTGCACAGTGGTGGTTCGCCCGGCGGCGGGGTTGTAGTCGAGCACCGGGTCGACGATCGCGCATTGTCCGCCATCCGCTTCGTAGATCACGTAGCTGTAGGTGGACGAGGCATCATCGAAAAAGGCTTCAATCAGGGCAGGCATGGTGGCTGTTTCTTCGTGAACAAGCCCTGAGGTTAGTTTCATTTTCCCTGCGCTGACCAGCCCCGCGTCAATTCTGTTAACGAAAAAACCGGGCGGGCTCTATCCTGTCACTCTATCGATACCGGGCGTTCCCGGCCTTTGTCATGGATTACGAGCGTTTTATGTTGCTGGCGAGTTTTTTTGGTGTGGTCATGGGACTGGTACTGGGTTTGACCGGGGCGGGTGGCGGCATTCTGGCCGTGCCAGCGCTGGTGCTCGGCCTTGGCTGGAGCATGACCACGGCGGCGCCCGTTGCGTTGTTTGCGGTGGGCAGTGCGGCGGCGGTGGGTGCCATTGACGGTCTGCGTCATGGCCTGGTGCGCTATCGCGCGGCGTTGTTGATTGCGGCACTCGGCGCGGTGTTTTCACCGGTGGGCATCTATTTCGCCCATCAGTTACCGGAAAAAATCCTGATGATCCTGTTCAGCCTGCTGATGGTCATGGTGGCCGGTCGGATGTTGCGTCGCGAGCGCAAGGAGCAGGGGCCGAGCGATCACGGGCACGCCAGCTGGGGTCAGAAGAATTGCATGCTCGATCAGCAGACCGGGCGTTTTTCCTGGACGGCCAAATGTACTGCGACGCTGGCCTCGCTCGGCGCGGTGACGGGTGTGGTATCAGGCTTGCTGGGCGTGGGGGGCGGCTTCCTGATTGTGCCTGCCTTCAAGCAACTGACCGATGTGCAGATGCGCGGGATCGTGGCCACGTCGCTGATGGTGATCAGCCTGATTTCGTTAATCGGTGTGATCGGCGCGTTCCATGCCGGGGGGCGCATCGACGGGGTGGGCATTGCGTTCATCGTTTCGAGCATAGTCGGCATGGTCATCGGTCGCAGGCTTTGCGCCCGGGTGCCGGCGCGGGCCTTGCAAGTGGGGTTCGCCAGCATTTGTCTGGTGATAGCCGCCTACATGCTGTTTCAGGCCAACGCTTGGCCGGTATGAGTCGGCAGGCCTAAGCCCTAAGTGGCAAGCCTGGCCGACAACCCGTCTTAAGCCGTTGTGGTCACGCACCGCCGGCCAATCCAAAGCACCTCAAAAACGCCTCCAAGGCAGCGTATGGCGCCGCCTGTCCGCTTTCGATAATCGCCTCCGACACTTCGTCCCCCGTTTCGGAGCGCGCCATGCACAACAATAAGAACTTCACGCATCGTTTTCTGCCGGCCTTCATTGCCAGCCTGTCCTCACTCGGCCTTGTTCCGATCGCTGAGGCCGAAATCATGCTGTACGACAAGGACCAGACCACGTTCTCCACAGACGGCTACATCAACGCCTTTTACGTCAACAGCGATGTGGATCGCGCTGGCGAACAGTACGATCGTCGGCAGTCGCGGGTGAAAATGGGTTTCTTGCCCAACTACCTGGGATTCAACATGGGCAAGCAGGTTGACGATCTCAAACTCGGCGCCCGGGCCTCGTTCTGGGTCACCATCAACGACAGCGAAACCAATGGCACCGACACCGCCATCGATGTGCGGCAGTTCTACGGCACCGTGGCCAACCCGGAGTGGGGTGAAGTGCTGATCGGCAAGGACTTCGGTCTGTTCGCCCGTTCGAACATCCTGCTTGACGAAATGCTCGCCGGATACGGTCAGGTCAGCGATACGCTGGGGTTGGTGGACGGTGGCGGGGTGTCGTTCGGCAACATCGGCACCGGCTACCCGTACCCGTTCCCGACTTCGCAGATCACCTATCGCACCCCGGTCATCGACGGTTTGCGCGTGGCGGTCGGCATCATGGACCCGGTAGACACCAACGACAGCAGCCCGACGGGCAAGGCCTACCAGGAAAACCCGCGGACCGAGAGTGAGGTCACCTATCAGTTCGACCTGGCGGGGGCGAAGATCTACAGCTGGGTCAACGGCAGCTATCAGTCCTCGGACAACACCGATTCCACGGTCGACACCGTCACTTCCAAAGGTGTCGGTTATGGTGTGCAGGCGAAGATGGGCGGCTTGTCCTTGACCGGGTCCGGCTTCCAGGCCAAAGGCATCAACCCGTTTTTCACCAACAATGCCGGCGAGCCCACCCTGCGCAACGTCGACAGCGATGGTTATCTGTTGCAGGGCTCCTACAAACTGGGCAAAAACCGCCTGGCCTTGTCCTATGGCAAGACAAAGGACGATGGCAACGGCGCGGTCGGCAGCGGCGCCGACTACGAAACCCGTGGCATCGCGCTGTTTCATGACGTGAACGACAACCTCAAGCTGGTCGCCGAGTACAACCAGTTCGAAATCAACGGCCACGACACCAGCGACCAGAACGAAGACACCGACACCTTCGCCGTGGGCGCGGTGCTGACCTGGTAGCTGACCGGGAATAAAACCCGTTGTCGGAAAGAGCTTGCCGGCCCCATCGCGAGCAAGCTCGCTCCCACGGGGTTACCGGAGTGGAGCTTTAGCTTTCTTATCCCTTCGAAGCGGCTACCCGCTACCCAAGTAGCATTCGTCGCGCCTCGCAGGCTTCGTACACTCGTGCCTCCTATACACGCACTTGCCGGAGACGATGATGCAGCAGAGCGAAGGTATCGTCAGTGCAATGTCCCAGGCCACCGATGCCTCGCAGGTGGCGCAGGAACTGGCGCGGCAGTTGCTGCATCCACACTTGGGGTTCGTGCTGTTTTTCTGTTCCGCCGAATACGACTTGCAGGCGCTGGGCAAGGCCTTGCAGCAAAGCTTCGGCGGCATTCGCCTGGCCGGTTGCACCAGTGCCGGAGAAATCACTGCGTTGGGCTACGGGCGCAATTGCGTAACGGCGGTGGGCTTCGATCATCGGCACTTTTCCATCGCAGTGGAGTTGATCGATCAAATGGAACACTTCAGCCTGATCGACGCCCAGCAAATGGTCGAACGCCTGGTCAGTGGCTGTCGTAGCAACACCCTGGCGCCGATCAAGGGCAACAGCTTTGCCCTGACCTTGCTCGATGGCCTGTCCAGCCGCGAAGAAATGGTGCTGGCGGCGTTGAGCGCGGCACTGGGCGACATTCCACATTTCGGCGGCTCGGCCGGTGACGACAATTACCTGACTCACACCCATGTGTACTTCGATGGCCAGTTCCACAGCGGCGCGGCCGTGGTGGTGCTGGTCAACACCTGGCTGGATTTCGAAGTGTTCACCACCCACCACGTGTTGCCCCGCGCCGAGAAACTGGTGGTTACCGGCGCCGACAGCGCCTTGCGCCGGGTCTTCGAACTGAATGCCGAGCCCGCCGCCGCCGAGTACGCCCGGCACATCGGCGTGCCGGTGGCTGAGCTCGATCACCGGGTGTTTGCCGCGCACCCGTTGGCGGTGCGAATCAATCATCAGTATTACGTGCGGGCCATCCAGCAGGTGCATCCAGACCTGAGCCTGAGTTTTTACTGCGCCGTGGAAAACGGCATCGTCCTCACCGCCATGACACCTGGCCCGATGCTACCCAACCTGCAAAGGTTGTTCGAGGGATTGCAGGAGCGCCTGGGCGATTTGCTGTTGACCATCGGTTGCGACTGTTTCCTGCGGCGTCTGGAGCTCGAAGACGATGGCAGCCTCGAGCAGATCGGCGGGTTTTTGCGTGAGCAACGGGTGATGGGTTTCAACACCTACGGAGAACAGTTCAATGGCATGCACATCAACCAGACCTTCACCGGCGTTGCCATTGCCCGTGGCCGTGCCCCCGGACATCGCTGAGCTACAGGCCGAACTGGCCAGCCTGCGCCATGAAAATCACAAGCTGCAGCGCATCAATGGCGCGTTGATCGAGCGAGTCGAGTCCGGGGTGACCCGAGGCAACGACCCGTATGCAGCATTCCAGCATTCGGTTGTGTTGGCCGAGCAAGTGCGCGAACGCACCGATGCGCTGAACCAGGCCATGGCTGAACTCAAGGCCGGCAATCATCTGCTCAGCGAAGCCCGCCTGCGTGCAGAAACCGCGCATCAACACCTGATCGACGCCATCGAAAGCATTTCCGATGCCTTTGTGTTGTTCGACGCCGAGCAGCGCATCGTCTTGTTCAACAGTCGTTTCAAGGCGTTCTGGAGCAACAGCCGCGTGCGAATCAACGCGGGAATGCGCCTGGCCGAGGTCAAGCGCCTGATGATGAGCAATGGCCTGTTCACCGAAGAACCTCGCGGGCATGCCGATGAAAACTTGTTGTATCGCCTGCAGAACGGGCGCTGGCTGCAAGTCAGTGAGCGTCCGACCCAGGAAGGCGGGCGGGTGATGCTGTTCACCGACATTACCGACGTCAAACTCAGCGAAACCGTACGCCGCGAGCAGGCGGTGGCGCAGAAGTCGCATCTGTTGCAACGCGCGGTCGACAACCTGTCCCAAGGGGTGGCGATGGTCAGCGCCGAAGGCATTCTGGAATTGTGGAACCGGCGTTTCCTGGAGTTGAGCGGGCTGGCACCGGTGGCGGCCCATCGGCCGTTTGCCGAAGTGATCGGCGACAGCGAGCTGACCCTGCTGACCCCGGCCAGCCGCGGTAGCAACGGTCGGCCGATACGCGAATGCGAGCAGCGCTTGTACGATGGCCGGGTCCTGGAAATTCGCACCCATCCGTTACCCACCGGCGGTTTCGTCAATACCTTCACCGACATTACCGAGCGCTACCAGCACGCCGAGGCACTGAGTGAAAGCGAGCGCTGGATTCGCCTGATCACCGACCACGTACCGGCACTGATTGCCTACCTCAATGCCGATCTGGTGTATGAGTTCACCAACAAGGTCTACGAAGAGTGGTACTGCTGGCCCCGTGGCGTGATGCTCGGCCAGAGTCTGCGCGAGGTGCACAGCGAACAGCATTACCAGCGCCTGGAGTCTTACGTGGTCAGGGCGCTGGCCGGCGAGAGCGTGACCTTCGAGTTCGCTGAAACCAACGTCAACAACCAGGAGCGCTACATGCTGCGCTCCTATGTGCCAAACCGTCTGGCCAGCGGTGAAGTGGTGGGGATTTTCGTACTGATCCGCGACATCACCGAACGCCGCCGCACTGCCGAGGCACTGCATCAGGCGTATCAGAACCTTGAGCTGCGGGTGCGCGAACGCACGGCGGAACTGACGACTCTCAACGACCAACTGCTGCGCGAGATCGATGAGCGGCGCCTGGTCGAGTCACGATTGCGCGAAGCCAAGCAGGAAGCCGAGCAAGCCAACCTGTCGAAGACCAAGTTCCTCGCCGCCGTCAGCCACGACCTGCTGCAACCGTTGAATGCGGCGCGCTTGTTCACCAGTGCCTTGCTGGAGCGGCGCGAACCGATGCCCAGCGAGATTCTGGTGCGCAACGTGAGCAATTCACTGGACGACGTGGAAAACCTGCTCGGCACCCTGGTGGACATTTCCAAGCTCGACGCGGGGGTGATCAAGGCCGATATCGCGCCGTTCGCCCTCAGTGAACTGCTGGACAACCTGGCCACTGAATACACCCAAGTGGCGCGCAGTGAAGGCCTGCAACTGCACTTCATTGCTTGCTCGGCGCTGGTACGCAGCGACATACAGCTGCTGGCGCGGATTCTGCGCAACCTGTTGAGCAATGCAATTCGCTATACCCGCAATGGTCGCGTGGTGCTCGGCTGCCGGCGCCATCAGCAGTGCCTGACGATTGAAGTCTGGGACAGCGGCATGGGCATCGCCGAGCATCGCCTGGAGGAAATCTTCCAGGAGTTCAAGCGCGGCGATGTGCAGCGCCCTGATCAGGATCGTGGTCTGGGCCTGGGCCTGGCGATTGTCGAAAAGATTGCCGGCATTCTCGGCCACCGCATTCAAGTGCGCTCATGGCCCGGCCGGGGCTCGATGTTTTCGGTTGAGGTCCCGTTGAGCGCCACGGCGCCGACACCGCCGCCGACGTTGCAAATGAGCGAGCCGATGCTTGAGCGTTTGCGCGGTGCACGGATATGGGTGTTGGATAACGATGCAACTATCTGCGCCGGCATGCGTACGTTGCTGGAGGGATGGGGGTGTCGGGTGGTGACAGCACTGTCGGAGGCCGACCTGGCGCGGCAAGTGGACAACGACCACGCCGAAGCCGACTTGCTGATCGCCGACTATCACCTGGACAACGATCAGAATGGTGTCGATGCGGTGGCCCGGATCAATGCCCGGCGCGCATCACCGATTCCGGCGATGATGATCACCGCCAACTACAGCAATGAACTCAAACAGCAGATCCGCGAACTGGGCCACACCCTGATGCACAAACCGGTGCGGCCGATGAAGCTGAAGACGGCGATGAGTCATTTGCTCGGTCGGCCTTGAAATCTTCGGAGTATGTGAAGCCCCTTTCGCGAGCAGGCTCGCTCCCACATGGACAGCATCATACCTGTGGGAGCGAGCCTGCTCGCGAAAGGGGCGCCGCGGTCCTGTTGACTCAACGCCGCAAATAAGAGCCGAAATCAATATCCCCGGCACTCAGGATCGCCTGCACCCGATTGTGCACGTTGAGTTTGCGCAGGATCGCCGAGACGTGGGCCTTGACCGTGGTTTCGGCGATTTCCAGGGTGTAGGCAATCTGCTTGTTCGATTCGCCCTTGGTCATCCGTTCCAGCACTTGCAGTTGCTTGCGGGTAAGGGCCTGGAGCAGTTCGGGCGGGAAACTCGGGGTGTCGTTCATCCGCCGGTGCGTATTGCTTTTGGCGGTGCGGATAATATCCGGGGGTAGATAGACGTTGCCATTGAGAATCTGCTGGATAGCGTCGGTCATCTGGGTGCGGGGCGAAGACTTGGTGATGAAACCCACCGCGCCATAGGTGATGGCTTGCAGCACGATCTGTTTGTCTTGCTCGGCGGAGACAATCACCACCGGAATGGTTGGCGCTTCATTGCGCAGGTTGATCAGGCCATTGAGGCCGTGCATGCCGGGCATGTTCAGGTCGAGCAGGATCAGGTCCAGGTCGTCGTGTTCCTGGGTCAGGGCCAGGGCACTGTCCAGGTCGGCGGTTTCCATCACCTCGGTTCCGGCAAAGCCATCGCTGATGACGTTGTGTATGGCTTCGCGAAACAGTGGGTGATCGTCGGCAATCAAGATTTTGTACATAGCCTTTCACCTCATTTTTTTGATTATGGTGTGGCAACAACACGCACGCGTAAAGCTCAGGGAAAGGGTTCGGGTCGGGCTGGCGTTACCGGCAGGTTGGCCGCTTGCCAGGCGTCCAGGCCATCGCGATACCAATACAGTGTCTTATAGCCCATGGTGGCGGCGCGTTTGACCGCATTCCAGCTCAACCAGCAGTCGGAGCGGCAGTAGAAGACCAGCGGTTGCGTCGGGTCGCCGGCGGTCAGCTTTTTCAGGTTGCCGGCAAAGTAGTCCTGCCATTGCGGCGTCAGGTCGCCATCCCCGGTATTGGCCAGCCAATAACTGCCGGGCAGGTTTTCGTGGGGCTGGTCTTCGATGAATTGGCCTTGCAGCCATTGTCGACGGTAGACGTCGATCAGCAGCGGGCGCGGGGTCTGTTCGAGCAGCCGTTGCAGTGCCGGTGTGTCGACGATGGTTGCGCCTGTCAATTGGTTCGGCGTCGGGCTGCGGTATAGCTCGATGCGATAGCCATCGGCGGAGAAGAGCGGGGTGTCGGCCTGCGCAACGCCCAGGACGAGACTCAGCGCCAGGGCGGCAAAACAAGGGCGCAGCAAACAGCGTGGAGCACGCGGCATGGGTTCAGTCCTTATAGTTATGGACCTATTACATGCCAGTCGGGGGGCGTTGGGAATGCGACGATAGACAGGGAAACCAGTACTAAAGTCGTAATTTTGCCCTGTTCAATCAAAATCCCTCTGTAGGAGCGAGCCTGCTCGCGAAAGCGTTGTGTCAGTCAACTGATTTATTGAATGTGCCACCTTCGCGAGCAAGCCCGCTCCCACAGTTGAATTGTGTTGTCAGCTGGATTTGCGCAGGGCCGCATGCTGCGGATTGAAGGTCAGTACGGCGAGCAGCGCGAACAACAGTGTCAGCCCCGTGCATACCGCCAATGCCAGCGGATTGAAGCGTTCATACAGCGCGAAACGCACCAGCTCCACCGCATGAGTGAATGGGTTCAACGCACACAACCAGTACAACCACTCGCTGGCCTCGCGCATCTTCCACAGCGGATACAGCGCCGACGACAGGAAAAACATCGGGAAGATCACGAAATTCATCACCCCGGCAAAGTTCTCCAGCTGACGGATTGCGTTCGATAGCAACAAACCCAATGCGCTGAGCAGCAACGCCACCAACAGCAGGGCCGGCAACGCGATCAATAGGCCCATGGCCGGTGGCCGAACGCCGTAGACCCAGGCAATCGCCAGGAACGCATACACCTGCAACAGCGAAATCAATGCCGTGGCCAGCAGCTTGCTGCACAGCAGGAAGGTGCGCGGCAGAGGGCTGGTCAGCAGCACGCGCATGCTGCCCATCTCACGGTCATAGACCATCGACAGAGAGCCTTGCATGCCGTTGAACAGCAGGATCATGCAAGCCAGGCCTGGGATGATGTAGACCTCATAGGGGATATAGGTGTCGTAGGGCTCGATGATTGCGATCCCCAGCGCTGCGCGAAAACCGGCGGCGAACACCAACAGCCACAGCAGCGGGCGCACCAGAGCGCTGAGAAAACGCGTGCGTTGCAGCACAAAACGCAGCCACTCGCGCAGCACAATACCGCTAAAACATTGCCAATAAGCTGTCATTGCAGGGCTCCTGAATTCGTCAGCCGAGTGAAGGCTGAACCGAGGTCGCCGCCGTGTTCCTGGCTCAGGGCGTGGGCCTGCCCACTCGCCACCAGCCGACCTTGATGCAGGATCAGCAGGTCATCGCTGGGCTGCACTTCGTCGAGCAGGTGGGTAGTCCAAAGCACGCAGATACGCTCCTCGCGACACAGGTTGCGGATGTGCTGGCTGAGCGCCAGGCGACTCGCCGGGTCGAGGCCGACACTGGCTTCATCGAGCAGCAACAGGCGCGGTTCATGCAGCAGGGCGCGGGCAATTTCCACCCGGCGACGATGGCCGCCATTGAGATCGCGTACCCGTTCGCGGCGGCGTTCGGACAGGGCCTGGCGGGCCAGTTCGGCGTCGACCCGAAGGTCGGTCTGGCGTCGGGACAATCCATGCAGTGCCGCGTGATAACGCAGGTTTTGCTCGACGCTGAGATCCAGGTCCAGCGTGCTTTGCTGGAACACCACGCCCAATTGGCGGAGTGCCGGGCGTGGTGCATTGCGCAATGAGCAGCCACCGATGCAGATCTCGCCGTGCTGCACATCATAGAGACGGGTCAGCAGGGCAATCAGGGTCGACTTGCCCGCGCCGTTGGGTCCCAATAACGCGGCGAAACGCCCGGGCTCCAGGCTGAAACTCACTTTGCGCAGCGCCTCGCGGGCGCCGTAGGCAAAGCTCAGCTCACTGACGGCCAGGGCGTTCATGGTGTCACCACCACGCCCCAAGGATAACGCCCGACCTTCACCGATTTACTGACCTTGAGGCTGTCGACATCGATCACCGAGACATCGCCGCTGACGCCGTTGGTGGCCAGCAACTGTTTCTGATCCGGGGTAAATGCCATCTGCCAGACCCGTCGACCCACCAGCAGATAGTCAAGAATCTCGAAGGTCTTGGCATCGATGACCGCTACATGATTAGCCGGGCCCAGGGCGACAAAGCCGTATTTGCCATCGGCGCTGAGCTTGATGCCGACCGGCTGGACCTTGTCCGGATGCACCCCTTTGATCTTGAAGTTCAGGGTCTTGAGCACGTTGCGGGTGGCCACATCGAGAATGGTCACGGTGCCGCCGATTTCTGCCGAAGCCCAGAGTTTCGCGCCATCGGGGGAGAACTCGACGAAGCGCGGGCGCTGGTCCACCAGGGTGCTGTCGGCCAGGGTCTGGGTGCTGGTGTCGATCCAGTGCAGCATGTTGGTGGTTTCACTGGTGTTGACCGCCCACTTGCCGTCAGGGCTGACGGCCATGCCTTCGGGTTCGACACCGACTTCGATCTGGCCGAGCACCTTGGAGGTCTCGGTATCGATCACCGTCACTAGCGCATCGTCTTCGTTGGAGACGTACAACCAGCGATTGTTAGGGTGCAGGGCAAATTGCTCAGGGTCTTTGCCCGAGGGCAACTCCTTGATGATCTTACGCGTGGCTACGTCCATCACCTGGACGCGGTCCGAGTCGCTGGCGCAGATGTACAGCAACTTGTTGTCATGGGACAGCAGCAACCCCCGGGGGCGCTGGCCGACGGGCAGGGTGTCGGTGACTTGCAGGGTTTGCATGTCGATCAGGCTCAGGTTGTTGTCCTTTTCGTTGGACACCCAGGCAGTGCTGGCTACGGCATGGCCGGCGACGAGGAGCAGGGCGCATGAAAGCAGGGTGCGGCGCATGGCAGATTCCTTGTTGTTGTGATTATCGGATCAGGGAAAGCGGCACGTGACCTCGGGCTTGTCGTAGCCCAGGCTGTCCATCTCGTTGAAGGGGTGCAGAAAGCCATCCTGGGGTGAAGTGCTGACCAGCGCCCGGGGCTGGACGATGGGAATTGTCTGGCGCAACTGACCGTTCCACGGCCGATAGCTGAGCTTGCGACCCTTGAAACCGTCGAGCGGCAACTGATCGCTGATTTCAAGCGTTCGGATCGCCATCGGCTCGGCCTGGCGCAGTTTGCTGACGGCACTGGCGATACTGCGCACGGCCATCCAGGCCGCGAAATCCCGGTCATTCATCCAGCGTCCGCTCAGGGTTTCGAAGCGTTTTTGCAGCTGTGCGGCACCGTAGGTTTCCACGGTTTTGTGCCAGCCCACCGGGGTCAGGCCCTGAGTACCGGCGACCGGGCGCGGGTACCAGGTCTGGTAGGGCACGTATTCGCCAAAGTCGCCGCGTTCATCGGCCACCAGTACCACGTCGTACTCGGCAGTCTGGGTGAACAGAGGCATGTCGGCCTGGGCGCTGCGGCGTTGGTCGTTGTCGAAGCTCCAGGGTTTTTCCGCAACCAGTTGCAAGCCAAAGCGCTTGGCGGCGCGGCGCAGGGCGGCGGCATAGGCTTGATCGTCCGCGGTCGGGCCGACGATCAACAGCGCCCGTTGCCATTTACGCACCACCAGAAATTGCGCGAGGGCATCGGCGAGCATCGCCCGGCTCGGCAAGGTGTGCAGCACATTCGGCAGACAATCGGTGGTGCGCAGGCTGTCATCGGGGCTGCCAGCGTTGAACAGCAAGCTGTCGGGCATTGCCGCACTCAATTGGCGCAGACTGCCCGCAGGGGCATTCACCACAAACAGGCGCAAGCCCTGTTGATGTTGAGCCTTCGCTGCTTCGAGCAAGGCCACGGGGCTGTCGACGCTGGCGCTCTCCAGGCTGTAACCGTGGTTGAGAAACCGCCCGGTGCTGTTGCTGTCGGTGATCGCCAGTTCAGCGCCGCGCAGCCCGGCATCCGTGGGCTCGGGGATGACGTTCGACAGTAGCGGGCCGGGGTCGGGACGATAACCCAGATAGCCGATCCGCACTTGCAACGGCGCGTCGGCGGCCTGGCTCTGGGTGGCCAGTCCAGCGGCGCAGGCAATTGCCAGCAGATAGATCAGGGCGTAGGGGGCAAGCTGGCGCATAAGGCTCTCCATGACGTTAGCGCCAGCATAGGAAGCCTGTGGTGCAGTGAAAATATGCAGAAAGTACCAGCGGGCCAGTACCAAGGTAGTAGCTCGACCCCAGTGGAGCGGTTTTAGCATGGACAGCAACGGCCATGACTCTGGAAGGGATTGCCCATGCGTATCGTCAAAGCGCTGCTCCTGCCGTTTTTGCTGATCCTGACCCTGATCGGCGTCGACCGGCTCCACGGCCCGCGACCGTTGCCGTTACAAGTCATGCCCGCGTCACTGGTGCGCTAGGCATGTCGGCGCTGTGGCGAATCAACCTGTGGGTCTGCGGCTTTTTTGCCCTGGTCACCCTGGCGTGCACGGTGTTGCTGATCCACCAGGCGCTGGAGGATGTGACGCGTGAACTGCAATCGGCTGAAGCGGTGGTGGAATACCTGAGCGAAACGGCCGCACGCGATCCCGCCAGCCTGCAACCACGCCTGACCGCAAGCCTGCGCCACGTGCGTGTGCGCTGGCTGACAGAGGGTGAACGGGCGCCGGTGCCGGAGCGGGCAGGGCTGGATGCCTGGCTCGGCCGCATGCTGTTCGTCGATGTCCGTCATGACGCAAAGGTGCTGGCGCTGACGGATGGTCGACGCGTGCAAATCGCCGTGGACCCGCGTGATGAAATCGACGAAGTCTGGGATTCCCTGCAACAACTGCTGAGCCTGTGCGCGATGGCGCTGATGCTCAGCCTGTTGACCATCCGTTGGGCGGTGCGGCGCGGCATGGGCTTGCTCGACGAACTACTGCGGGCCTTGCAGCAGGTGTGCGCCGGCCAGCTCAAGGTGCGCTTGCCCACGCAAGGATTGCCGGAGGCGCGGCAACTGGCGGTGCATTTCAACCGCATGACGGCCACGCTGGAACAGGCCGGTGCCGACAACACCCGGCTGACCCAGACGCTGCTGGCCGTGCAGGAGCAGGAACGGACACAGTTGGCCCAGACCCTGCACGACGATCTCGGCCAATACCTGGCCGGCATTCGTGCCCAGGCTTGTCTGTTGCGCCTGGTTGCCGACCAGCCCGAGACCGTCGAGCGTACGGTGCGCGAACTGGAGCACAACTGCGAACATTTGCAGCGAGGCTTCCGGGCATTGGTGCACAACCTCTATCCGGTGGTCCTGCAACATTTGCCGCTGGCCGAAGCCGTCGCCTTATTAGTGGAGCAATGGCAGGGCAGGCAAGGCATTGCGTGTCAGCTGCGGATCAGCGCGCAACTGCCGGCGCTATCGGCACCAGACAAGACTCACCTGTACCGCTTTCTGCAGGAGGCCCTGACCAACATCGCCCGGCATGCCGACGCCAGTCAGGTACGGGTTCGCCTGCAACACCACGGCGCTCATTTGCGTTTACTGGTGCGCGATAACGGTCGCGGCGCGCTGTCACCCCAGCGTCCTGGCGTTGGCCTGCATTCGATGCGTGAACGTGCCCGTAGCCTGGGCGGCGATCTGCGTATCTACAGCCACCCCGGCGCCGGTTGGGCGCTGGCCTTGAGCATGCCTTTGGAGGCTTGATGAATATTCTGTTGGTCGATGATCACGCGGTAGTCCGCCAAGGCTACTCCAGCCTGTTGCGTGCGCTGTTACCGGCAATGGAGGTGCGGGAAGCCGCGAGCGGCGAGGAGGCGTTGATTCGGGTCCAGGAACGCGTGCCGCATCTGGTGATCATGGATTTTGGCCTGCCGGGCATCAGCGGCCTGGAAACCACCCGGCGCTTGCGGCAACGCTTGCCGCAACTGCGGATCTTGTTTTTCAGCATGCACGATGAGCTGCCGTTGGTGCGTCAGGCGCTGGATGCCGGGGCGACAGGCTATCTGACCAAAAGCTCGGCGCCGCAGGTGTTGATCGAAGCGGTGCGACGCGTGCTCGCCGGGCATGCCTACATCGAGCAACCGCTGGCCACTCAATTGGCCTGTCGGCAGGATGCCAGCGACCCACGCTTGCACAGCATGACTCAACGCGAACTGGAGATTTTCGTCATGCTCGCCAAAGGCACCCCGGCGCGCCAGATTGCCGAGCAGTTGAATATCAGCAGCAAAACCGTTTCCAACCACCTGACATTGCTCAAGAGCAAACTGCAGGTCAGCTCCCATGCCGAACTGGTGCACTTGGGCATTGATATGGGCGTGGTGCGCAAGGCGGGTTGAATCATCATCACGGCGACACATGGCTTTCTGTAGGAGCGAGCAAGCTCGCTCCTACAATTGGAAGTGGTGAATTCAGCTCACTTGTCCCACGTTGTCGGGCATCCCGTGCAGCCTTCCATGTTCGCATCCTGAAAGGTCGCGTAGTGCTGGCGCGAGCCGCTGAGGTTGGCGCCTGCGAGGTTGCTTTCGCCCAGCTTGGCTTCTTGCAGATTGGCGTCGCTGAGGTTGGCGTCCTTTAGGTCGGCCTTGCTCAGCCAGGTCATTTCCAGGTCGGCGGCGCGCAGGTTGCTGTGGTGCAGCCGGGCTCCGGAGAGGCGCGCGAACTGCAGGTAGGCGGCGCTGAGATCGGCGTTCTCGAATTGCGCGCCCTGGGCGAACATGCCCCAGCCCTGGACCGCCACCAGCGTGGCGCCACTGAAATCGGCCAGGCGCAGGTTGCTTTGTTGCAGGCTGGCGCGGGTCAGGTTGGCACCTTGCAGGAGGGCCTTTTCCAGATTGGCGAGATCGAGACGCGCATGACGCAAGTCAGCATCGCGCAGGTCCGCGCCGCTGAGGTTCATGTTGCGCAGGTCCTGGTTGCTCAGCTTGGCGCCCTTGAGGTTGGCATTGGGACACTGGCTGTGTTCGGCGATGGTGCAACCGTTGATGATCAGCGGGGAGTCGTCGTCGGCGGCGTAAACGGTGGCAGCGCTCAATAGAAGCAGTAGCGGTAGAGACTTCATGGCAGGGTCCTTTGGCTTCCCTTGTGGGAACGAGCCTGCTCGCGATGGTCGTCAACGTTCGCGCGGGTTGTCTGGTGCCCAGCGCCGGTCTCGGGTCCATCGCGAGCAGGCTCGCTCCTACAAGGGGTGGTGGCGGTTTTACTTCTGGGCTGTCTTGTTATCCCAGCTCGGAATCTTGAACACCCAGAACGACCCGCCCTGAGCCACCGGTTTGGTCAGCTCGGCCATGTCGCCGCCCCACAGCGGCACCGCGCCGCCGTAGCCGACGGTCACGCCGATGTACTGCTCGCCGTCCTGTTCCCAGGTGATCGGTGGCGAGACGATGCCGCTGCCGGTCTGGAACTTCCACAGTTCCTTGCCGGTTTTCGCGTCGAAGGCCTTGAAGAATCCGTCACCCGTGCCGGTGAACACCAGGTTGCCCTTGGTCGCGAGCACGCCGGCCCAAAGCGGCAAGTGTTCCTTGTGTTCCCAGACCACTTTGCCGGTGGTCGGGTTCATTGCCCGCAGGGTGCCGACGTGATCGTCATACATGCGCTTGATGCGAAATCCCATGCCCAGATACGCCGAGCCTTTCTTGTAGTTGACCTCTTCGGTCCAGTATTCCTCTTTCCACTGGTTGCCCGGAATGTAGAAAAGGCCGGTGTCCTGGCTGTACGCCATGGGATTCCAGTTCTTGCCTCCGAGGAACGGCGGCGAGACTTCTACCGGTTTGCCCTTGGTTTCTCCCGGCAACGGTTTGGCTGGCCGCTGGCCCTCGTTCTCGACCGGGCGTCCGGTCTTGAGGTCGATGTGGCTGGCCCATGTGATGTTGTCGACGAAAGGAAAGGCGTTCTGCAATTTGCCGTTGTTGCGATCGACCACATAGAAGAAGCCGTTACGGTCGGCATGGCCGGTGGCCTTGACCGTTTTGCCGTCTTTGTCCTTGTAGTCGAACAGCACCAGTTCGTTGTTGCCGGAGAAATCCCAGGCGTCGTTCGGCGTGTGCTGGTAGAACCATTTCACTTCGCCGGTGCTCGGGTCGACACCCACCTGACCTGAGGTGTAAAGGCTGTCGTAGTCATGCGGGTTGCCATCCTTGGCAGTGCGCGCCCAGGTGTTCCATGGACCGGGGTTGCCGGCGCCGACAATGATGGTGTTGGTTTCAGCATCGAAACTGGCGCTCTGCCAGGGCGCACCGCCACCATGGCTCCATGCCTCGACCTTGCCGGTTTCGGTGGTCGGATCGTTGGGCCACGACGGCGCCTTGACGTCGCCGGTCGGCGTACTTTCCTTGCCATTCAGGCGGCCCATGTGGCCTTCGACAAACGGCCGCATCCACACCTCTTCACCGGTGTCCGGATCGCGGGCGTAGAGCTGGCCGACCACACCGAATTCATCCCCGGAGCTGCCATGGATCAGCAGCACCTTGCCACTGGTCTTGTCCTTGATCAACACGGGTGCACCCGTCATGGTGTAGCCGGCGGCGTGATCTCCAAACTTCTTGTTCCACACTACTTTGCCGGTGTTCTTGTCCAGGGCGATCAGGCGTGCATCGAGGGTGCCGAAGTAGATCTTGTCGCCGAAGATTGCCGCGCCACGGTTGACCACGTCACAGCACGGGCGAATGTTGTCCGGCAGGCGATGGTTATAGGTCCATAGGCGTTTACCAGTCTTCGCATCCAGGGCGAATACCCTTGAATACGAACCGGTGACGTACACCACGCCGTCGCGGACGATGGCCTGGGATTCCTGGCCGCGTTGTTTCTCGTCGCCAAAGGAATAGGACCAGGCCGGCGTCAGTTTGAACACGTTCTTGTCGTTGACTTGCGCCAGCGGGCTCCAGCGCTGGGCGTTGGTGCCCATGCCGTATTGCAGCACGTCCTTGGTGGTCAGGTGATCGTTGGCGATGTCTTCCCAGCCCACGTTTTTGGCGGATGCCGGTGTGGTCCCGGCAAATCCGGTCGCGCTCAGAGACAGGCTGCCGACCAGTACAAAAGCCTGTATGGCAACGGCCAAGGGGGAGTGGGCGGGTAGCGATCTTATTGTCATGGTTGCAGTTCCCAGTGGAGGTTTTGGCCTGCACAGGGTGGAGCGCCCCATAGGGTGGCGGATACGGAAAAAGTCCCGCCGTTGCCGGGAAAACTTCCCATGCGCTACCTGATTTGGGCGTTCGTCCAAGGCCTTACTACCAAGGGATTAGATGGCGGCCACCAAAGCAGCATGGGGCCTGCGCGCCGGGCTTTCTAAGATGGCTGCCATAGCCTCTGCAAAGAGGTTTTGCGTGCAATCCTGAGGGCATGACAATGACAACAAAACGCAACGCCTTGCTCGTTACCGGGCTGCTGACCGGTCTTATCTGTGCGGGCTCCGTTTGGGCTCACGGCAATGTGGTGCCGCAAGCCGTCGCTACCCAGGGACTGACCCCGATCAAGGACGCCGGTGTGCCACTCGACGCCGACGGCTGGGCCGCGACCAACCCCTATCGCACCGCTCCGGAACACGACAAAGCCGTGGAAATCGGTGCGTCGGCCTACAACCAGAACTGCGCGGCCTGTCACGGCCTGGAAGCCAAGTCAGGTGGCATCGCCCCGGACTTGCGCATGCTGGACGTGGGCGAAGCCGGCGATGAATGGTTCGTCGAGCGTGTGCGCCATGGCGCCGTGCGTGACGGTCGGGTGTACATGCCGAAAATGGCCGACTACCTGAGTCAGGAAGCCCTGTGGGCCGTGCGTACTTATCTGGACACCGTGCACGTCGAGGAGTGACCCATGCGTCTGCTCGCGGTGTTGATCAGTGCTGTGTGGCTGTGCTGCCAGGTGGCGCAGGCGCAGGTTCGCAATTACGACGAAATCATCGCCGCTGGCGAGCTGAAAGTGGCGGTCTACAAAGACTTCGCCCCCTACAGTTTTGAACGTGCCGGACAGCCTCGCGGTGTCGACGTCGAACTCGCCGAAGCCTTGGCCAAGGCGCTCGGCGTACGCTTGACGCTGATCTGGGCGCCGGCCGGGGAAAAGCTCGACGACGACCTGCGCGATTACATCTGGCGCGCCAGTGCCTTGCACAACCAGCAACTGGCCGACCTGATGATGCGCGTGCCGTACGACCGTGACTACGCGCAAAAACGCAACGAGTTCGGTGAACTGGTGAACGGCCATGTGGTGATGTTCGGTCCGTACCAGAACGAACAATGGCAGGTGGCCTATGACCGTCGGCGGCTGGACAAGGTTGCCAGCGTTGCGGTGTTCGAACAGCACCCGATTGGGGTCGAAGTGGACAGCGTGCCGTCGTTCTACCTGACTTCGGTATTCAACGGCATGCTTGCCGGCAAGACCCACCACTATCCGAGCGTGCCTCAGGCGTTTGCCGCAATGAAGGCCGGTGAGATCGACGCGGTGATGGCCATGCGTGGCGAGATCGACTGGCAAGTGCATGAAGCGGCCGACCCGCAAGTGGCGCTGGCCGAGAACGCCTACCCGAACATGGGCAAACAGCTGTGGGAAATCGGCATGGCGGTACACGAAAGCAATCGTCAGCTGGCGTATGCCGTGGAAGAGGCGCTCGAAGGCCTGATCCGCGAAGGTGCGGTGAAAACCATCTACGGCCGTTACGGCCTGCGCTACGACGTGCCCGAGATGTATCAATAGGAGCAGGCGATGAAATGGCGAGGGAGTTGTCTGTTGGCCTGCTGGCTAAGCCTTTCGGCACAGGCTGACGCTATCGATCCTGGCAAAGACCCGGTGCCATCGGTGATGTGGACGTTCTATCAGCAGCAGTTCCTGGGCGATGCCCCGTTCGTTTTCGACGAGCGGGTCAAGTTGCTGGCGCCGCCATTTGCCGAAGATGCCCGGCAGGTGCCGCTGGAAATCGACGCTCGGGCGTTCAAGGGCGAGGTGGTGAAAATCCTCGCCTGGGCCGAACTTAACCCGTTGCCGAAAATCGTCGACTTCCAGCCGCTGAATTCGGTTTTGCCCTGGCTGTCGTTGCGCATTCGAGTCGAACAGGCCACGCCCTTGCGTGCGGCCGTGCTGACGCGAGACGGCGTGTGGCATGTCGGTTCGACCCTGATTGACGCCGCCGGTGGCGGTTGCACCGCGCCAAGTGTGGTGCGCACGCAACCGGGCTGGGAAGAGCACATCGGCGAAGTGCTGGGCGGGCGGTATCCCCGGGGTGAGTTCAGCCGCTTGCGGTTGCAGGTGGCGCATCCCATGGACAACGGCATGGTCAGCGGCATACCGGAATTTTTCATCAACCATGCCGAGTTGCGTGACCACGACGAGCAAGTGCTGGCCCGGCTCGAGCTGTTTCCGGCGGTCAGTGAAAACCCCAACCTGGCCTTCGACATCGAAGGGGCAGGGCAGACGCGTCTGCTGCTGCGGGACAACAGCGGCAATGAGTTCGATGCGTCGATTCCCTGACCCCAAGGAGCGTGGCATGCGCTGGATCCTCTTGATGCTGTTGAGCGTCAGTCTGTCGGCCCTGGCCGATCTTGAGTACGCGCTCAAGCCCCGGCAGATCGCCCAGGACACCTGGCTGCTGGAAGGCAGCACCGATAATTTTGCCAAGGCCAATGGCGGCAACATCGTCAACACTGCATTCATCATCACCGAACGCGGCGTGGTGGTGATCGACAGCGGGCCGTCAAAGCGTTATGGCGAAGCGCTGCGCAAGGCGATTGCCGCCACCACCGACAAGCCGGTGATCGAGGTCTTGCTGACTCATCACCATCCGGACCATGTGCTGGGCAATCAGGCCTTCAGTGATGTGCCGATCAGCGCTTTGGTCGGCACCACTGAACTGTTGCGCGAGCAAGGCAACGCCATGGCCGAGAATATGTACCGGATGGTCGGCGACTGGATGCGCGGCACCGAAGTAGTGCTACCGACGCAGACGCTGACACCCGGCGTGAAAAGTTTTGGGAATCATGATCTGCGCTTGCTGAGCCTGGGTGGGCATACGGGCGCGGATCTGGCTATTCTCGACCAGCAAACCGGCGTGCTGTTTGCCGGGGACCTGGTGTTTTATCAGCGGGCGCTGACCACGCCCAACAGCCCGGGGCTGGCAGTATGGCTGGCGGACATCGCGACCTTGCAAGGCTTGCCCTGGACGTTGGTCGTGCCGGGTCATGGGCCGGTGTCGAGCGATCCACAACCGTTCGAGCAAATGCGTGATTACCTGTCCTGGCTCGATCAACTGATGCGCGACGGCGCCGCCAATGGCAGCGACATGGCCGAGATGATCCGCAGCCCCATCCCTGAACGTTTCGCCGGGATCAACCTGAGCCGCTACGAACTGATCCGCAGCGTCAGCCATCTTTACCCGCGCTACGAGCGCGAGCGGATGACGCGGGTGGATTCTGCCAGCAAATAGTCAACCCAGATCCCCTGTAGGAGCGAGCCTGCTCGCGATGAGGCCGGCACATCCAGCATCATTGTTGCCTGACATGCCGCCATCGCGAGCAGGCTCGCTCCTACAGGGGATGTGTGTCGGGCACAAATCCCGCTGCACATCTCCACCGAACCTGTACCAAGGAACTAGCAATCTCCACATTGCGGCCAATTGTTGCCAGGGCGGCGGCGCTCAAGAATCTGCACCAGACCGGGAAAATTTCCCGGGCATAACAAAAACTGCAGAGGAAGCCGTCATGACCCAACCCGCACGTCGTCAGCCCTTCGTCTTGAGCTTCTTGCTCAGTGCCATGCTGTTGTCCGGCCAGGCAATGGCCGGGGTTTCCGACCAGGATATTCTCCAGGACCCGAAGAACCCGGAACAGATCGTGACCAACGGCCTGGGCGTTCAGGGGCAGCGCTACAGCCCGCTGGATACTCTCAACGTCGACAACGTCAAGGAGCTGCGACCGGCCTGGGCGTTTTCCTTCGGCGGTGAAAAACAGCGCGGCCAGCAGGCGCAGCCGATGGTCAAGGACGGCGTGATGTACCTGACCGGTTCCTACTCGCGGGTGTTCGCCGTGGATGCGCGCACTGGCAAGAAACTCTGGCAGTACGATGCGCGCTTGCCCGATGACATCCGCCCTTGCTGCGATGTGATCAACCGTGGCGTTGCGCTGTACGGCGACCTGGTGATTTTCGGCACCCTCGACGCCAAACTCGTGGCGTTGAACAAAGACACCGGCAAGGTGGTGTGGAGCAAGAAAGTCGCCGACCACAAGGAAGGTTATTCGATCAGCGCCGCGCCATTGGTGATCAACGGCAAGCTGATTACCGGTGTGGCCGGTGGCGAGTTCGGCGTGGTTGGAAAAATCGAGGCCTACGACCCGAAAAACGGTGGCCTGCTGTGGTCCCGTCCAACGGTCGAAGGCCACATGGGCTACGTCTACAAGGACGGCAAGGCAGTGGAGAACGGCATCTCCGGCGGCGAGGCGGGCAAGACCTGGCCGGGCGATCTCTGGAAAACCGGCGGTGCGGCGCCTTGGCTGGGTGGTTATTACGATCCGGAAACCAACCTGCTGCTGTTCGGTACCGGCAACCCGGCGCCATGGAACTCACACCTGCGTCCTGGCGATAACCTTTATTCGTCCTCGCGCCTGGCACTCAACCCGGATGACGGCACCATCAAGTGGCACTTCCAGAGCACACCGCACGACGGTTGGGACTACGACGGCGTGAACGAGCTGGTGTCGTTCAACTACAACGAAGGCGGCAAGGAAATCAAGGCAGCGGCCACTGCCGACCGTAACGGTTTCTTCTACGTGCTGGACCGCACCAACGGCAAATTCATCCGTGGCTTCCCGTTCGTGGACAAGATCACCTGGGCCAGCGGCCTGGATAAGAATGGCCGGCCAATCTACAACGATGCCGGCCGTCCCGGTGCACCGGGCTCCGAAGCCAAGGGCAGTTCGGTGTTTGTCGCGCCAGCATTCCTCGGCGCAAAAAACTGGATGCCGATGGCCTACAACAAAGACACCGGGCTGTTCTATGTGCCGTCCAATGAATGGGGCATGGACATCTGGAACGAAGGCATCGCCTACAAGAAAGGCGCGGCGTTCCTTGGCGCCGGCTTCACCATCAAACCGTTGAACGAAGACTACATCGGTGTGCTGCGGGCCATTGACCCGAAAACCGGCAAGGAAGTCTGGCGTCACAAAAACTTCGCGCCGCTGTGGGGCGGGGTGCTGACCACCAAAGGCAACCTGGTGTTTACCGGCACGCCTGAAGGCTTCCTGCAGGCGTTCAACGCCAAGACCGGCGAAAAGGTCTGGGAGTTCCAGACGGGCTCCGGCGTGCTCGGCTCACCCGTGACCTGGGAAATGGACGGCGAACAGTACGTCTCGGTGCTCTCCGGCTGGGGCGGCGCAGTGCCGCTGTGGGGCGGCGAAGTGGCCAAGCGCGTGAAGGACTTCAACCAGGGCGGCATGCTCTGGACCTTCAAGCTGCCCAAGGATCTGGTGGCCAAGCACTGATCCCGAACCCACCGCATAACCCCTGTAGGAGCGAGCCTGCTCGCGATGAACCCGAGAACACCGAGGGGTGTCAGGTGCCCAGCGTCATCGTTGACGACCATCGCGAGCAGGCTCGCTCCTACAGTAATCTGTGTGAAATCTACGACCAAATAACGAGAGCCCCTCCTGCCAACGATGCATTCGTCTGGCACGCGGGGCTCTCTAGTATCGGCGTATCGCCTGTCAGTACGACAGGCATCGACCCAGACAGAGGCCCACCATGATCTACGCACAACCCGGAACCCCAGGCGCCGTCATTACCTTCAAGCCGCGCTACGGCAACTTCATCGGTGGCGAATTCGTTGCCCCGATCAATGGCGAGTACTTCACCAACACCTCGCCAGTCACCGGTGAGGTGATCGCCGAATTCCCGCGCTCCAGCGCCGCCGACATCGACAAGGCGCTCGACGCGGCACATGCCGCCGCTGATGCGTGGGGCAAGACTTCGGTTCAGGACCGTTCCCTGGTGCTGCTGAAGATCGCTGATCGCATCGAGCAGAATCTTGAAGTACTGGCCGTTACCGAAACCTGGGACAACGGCAAGGCCGTGCGCGAAACCCTGAACGCCGACGTGCCGCTGGCCGCCGACCACTTCCGTTATTTCGCTGGCTGCATTCGCGCCCAGGAGGGCGGGGCGGCCGAGATCAACGAGCTGACCACGGCCTATCACTTCCACGAACCGCTGGGTGTGGTCGGGCAGATCATTCCGTGGAACTTCCCGCTGCTGATGGCCGCCTGGAAACTCGCCCCGGCGCTAGCCGCCGGTAACTGCATCGTGCTCAAGCCGGCGGAGCAAACGCCGCTGTCGATCATGGTTTTTGCCGAACTCATCGCAGACTTGCTGCCGGCAGGAGTGCTGAATATCGTCCAGGGTTTCGGCCGCGAGGCCGGCGAGGCCCTGGCCACCAGCAAACGCATCGCCAAGATCGCCTTCACCGGCTCGACCCCCGTCGGCGCGCACATCATGCATTGCGCCGCCGAGAACATCATTCCGAGCACCGTGGAGCTGGGCGGAAAATCGCCGAATATCTTCTTCGAAGACATCATGAACGCGGAACCGGCGTTCATCGAAAAAGCCGCCGAAGGGCTGGTGCTGGCGTTCTTCAACCAGGGCGAAGTCTGCACCTGCCCATCCCGGGCACTGGTGCAGGAATCGATCTACGAGCCGTTCATGGCCGAGGTGATGAAGAAGATCGTCAAGATCAAGCGCGGCAACCCGCTGGACACCGAGACCATGGTTGGTGCGCAGGCGTCCGAGCAGCAATACGACAAGATTCTTTCGTACCTGATCATTGCGCAGGAGGAGGGTGCCGAGCTGCTCACCGGGGGCGCGGCCGAACGTCTGGAGGGTGATCTGTCGAGCGGTTATTACATCCAGCCGACGTTGCTCAAGGGCCACAACAAGATGCGCGTGTTCCAGGAAGAAATCTTCGGGCCGGTGGTGGGCGTCACTACCTTCAAGGACGAAGCCGAAGCCTTGGCGATTGCCAACGACAGCGAGTTCGGCCTTGGCGCCGGGCTGTGGACCCGCGACATCAACCGCGCCTACCGCATGGGCCGGGCGATCAAGGCCGGGCGCGTGTGGACCAACTGCTACCACCTGTACCCGGCGCATGCGGCGTTTGGTGGCTACAAGAAGTCCGGTGTCGGTCGGGAGAATCACAAGATGATGCTCGATCATTACCAGCAAACCAAAAACCTGCTGGTGAGCTACGACATCAATCCGCTGGGGTTCTTCTGATTCCTTAAGAACACTGAAAAACCTGTAGGAGTGAGCCTGCTCGCGATAGCGGTCCGACAGTCAACATTAATGTTGAATGTGCTGACGTCATCGCGAGCAGGCTCGCTCCTACATTGTTTTGTGGCGTGCAAAACATCCGCGCAACACCCCCTACCAATTCACCCCGCCCACTCCTTCGAAAGTAGCATTCGGGCACTCATCGCCCCGTGCATTAATGGCTCTACCGGAATCACCCGGCACAAGAAGAGGAATGATCCATGTGGACTAAACCCGCGTTTACCGATCTGCGCATTGGCTTCGAAGTGACGATGTATTTCGCCAACCGTTGATTGATCACCCGGCCAGCCGCTGCGTTGGCCGGGCCTGCCTTCTGGAGCATGCGCCATGCACATCCGCGTTCTCGGTTCCGCCGCTGGCGGCGGTTTTCCGCAGTGGAACTGCAATTGCCGCCAGTGCGCCGGTGTGCGCGACGGCAGCCTGCGGGCGCAGCGCCGTACGCAATCGTCGATTGCCCTGAGTGACGACGGTGTGCAGTGGGTGCTGTGCAACGCTTCACCGGACATTCGTGCGCAACTCGAGAGTTTTGCGCCACTGCAACCGGCACGACGCCTGCGCGATAGCGCCATCGCCGGCATCGTGCTGCTCGACAGCCAGATCGACCATTGCACCGGTTTGCTCAGCCTGCGTGAAGGTTGCCCGCACGACGTGTGGTGCACCGAGCGCGTGCATCAGGACCTGAGCACCGGTTTCCCGTTGTTCAACATGCTCGAGCACTGGAACGGTGGATTGCACTGGAAACCGGTCGGCCTCGATCTCCAGCCGTTCGGCATCCCGGCCTGCGGGCATTTGCAATTTCGCGCAATTCCCTTGGTGAGCAACGCGCCACCGTATTCACCCAATCGCGGCAACCCGCAGCCGGGCGACACCATTGGCCTGTTCATCGAAGACCTGCGCAACGGCGGCTCACTGTTCTACGCGCCGGGCCTTGGCCAAATCGATGAGCAAGTGCTGGGCTGGATGCAGCGTGCCGATTGCCTGTTGCTGGACGGCACCCTGTGGCGCGACGACGAAATGCGTATCTGCGAAGTCGGCCAGAGCCTGGGCAGCGATATGGGGCATTTGGCACAAAGTGGCCCCGACGGAATGCTTGAAGTGCTGGAGGGCTTTCCCCAGCAGCGCAAGGTGCTGATCCACATCAACAACACCAATCCGATCCTCGATGAAGACTCGGCCGAGCGGGCGTTGCTGGAACGGCGGGGAATTGAAGTGGCTTATGACGGCATGAGTATTGAGCTGTAGCGGCTGGCCCTATCGCGAGCAAGCTCGCTCCCACAAGGATCTGCGGTTACACAAAACCTGTAGGAGCGAGCCTGCTCGCGATGAGGCCGGTGCATACGCCGCAGAACTTCCCGGAGAACCGCAATGACTGCCAACGCAATGTCCCCCACAGAATTCGAAGCCGCACTGCGCGCCAAGGGCGCCTACTACCACATCCACCATCCCTTCCACCAAGCCATGTACGCTGGCCGCGCCAGTCGTGAGCAGATCCAGGGCTGGGTCGCCAATCGCTTCTACTATCAGCTCAACATCCCCCTCAAAGACGCTGCGATCCTCGCCAACTGCCCGGACCGCGACGTACGCCGCGAATGGCTACAACGGATTCTCGACCACGACGGCGTCCCCGGCAGCGAGGGCGGTATCGAAGCCTGGCTGCGCCTGGGCGAAGCGGTGGGGCTGAAGCGTGAGCAGATTTTGTCCCAGGAACTCGTGCTGCCCGGCGTGCGATTTGCCGTGGACGCCTACGTCAATTTCGCCCGTCGCGCCTGTTGGCAGGAAGCGGCCAGCAGCTCGCTGACCGAGTTGTTCGCGCCGCAGATTCATCAGTCGCGGCTCGACGCCTGGCCCACCCACTACCCATGGATCGACGTCACCGGCTACGACTATTTCCGTACGCGCCTGAGCCAGGCCAGGCGCGATGTCGAGCACGGGTTGCGCATCACGCTGGCGCACTACGTGACCGCCGAGAGCCAACAACGCATGCTGGAAATCCTGCAGTTCAAGCTCGACGTGCTGTGGAGCATGCTCGATGCCATGAGCATGGCTTATGAACTGGAACGCCCGCCCTATCACACGGTCACCCGCGATAAGGTCTGGCACCGGGGGATCGCCCTGTGAGCCTGATCAATCGCCAGCAATCACCGGCCTTGCGCCGCGGATTTCGTCTGCAATGGGAGCCCCTTCAGGACTGTCATGTGCTGCTGTACCCCGAAGGCATGATCAAGCTCAACGCCAGTGCCGGGCAAATCCTCGACCTGGTGGATGGTCAGCGCAGCGTGGCGGCGATCATTGAACGGTTGAGCGAGAATTTCCCCGGCGTACCGGGAATCGACGAGGACGTGCTGGCGTTTCTGGAGGTGGCCCATGCGCAATTCTGGATCGAGTGAGACGCTGCCGGGCCCGCCGTTGTGGCTGCTGGCCGAGCTGACTTATCGCTGCCCGCTGCAATGTCCCTATTGCTCCAATCCTTTGGACTTCGCCCGGCACGGCGAGGAACTGAGTACGCAAGAATGGATTCGCGTGTTCCGCGAAGCGCGGGACCTGGGCGCGGCGCAGTTGGGTTTTTCCGGTGGAGAGCCATTGGTGCGCCAGGACCTCGCCGAACTGATCAAGGCCGCCCGGGACATGGGCTACTACACCAACCTGATCACCTCCGGCATCGGCCTGACCGAGCAGAAGGTGCGCGACTTCAAGGTGGCCGGGCTGGATCATATCCAGATTAGCTTCCAGGCCGCCGACGAGGCGGTGAACAACATGCTCGCCGGTTCACGCAAAGCCTTTGCACAAAAACTTGCCATGGCCCGTGCGGTGAAAGCCCAGGGCTATCCGATGGTGCTGAACTTCGTCACCCATCGGCACAACATCGATCGGATCGCGCAGATCATTGAGCTATGTCTGGAGCTGGAAGCGGATTTCGTCGAATTGGCCACTTGCCAGTTTTACGGTTGGGCGGAGCTCAACCGCGTCGGCCTGTTGCCCACCCGCGAGCAATTGCAGCGCGCCGAGCGCATCACCCACTCGTACCGCGAACGCCTCGAAGCCCAGGGCCATCCGTGCAAGCTGATCTTCGTCACCCCGGACTACTACGAAGAACGTCCCAAGACTTGCATGAACGGCTGGGCCAATCTGTTTCTCGACATCACTCCCGACGGCACGGCATTGCCTTGCCACAGCGCGCGACAGTTGCCGGTGGCGTTTCCCAATGTGCGTGAGCACAGCCTCTCGCACATCTGGAACGACTCGTTCGGCTTCAATCGTTTTCGCGGCGATGACTGGATGAAGGAACCGTGCCGCTCCTGCGATGAAAAACACAAGGACCTGGGCGGTTGCCGTTGCCAGGCCTTCATGTTGACCGGCGATGCGAGCAATGCCGACCCGGTGTGCAGCAAGTCTGCGCACCATGGCGTGATTCTCAAGGCCCGCGAGGAAGCCGAGGCGCCGGGATTGGGGATCGAACACCTGACGCTGCGGAACGCGAAGGCTTCTCAGCTGATCTACCGCGGATAAGCCTGGCGACACAGATCCCCTGTAGGAGCGAGCCTGCTCGCGATGGCGGAGTGTCAGCCAACAAACATGTTGAATGTTGAACTGCTATCGCGAGCAGGCTCACTCCTACAAGGGCGGCGCTTTGATCTTTGGTCTGATTGCATTCACAGCTGGATGGTTTAGTGTGGTTTCTATCTTCCAAAACAATAAAAACAGGCTTTCCAATGAGCCAGAGTCTCAACCAGCTGCGTAAATTCGTTTCGCCTGAAATCATCTTCGGTGCCGGTAGCCGGCACAGTGTCGGCAATTACGCCAAGACCTTTGGTGCGCGCAAGGTTCTGGTGGTCAGTGATCCCGGTGTCATTGCCGCCGGTTGGGTCGCCGATGTCGAAGCCAGCCTGCAAGCACTGGGCATTGAATACTGCCTGTACACCGATGTTTCACCGAACCCGCGGGTGGAGGAAGTGATGCTCGGTGCCGAGTTGTACCGGGAAAATCACTGCGACGTGATCGTCGCCGTTGGCGGCGGTAGCCCGATGGACTGCGGCAAAGGCATCGGTATCGTCGTTGCCCATGGCCGCAGCATTCTCGAATTCGAGGGCGTGGACACCATCCGCGTGCCCAGCCCGCCGCTGATCCTGATTCCAACCACCGCCGGCACCTCGGCCGACGTCTCGCAATTCGTGATCATTTCCAACCAGCAGGAACGCATGAAATTTTCCATCGTCAGCAAGGCCGTGGTGCCGGATGTTTCGCTGATCGACCCGGAAACCACCCTGAGCATGGACCCGTTCCTGTCGGCCTGTACCGGCATCGATGCCCTGGTGCATGCGATCGAAGCCTTCGTGTCCACCGGCCACGGGCCGCTGACCGATCCCCATGCGCTGGAGGCCATGCGCCTGATCAATGGCAACCTGGTGCAAATGATCGCCAACCCGGCCGACATCGCCCTGCGCGAGAAGATCATGCTGGGCAGCATGCAGGCGGGGCTGGCGTTCTCCAATGCGATTCTCGGGGCGGTGCATGCCATGTCCCACAGCCTCGGCGGTTTTCTCGATCTGCCCCATGGCTTGTGCAACGCGGTACTGGTCGAGCACGTGGTGGCCTTCAATTACAATTCGGCGCCGGACCGTTTCAAGGTGATCGCCGAAACCTTCGGCATCGACTGCCGTGGCCTGAATCACCGGCAGATCTGCGGGCGCCTGGTCGAACACCTGATCGCCCTCAAACACGCTATCGGCTTTCACGAAACCCTTGGTTTGCATGGCGTCAGGACTTCGGACATTCCGTTCCTGTCGCAGCATGCGATGCACGACCCCTGCATCCTGACCAACCCGCGCGAATCCAGCCAGCGTGATGTCGAGGTCGTCTATGGCGAAGCCCTCTGACGAGCAGCAACGGGCATTGGCCGGGTTGCTGGGGCTGGGTAGCCATTCAGCCCGCAAGAGTCATTACCCGGAACTGGCCGCGCGCCTGGATGATCTGGAAGCCGAGCGTAACCGTTACAAGTGGCTGTTCGAAAACGCCGTCCACGGGATCTTCCAGGCCAGCCTGCAAGACGGCATGCGCGCCGCCAACCCGGCATTGGCGCGCATGCTCGGCTACCAGAACCCTCAGGAGGTGCTGTTCTCCCTGCGCGACCTGGCCAGTACGCTGTTTGTTGACGGCGCGCGGGAGCTGGAAAGCATTGGCGAGATTCTCAGGCACCAGAATAGTCTGCACGGCTACGAAACCCGTTTGCGGCGCAAGGACGGCAGCCACCTCGATGTGCTGATGAACTTACTGCTCAAGCCGGGTCAAGAAGGGCTGGTGGAAGGCTTCGTCGCTGATATCACCGAGCGCAAGCTGGCCGAGCAACGGTTGCAGCAACTCAATGACGAATTGGAACAGCGCGTCACTGCGCGCACTGATGAACTGCTCGAAGCCAACCGCAACCTGCAGCAGCAGATCACCCAGCGTAAACAGATCGCCAAGGCTTTGCGTGACGCCCGCGATGCCGCCGAGGCCGCCAATCACAGCAAGGACAAATACCTCGCCGCCGCCAGTCATGACCTGTTGCAACCGCTCAACGCTGCGCGGTTGCTGATTTCGACCTTGCGCGAACGCAAGTTGCCGGACGCCGAACAAGTGCTGGTTGAACGCACTCACCAAGCCCTGGAAGGGGCCGAAGATTTGCTGACCGATCTGCTGGACATTTCCCGGCTCGATCAAGCGGCGGTCAAACCGGACGTCGCTGCGTATCGCCTTGACGAATTGTTCGCGCCGCTGGTGTCCGAGTTCCAGTCGGTCGCGCAGGCGGCCGGTTTGAACCTGCGAGTGCACCGTGCCGATTACGCCATCAGCACCGATTTGCGCCTGATGACCCGGATCTTGCGCAATTTTCTCAGCAATGCCTGTCGCTATACCGACGAAGGCAGCATCCTCCTCGGGGCGCGCCGCCGGGGCCAGATGCTACGCGTCGAAGTCTGGGACACCGGTCGCGGCATCGCTGCCGACCGGATCGATTCAATCTTCCTCGAATTCAACCAACTGGACGTCGGCCGCGCTGCCGACCGAAAGGGCGTTGGCCTGGGGCTGGCGATTGTCGAGCGTATTGCCAAGATCCTTGGCTACAAAATTGATGTGTATTCGCTGCCGGGGCGCGGTTCGATGTTCAGCATCGAGGTGCCGCTGTCCGACGAGGTTCCGTTACCGGTGAGCCAGGCGGTGCCGCAACCGGGAACGGGCAACCCGCTGCCGGGGCGGCGCTTGCTGGTGCTGGACAACGAAGTGAGCATTCTCGACAGCATGAGCGCGCTGCTCGGTCAGTGGGGTTGCGATGTGGTGACAGCCACCGATGAAGCGGCGGCGTTGGCGGCATTGTGCGGGCAGGCGCCGGAACTGATTCTGGCGGACTATCACCTCGACCACGGGGTGGTCGGCTGTGATGTGGTGCGGCATTTGCGCGAGCATTTCCAGCAGAACATTCCGGCGGTGATCATCACGGCCGACCGCACCGACCATTGTCGTCGCGCATTGCAGCGACTCAACGCGCCATTGCTGAACAAACCGGTGAAGCCCGGCAAGTTGCGCGCGGTATTGAGTCAGTTACTGGGCTAGTGCTGTCAGAGCGCGCGATATTGCAGGCTGAAAGCCAATTGCGCGGTCTGCCCTTGTTCCAGCAAACGCAAACCCGGACGGCCGGGCAGGTGATGTGCGTTGACCGGGTGGCTCACCGGTTCGATGCAGAAAAACTCCAGGCCAACCGGGCAGTAAAGCAGGTAGTAATCGCTGCCGGTTGCCTGGCAGTCGAGTTCATAGCCAAGGTCGGGCTGGCGGATCAGGCAGTGACCGTCCCATTCGCAGAAGCCGTTGTCGACCAGGGTTTCGGGCAATGGCTTGAGCTGCTGAAAGTCCCATTCGACGGGTAACGCGCTGAGTTCTGTCGGCAACTTTGTCTCGTTGCACAGCCACACGTGCCGGGCCGGTGCCTTGAGTTGTGTATTCGCTGTCCGCGGCAGATACGGATGCAATCCCAGCCCGTGCCAGGCGGCGCGTTCGGCCAGATGAGTAACGCTCAACTCGATGCTCAGCTTGCCTTCGCTCAGATGAACACGTTGCCGGGCGCGGTAGGCGAAGGGGGTGGCGCTGTCGAGTTGCAACACGACTTCGTCCGCCGTTGTGGAAACCACCTGCCACGACTGCTGCCAGGCGCTGCCATGAATCGGCAGGGGATCGGTGAGGCTGTTGGGGTGCAGGGCCAGCCAGCCATCGGGGCAGTCGAAACCGCCCTGGGCAATCCGGTTGGACCACGGCACCAACGGGAAGCAACCGAGCTTGCCCGGCAACCCGGTGTTGAGTGCTTGGGCATCGGCGTGGCGCAACAGCGGCTGGCCGGTGCTGCGCACGGTCCAGTTGACGATACTGCCACCCAGTTCCGGGGCGAGGGTGAGGCGGGTGAATTCGTCTTCGAGTTCGAGAAGGATCATGGTTTATCGTTCTGCGTTGAATAGTTGAAAAGATCGCAGCCTGCGGCAGCTCCTACAGCGAAACGCACTGACCTGTAGGAGTTGCCGAAGGCTGCGATCTTTTTAAGGGATTACAACACCAAATGCGGCAACCACAGCGACAGCGCAGGAATGTAAGTCACGGCCATCAGCACCAGGAACAGCACGCCGTAGAACGGCAGCAGGGCTTTCACGGTTTTTTCGATACTGACTTTACCCACGGCCGACCCCACAAAGAGTACCGCGCCCACCGGCGGCGTTATCAATCCGATCCCCAGGTTCACCAGCATGATCATGCCGAACTGCACCGGGTCCACGCCAATGCCCAGAATCACCGGCATCAAAATCGGCGTGAGGATCAGGATCAGCGGCGCCATGTCCATCACCGTGCCGAGCAACAGCAGCATGACGTTGATGCACATCAGGATCACGTAACGGTTGTCCGACAGCGTCAGGAACATCGTGGTGATCTTCGCCGGAATCTGCATCAGGGTCATGATGTAGCCGAAGCTGGCGGCGAAACCGATCAGGATCATCACAATCGAGATCGTGCGCACCGTGCGGTGCATCAGTTTCGGTAGCTCGCTCCACTTGTAGTCGCGGTAGATGAACATGGTCACGAAGAACGACCACAACACCGCAATCGCCGCAGACTCGGTGGCGGTGAAAATACCCGAAAGAATACCGCCGAGAATGATGACCATCGCCATCAGGCCCCACAGTGCTTCGCCGCAGATCTTCAGCGCTTCGCGCATCGGAATGACTTCGCCTTTAGGGTAGTCACGCTTCTTGGCGAAGATCAGGCACAGCACCATCAGGCACGCGCTCATCAACAGGCCCGGCACCACGCCGGCCATGAACAACGAGGCAATCGACACCGTGCCGCCAGCCGCCAGCGAGTAGAGCACCGAGTTGTGGCTTGGCGGGGTCAGCAGGGCTTGTACCGAGCCGCTGACCGTCACGGCGGTGGCGAAATCACGCGGATAACCGCGACGCTCCATCTCGGGAATCAGTACCGAACCGACCGACGCGGTATCCGCCACCGAAGAACCGGAGATCGCACCGAAGAACGTCGAGGCCATGATGTTGACCAGCGACAGACCGCCACGCACGAAACCCACCAGCACCCCGGCAAACGCCACCAGGCGCCGGGACATCCCGCCCTCGGCCATGATCGCACCGGCCAGCACGAAAAACGGAATCGCCAGCAGGGAGAATTTGTTCACGCCCCCGGCCACTTGAATCATCAGCGCCTGGAACGGAATGTCGATCCAGAACGCGCCGATCAGCGCAGAAAGGCCTAGCGCGTAGGCGACCGGCATGCCGATCAGGATCAACGCGATAAAGCTGCCCAACAGAATAAAAGCGTCCATTCAGGCAGCCCCTTCATTTTCTTCAACGACGTCGAAACGCACGACCCGGCGGTTGCTTTGGTCACCGAGCAAGAGTTTTTCCAGGACAAAAATCAGCGTCAGCACGCCGCCCACCGGAATCGGCATGTAGGTGATGCCCACGCGCAGGGTGGGCAGGGAGCTCATGAATTGGTTCCAGGTGGACAGGCACAGCTTGGTACCCCAAATCGCCATGAACAGGCAGATGGTCGCCATCAGCAATTGCGAGAACACACTCATGGCTTTGCGCAGATTCGGTTGCATGCGGTCGGTGAGCATCGCCACCGCCATGTGCGAACCGGAACGATAGCTGGCAGCGGCGCCGATGAAGGTGAAGACCATCATCAACAAAATCGCCGTGGGCTCAGGCCAACTGGAGCCGGTGCCGAGCACATAACGGGCAAACACACCCCAGGGGATGATCAGCGCAATGGTCAGCACGGAGAGCCCGGCGACCCAGATACAGGTCATGTAGAGCTTGTCATTGAAACGTAGCAGCAGATTCTTCATCGGGTTCCACCGTAACCGGGCGCACACGGACGTACAGCTGCGTCAGTGGCGCCGGGCCTTTCTTGAATGCAGGGAGACTTACTGAACGGCTTCGATGCGCTTGATCAGGTCGGCGTAAGGGGCGCCGTACTTCTGGCGGACCGAGGCGGTTGCCTCATAGAAAGGTTTCTTGTCGACGGTGATGAACTCCACACCAGCGGCCTTGAGTTTCTCTTCGCTGCTGGCCGATTTCGCATCCCACAGGGTGCGTTCCTGGGCCTGGGCGGCCTTGGCGGCTTTTTTCACCAGGGTTTGCTGGTCGGGGGTGAGTTTTTCCCAGGTGATTTTCGACATCACGATCGGCTCGGGCAGGATCAGGTGGCCGGTCAGGCTGTAGAACTTGGCGTTCTGGTAGTGGTTGTGTTCGAGTAGGGTCGGCGGGTTGTTTTCCGCGCCATCGATCACGCCGGTCTGCAAGGCACTGAAGATCTCGCCGGTGTCCATCGCGATGCCATTGCCACCCATGGCGTTGATGGTTTCGATGAACATCGGGTTGCCTTGTACGCGAATCTTCATGCCCTTGAGGTCTTCCAGGCTGCGCACTGGTTTCTTGGTGTAGATGTTGCGCGTGCCGCCATCCATCCAGGCCAGGGCGACCAGGTTGAATTCGGAATTGGTGATCTTGTCGAGGATCTCGTCGCCGACTTCACCGTCGATGACTTTGCGCATGTGCGCCTGGTCGCGGAACACGAACGGCATGTTGAACACGTTCACGTCGGGCACCACCGGGCCGACGATGCCGAGGCTGACGCGGGCCATCTGGATGGCGCCGACCTGAGCCTGTTCGACCACTTCCTTTTCCGAGCCGAGCACACCACCGGCGAACATCTTGAAGGTCAGTTTGCCGTCGCTGTCGGCCACCAGGGTTTTACCCAGTTGCTCTTCAGCCACCACGGTCGGATAACCGGCGGGATGGATGTCAGCGAATTTAATTTCCAGCGCATGGGCGGCGCTGCTGAGGGAGAAGGCGAAAGGGAGTGCAGCGGCGAGCAAGGTGCGTTTGAAGTCCATGGGGGTGTCTCCAGTTTTGTTGTTTTTTTTATTCAAGGCACAGCGATGCAGCAGACGCGTTCAGCTTTTGAAACCGGTTTGCGAGGGGGTGAAAAGGGGTTCGGGCAAGCCTTTGACGCCGGGGTCGAGGGCGAAAACGCCCCCGGCCAGAGACTGTGGGTCATGGTCGTCACCGGGGCGGATCGAGGTCACGTACAGCGTGTCCAGTCGACTGCCGCCGAAGGCGCACATGGTCGGTTTTTTCACCGGGACGGTGAGTGAGCGGTCGAGCCGACCGTCAGGGGTGAAGCGATGAATCAACCCGGCGTCGTTGGCGCAGATCCAGTAACAGCCATCGGCATCCACGGCCGCACCGTCGGGACGCCCGCAGAAGTGATTCATGTCGACGAACACGCGACGGTTGGACGGCGTGCCGCTGGCGATGTCGTAGTCGAAGGCCCAGATTAATTGCACGTTGGGGTGCGAGTCGGACAAGTACATGGTCTTGCCGTCCGGGCTGAAACCCAGGCCATTGGGCACGATGAAACCGTTCAGTTGCGCTTCGACCGGCCCGCGTTTCCCGGCGCTGTAACGATAGAGCGTGCCTTCGGCGGCATTGGCGCCCATGTTGAGCACCATGCTGCCGGCCCAGAAACGCCCCTGACGGTCACAGCGACCATCGTTGAGGCGCATGTCAGGGCGAGCATGATCGACGTTGGCCAGCAGCTCGCTGTCGAGGCTGCCATCCTCATGGGCCTTCAGATGGAAGAACCCGCTCTCCATGCCGGCCACCCAGCCACCGTCGGGATGGCGGACGATGCAGGCGAGCATTTCCGGGGTTTTCCAGGCATGGACATGCCCGGTATCGGCGCTCCAGCGTTGCAGGCCACCGGCGGGAATATCGACCCAGTACAGGGCATTTTCCTCGGCGACCCAGACCGGACTTTCACCGACCGCATTGCGGGCATCGACAATCAATTCGGCTTGCATGGCAACTCATTCCCTTGGGTTTTTGTTGTGGGGATCAAGTGGTAAACGTTGTGGCTTCAGTCGCCGAACGGGCCGGCTGCGCAAAAAGCGCCACCTTGATAAACCCGCGCCGGGTCGTCGGCGGCCGGCAACGGTTGCGCTTCGACCTTTTCGCGGAACACTTCAGAGGTGTCCTTTGGGGCGTAGCCGAGGTTGGCGGCGTAGCGGTTGTCCCACCAGATGTCCTTGTTGTCGGACATGCCGTAGACCACGGTGTGGCCGACATTCGGGGTGTACAGCGCACGTTCGAGCAATTGGGTCAGGTCGCCGAAGCTCAGCCAAGTGCTCATCATCCGGCGGTTCTGCGGCTCGGGGAACGACGAGCCGATGCGCACGCTGACGGTCTCGATGCCGTAGCGATCGAAGTAGAACGTGGCCATGTCTTCGCCATAGGACTTGGACAAGCCGTAGTAGCTGTCGGGACGATGCGGCGAGTGGGCGTCGATGACTTCGTCTTGCTTGTAGAAGCCGATGACGTGGTTGGAGCTGGCGAAGATCACGCGCTTGACGCCATGCCGGCGTGCCGCTTCGTAGATGTGGAACACGCCGCAGATGTTGGCGCCGAGGATCTGCTCGAACGAATGCTCGGTGGACACACCGCCAAAGTGCAGGATGGCGTCCACGCCTTCGACCAGTTGATGCACGGCTTGCTTGTCGGCGAGGTCGCAGGGCACGACTTCTTCGCGGTCATCAATGGCCGGGGCGATGTCGGCGATGTCCGACAGGCGAATGACGTTGGCATACGGGCGCAGGCTTTCGCGCAAGACTTTGCCCAGGCCACCGGCGGCGCCGGTCAGCAGCAGGCGATTGAAAGGCGTGTGGGTGGTTGCAGTGGTCGTCATGGGAATCCCTGGACAAGCGGTAATTGTTGTTGAATTGTTGTAGGTTGTCGTACGACTAGGCGAAGTATCGTTAGGCTTTCCGGTTCTTGTCAACGCGACTTTGGTGGAAATTGACGGAGGGTACCCTCCGTCACGCAACTTGTAGCAGCTGGCGCAGCCTGCGTTCGGCTGCGAAGCAGTCGTCAAACCAGAACTCGCGATGCATCAGCGAATCCCTGCTCGCCGGGTTTACGACTGCTGCGCAGCCGAACGCAGGCTGCGCCAGCTGCTACAGAGTTAAGGGCGCGCCGATCTGGCTATTACAGCAACGAAATCGGATAGCTGATAAACAACCGGTTTTCGTCGAACTCGTTGGTGCTGAAGTTCTTGCGGATGCTCGCGTTGCGCCATTTGACGTTGAGGTTTTTCAGCGGACCGCTCTGCACCGTGTAGGCCAGTTCCGATTCACGACCCCATTCCTTGCCATCAGTGATGGTCCCGGTGTGCACGTTGTCACCGCTGATGTAGCGGTTCATCAACGTCAGGCCGGGAACGCCCAGTGCGACGAAATTGTAGTCGTGACGTACCTGCCAGGATTTTTCCTTGGCGTTGTCGTAGCTGGAGTTGTAGCTGTCGTTGGCCAGGGTGCCGCCGCTGGTGCCGTTGACGCGCATCCACACATCGTCGCCGCTGAGTTTCTGCAAGCCGACGTAGAACGTGTTGCCGCCGTATTTGGCCGAGAGCAGGGCGAACGCAGTTTTGTTGTCCAGGTCACCGGCCAGCGCGCTGCCGTCTTCCTTGCCGATGAAGTAGCCAAGGTTGGCGCCGAGGGTCCAGTCGCCGATGGGCTGGCTGTGGCTCAGGTTGAAATACTGTTGTTGATAGATGTCGCTGAGCTCGGCATACCACACGCCGACCTGGGTGCGCTTTTCATTGAACGCATATTCGCCGCCGCCGAAGTTGAAACGGTCCGAACTGAAGGCGGCTGATTTGCCGTTCATGAACATGTCTTCCATGCTCGCATCGTTACGCGGGCTGTTCTGGCGGAACTGGCCTCCGTAAAGCGTCAGGCCGCTGATTTCGGTGGAGGTTATCTGGCCGCCCTGGAAGGTTTGCGGCAGCGAGCGACCGTCATCGGAGCGCAGGATCGGCAGCACCGGCATCCACTCGCCGACTTTCAATTCGGTTTTCGAAATCTTGCCTTTGAGAGCGACACCCAGGCGCCCGAAGTTGTCAGCGGGGCGGCCGTCACTGTGGATCGGCAGCAGTTGCGTACCGCCGGTGCCTTTACCGCCGTCGAGTTTTTGCGAGTACATGCCCAACACGTCGATACCGAAACCGACTGGCCCTTGGGTGAAACCGGACTTGGCATCGAGGATGAAGTTCTGCGTCCACTCTTCAGCCTTGCCTTGCGGATAGGCAGGGTTGGTGTAGTTGCGATTGAAGTAGGCGTTACGCAGGTTCAGCGTGGCTTTGGCGTCATCGGTAAAGCCTTCGGCCTGGCTGGTCATGGGCAGGGCGAGAGCCAGGCTGCCGCAACCGATCAGGCTGAGGGTGTGGCGACGGGCGAAGGTTGGGCGTGAACTGCGGATGGACGAATTGCGGGCGAGCTTGCTCACTGTGACGCTCCCTTTCATTTTTGTTTTTATTGTTTGTCATACGTCGTCGTACAACATTGCCGGCGATTATTTACAGGCCAATTCAATGTTGTCAATCGGAAGTTATACGATGACTTGCCGGGGAGGTGCAGGCATGAAATGTTTGGTTTGACCCAGTCGCCCCGAGCTAGAGCGGGTGCTAGTCTTGTTTAACGCTGTTGTCGGGGAGCCCTTATGGGCAATCACAAGATCGAGATTCGTCGCAGTAACGTTGAAAAAATCCTGCTGGGGGCCGAAAAGGTGTTCGCCGAGAAAGGCTTCGGCAGCACCGCCATGGCCGATATCGCCGCCGAAGTGCAATTGCCGCGCTCCAACCTGCATTACTACTTCAGCACCAAGACCGAGCTGTACAGTGCGGTGCTGTTCGATCTGCTGGAAGTGTGGAAACAGGACGCACTGTGCTTCGAAATGTTCGACGATCCGCGTGTCGTACTCAGCAGCTACATCCGCGCAAAGATGAACCACTCGCGCAGTCGGCCTTACGGTTCGAAAGTCTGGGCCAACGAGATCATCCACGGCGCGCCAACATTGGGCGTGGCGCTGGATGCGAGCCTGTATGACTGGGCCAAGATGAAAGAAGCGAAAATCCGCCAATGGGTGGACGACAAACGCATCCTGGCGGTGGAGCCTTCGAGCCTGCTGTACATGATCTGGGCGTCGACCCAGCACTACGCCGACTTCGATCACCAGGTGAACATCCTCAATGACCATCAGCCGCTGTCGGACATGCAGTTCGAGCGGGCGATACAGACGGTGACCAGCGTGATTTTGCGGGGGATAGGGTTGGAACCGTAAAAGATCGCAGCCTTCGGCAGCGCCTACAGAGACACGCGTTCCCTGTAGGCGCTGCCGAAGGCTGCGATCTTTGGATCTTAACAATCAAACGGCGACGTGGTACGGATTCCTCGGGTCATGATTCCAGTCCAGAAACGGCTTGCCGGTTTCCACGGGCACCATCTCGATGCAGTCCTGCACGGGGCAGGTGATCTGGCACAGGTTGCAACCCACACATTCCTCATCGATCACTTCATAACTGTGCGTACCGTCGGCCTTTTTCAGGCTGGCTACGGCCTGGTGCGAGGTGTCTTCGCAAGCGATGTGGCAACGACCACAACCGATACAAGCCTCTTGGTCGATTTTGGCGATCACCTGATAGTTGATGTCCAGGTACTTCCAGTCGGTGGTGTTGCCCACCGCACGCCCGGAAAACTGCGCAATGCTGGTGTAGCCCTGACTGTCCATCCACCGCGACAGGCCGTCCTTCATTTCTTCGACAATCCGGAAACCGTGGAGCATCGCCGCCGTGCACACCTGCACCGAACCGCAGCCCAAGGCAATGAACTCTGCGGCATCGCGCCAGTTGCCGATGCCGCCAATGCCACTGATGGGCAGGCCGTGGGTCTGCGGGTCGCGGGCAATTTCGGCGACCATGTTCAAGGCAATCGGCTTGACCGCCGAACCGCAATAACCGCCGTGAGTGCTTTGGCTGCCGACGATTGGGTTGGCGACCATGCGCTCCAGATTGACGCTGGTGATCGAGTTGATGGTGTTGATCAACGACACCGCATCAGCGCCGCCTCGATGCGCGGCACGGGCCGCGACTCGGATATCGGTGATGTTGGGCGTGAGTTTGACGATCACCGGCAACGAGCAATACGTTTTGCACCAGCGGGTGACCTGCTCGACGTACTCCGGCACCTGGCCGACCGCCGCACCCATGCCGCGTTCCGGCATGCCGTGGGGGCAACCGAAGTTCAATTCGATACCGTCGGCACCGGTGGCTTCCACCAAAGGCAGGATGTGTTTCCACGATTCTTCGACGCAAGGCACCATCAGCGACACGATCAACGCACGATCCGGCCAGTCCTTTTTCACCTGCGTGATCTCGCGCAGGTTGATCTCCAGCGAGCGGTCGGTGATCAGTTCGATGTTGTTAAATCCGAGCACCTCTCTGTTCGCTCCGAAGTGCGCCGAGTAGCGTGACGAAACGTTCACCGCCGCCGGGTCTTCACCCAGGGTTTTCCAGACCACGCCGCCCCAGCCCGCTTCGAAAGCTCGGACCACGTTGTAGGCCTTGTCGGTCGGCGGCGCGGAGGCCAGCCAGAACGGGTTGGGGGATTTGATGCCAGCGAAGACAATCGACAGATCGGCCATTTACGCAGCCTCCACGTTGAGCATCAGTTGAGTGTGCATGGCCTCGGCGGCCCGCTTGCCGTGCTGCACGGCTTGCACGGTCAGGTCCTGATCGAGGCTGGTGCAGTCACCGCCGGCATACACGCCGGGAATGCTGGTGCGCAGGTTTTCATCCACGGCAATCCGTTCACCCTGACGCTTGAGTTCACGGGCCAGCGGGTCGGCGAGGGCGCTGCCATCGAAGGCCTGGCCGATGGCTTTGAAAATCGCGTCGGCGGCCAGCTCGAAGGTTTCACCGGTGGTTTGCAGACGACCTTCAACCAGATGCGTGCGTGAGAAACGCATGCCGCGCACCTGCCCTTGGTCATCGAGTAAAATTTCTTCCGGCTGCGCCCAAGTCAACAGGCGCACCTGATTGGCTTTGGCGATGTCTTGTTCGTGATGCGTCGCGCCCATGTCCTCGACGCCACGGCGGTACACCAGATTGACGTCGCGAGCACCGAGGCTGGCCATTTGCACGGCCATGTCGATGGCGGTGTTGCCTGCGCCGAGCACGATGCAATGCTCAGCCAGCGGCAGTTGCGTCAGGTCGTCGGCCTGGCGCAATTCGCGAATGTAGTCGGTGGCGGCCAGAATTCCCGGCGCGTCCTCGTGGACCAGGCCCAGTTGCTTGCTCGCCGCCAGACCAAGGCCGAGGAACACGGCATCGAATTGTTGATGCAGTTCGCTGAGGGTCAGGTTTTCCCCGAGTTTGTGCCCATGGCGGATTTCGATTCCGCCGATCTGCAGCAGAAAGTCCAGTTCTTTCTGTGCGTAATCGTCGACCAGTTTGTACTTGGCGATCCCGTATTCGTTGAGCCCGCCGGCCTTTTCCCGAGCCTCGAAAATCACCACGTCGTGGCCATGCATGGCACTGCGGTGGGCGCAGGACAGCCCGGCCGGCCCGGCACCGACCACGGCGATGCGTTTGCCGGTAGCGGCGGCGCGGGAGAACGGGTGTTCGCTGAAGTGCGCGTTGTCCACGGCGAAGCGCTGTAGCAGGCCAATCAACACCGGCGCGCATTCGTGGGCGTTGTTGCGTACGCAGGCTTGCTGGCAAAGGATCTCGGTCGGGCAAACCCGGGCGCAACTGCCGCCGAGGATATTGGCCGAGAGGATTTTCTGCGCCGCACCTTGCACGTTGTCCTGGTGGATGTTGCGAATGAACGAGGGAATGTCGATCTCGCTCGGGCACGCGTTCACGCAGGGCGCGTCGTAGCAATACAGACAACGCGAAGCCTCAAGGTGCGCCTGGCGATCGTTGAGCGGCGGCGCCAGGTCGGTGAAATGGCCGGCGAGGGCGGCTGCATTCTCGTAGGGATGGGGGAGGTGGGTCAGGGTCTTGATCACGGTTTTGGCCTCACGGTAATTTGAGGTGCTGCCTCTGCTACTCGATCCCCTGTAGGAGCTGCCGAAGGCTGCGATCTTTTGATTTTGCTTTTTTAAGATCAAGGGCAAAAGATCGCAGCCTTCGGCAGCTCCTACGCTGGGATGCGTTTTCCTGTGGCGCTATCCGCGTTTCACAGCAGTCGGCTGATTCAACTCAGCCCGCTTGCTCAACAAATCAAACACCGCCGGATACGCCGGCCGTTCGATGTAGCGCCCGGCACCACGCTCGGCCCGTAAATCGCCATCGGCCCAGACCACACGGCCCTGGCTGATGGTGTGGCTCGGTACACCGCGCACGGTCTTGCCTTCGAAAATGTTGAAGTCGACTTGCTGGTGATGGGTCGCGGCGGAAATCGTGCGGGTGCCTTGCGGATCCCACAGCACCAGGTCGGCATCAGCGCCGACGCGGATCGCCCCTTTGCGCGGGTAAAGGTTGAAGATCTTCGCGGTGTTGGTGGACGTCAGCGCAACGAACTGCTGCATCGAAAAACGCCCGGTGTTCACGCCTTCGTCCCACAGCACGGCCATGCGGTCTTCAATACCGGCCGTGCCGTTGGGGATTTTGCTGAAGTCGTCCTTCCCGGCGGCTTTTTGCTCGGCGCAGAAGCAGCAATGGTCGGTGGCGGTGGTGTGCAGGTTGCCGGCTTGCAGGCCATGCCACAGCGCCTCTTGATGACCGCGCGGGCGGAACGGCGGGCTCATCACGTAACCGGCGGCGGTCTGCCAGTCCGGGTGCTGATAGACGCTGTCGTCGAGTAGCAAGTGCCCGGCCAGCACTTCGCCGTAGACCGGTTGCCCCTTGGCGCGGGCATAGGTGATTTCGTCGAGGGCTTCCTTGGTCGAGACATGCACCAAGTACAGCGGCGTACCGAGGGTTTCGGCAATGCGGATCGCCCGGCTCGCGGCCTCGCCTTCAACCTGGGAGGGGCGCGACAACGGATGTGCCTCCGGCCCGGTCATGCCTTGGGCCATCAGTTTACGTTGCAGGTGGTAAACCAACTCGCCGTTTTCAGCGTGTACGGTGGGCACGGCGCCCAGTTCCAGACAGCGCTCGAAACTCGCCACCAAGGTGTCATCGGCGGCCATGATCGCGTTCTTGTAGGCCATGAAATGCTTGAAGCTGTTGACCCCGTGTTGGCTCACCAACTCGGCCATCTCTTCGCGGACCTGCTCGCTCCACCAGGTGATCGCCACATGAAAGCCGTAGTCGGACGCCGATTTCTCGGCCCAGCCACGCCACTGATGAAACGCCTCCATCAACGACTGCTGTGGGTTGGGAATCACAAAGTCGATGATCGACGTGGTGCCACCGGCCAGTCCGGCCGCCGTGCCACTGAAGAAATCTTCGCTGGCCACGGTGCCCATGAAGGGCAGTTGCATATGAGTGTGCGGATCGATGCCTCCGGGCATTAGATACTGGCCACTGCCGTCGAGTATTTCGGCACCTGCGGGAAGGTCCAGGTTTTCGCCAATGGCCTTGATTACGCCGTCTGCGCAATACACATCGGCGCGATAACTTTCATCATGGGTAATAACGGTAGCGCCACGGATCAACAGAGACATTCCGAGTTCCTCGCAGGCAATGACCGGCTGATACCGGTTCTAGGTGTTTTATATAAAGCGAGTGCCAACAGGGTTATTCCTGTCAGCACTGTCAGGATTAAACGCTAGCCGCAGTTGATGGAATCAGCAAGAATATTTTTTATAAGCTTACTGCTGTTTTAACTGATTGATAATTAACAATTAAAATTACAAATCACCAAAATGGTGAGGCCCCTCACCATTTTGACGCACTTGACAGGATCGAAATATGGTCAAGATTTCTTATGTGAAATCAGCTGTTTGAGCAGGGTCTATGATTGATGCGCAACTTTGAAAAATAAATTCAACGCACCAGATTGAGTCCTGACTGTTCGGACAACTTGCCCGGCATTCGGCCTGAGTGTCACGGCAAACAGTCAAGACCGATAATAAAACTGATAAACATCAGTTAGTTGCAAAGTGTTTATGGAACTGCCCGATGCGCAAGCGGGGCACTCGGCACGTTTATTGATTCCGCCAGTCCCTGATGAGCAACAATAATCAAAAGAACAGTGGAGCGGCCATGCAACAGATCAGATCGCAAGTGACCGAGCGCGACGGCTTGTTTGAGCTTGAAGCCGGCAGCGATGTCCTCGACAGTCCCCGTTATAACCACGACATTGCGCCCACCAAGGTGCGCGAACGAACCTGGAACAAATGGCACATCACCGCGCTGTGGGTCGGCATGGCGATTTGCGTACCGACCTACACCCTCGGCGGCGTGTTGACCGCGTACTTCGGCCTGAGCGTGGGTGAAGCGCTGCTGGCGATTCTGTTTGCCAACATCATTGTCCTGATCCCGCTGACGTTGAATGCCTTCCCCGGCACCAAGTACGGCATTCCGTTTCCGGTGTTGCTGCGCTCGTCCTTCGGTATCCTCGGTTCCAACATCCCGTGCCTGATCCGTGCGCTGGTGGCGTGTGGCTGGTTCGGCATTCAAACGATGTTCGGTGGCCTGGCGATTCATCTGTTTCTGGGCTCGGTGTTCGAGGGCTGGAAATCCCTGGGCGGCACCGGTGAAGTGATTGGCTTCATGGTGTTCTGGGCGCTGAACCTGTGGGTGGTGATTCGCGGCGCCGAGTCCATCAAGTGGCTGGAAACCCTTTCCGCGCCGCTGCTGGTGGCGGTAGGTGTAGGCCTGCTGGTGTGGGCGATGCCGAACGTGTCGATGACTGAACTGCTGGCGATCCCGGCCAAGCGTCCGGAAGGCGCGGGCGTGGCCAGTTACTTCGCTGCCGGGCTGACGGCGATGGTCGGGTTTTGGGCGACACTGTCGCTGAACATTCCGGACTTCAGCCGCTACGCGAAGAGCCAGAAGGATCAGATCGTCGGGCAGATCATTGGCCTGCCGCTGACTATGTTCCTGTTCGCGTCCCTGGGTGTGGTGATGACCGCCGCTTCGGTGAAACTCGTGGGCGTGACGGTGTCCGATCCGGTGACGCTAATCGGCCATATCCAGAGCCCGATGTGGGTCGCACTGGCGATGGCACTGATCATCATCGCCACGCTGTCAACCAACACCGCGGCCAATATCGTTTCGCCGACAAACGATTTCCAGAACATTGCGCCCAAGGTGATCAACCGCACCAATGCCGTATTGCTCACCGGATTCGTCGGCTTGGCGTTAATGGCCCATGAGCTGTTGAAAAAGCTTGGCCTGATCGTCTCGGACATCAGTCTGGAAACCGTCTACTCCAATTGGTTGCTCGGCTATTCCAGCCTGCTCGGGCCGATCGCCGGCATCATGGTGGTGGATTATTTCCTGATCAAGAAACAGCAATTGGACCTGGCGGGTCTGTATCGCGACGACGTGTACCCGGCGTGGAACTGGAGTGGGTTCATCGCTTTCGGGGTGCCGGTGGTGCTGACGTTGTTGTCGCTGGGCAGCGACGCATTCAGCTGGTTCTACAGCTATGGCTGGTTTACCGGTTCGGCGCTGGGCGGGTTGATTTATTACGGGTTGAGTGTGATGCGGCCCAGCCCTTCAATTGCGAAATCGGCGGTGTGAACACTGGCCTCATCGCTGGCAGGGCAGCTCCCACAGGTTTCTAAAGCGTTCACAAAACCTGTGGGAGCGGGCTTGCCCGCGATGAGGGTCTCAAAATCACCGACAAATTGCCTGAAGAAATCCATAAGAACAGCCTGAGGAGATCATCATGAACGCGGCCGTAGACGTTCTGCAGTCCACCCATCAGCACATCAATCGCGATCGCTTGTGGCAGTCGCTCATGGAGCTGGCCAAGCTCGGCGCCACCGTCAAGGGCGGCGTTTGTCGCCTGGCCCTGACCGATCTCGACCGCCAGGCTCGGGACATCTTCGTCAAATGGTGCGAAGAGGCGGGCTGCACCGTCAGCATCGACGCCGTTGGCAACATCTTCGCTCGCCGCCCGGGGCGTAACCCGAATCTGCCCCCGGTGATGACCGGCAGCCACATCGACACCCAACCCACCGGCGGCAAGTTCGACGGCTGTTTCGGCGTGCTGGCGGGCGTTGAAGTGCTGCGCACGTTAAACGATCTGAAGATAGAGACCGAGGCGCCACTGGAGGTGGTGGTCTGGACCAACGAAGAAGGCTCGCGGTTTGCACCATGCATGATGGGCTCCGGCGTTTTTGCAGAAAAGTTCACCCTTGAAGAAACCCTGGCCAAGGTCGATGCCGAAGGCGTGACGGTGGGGGAGGCACTGAATGCCATTGGCTACGCCGGCCCGCGCAAAGTCAGCGGGCACAAGGTCGGCGCCTACTTTGAAGCGCACATCGAGCAAGGCCCGATCCTCGAAGACGAACACAAAACCATCGGCATCGTGATGGGTGCCCTCGGGCAAAAATGGTTCGACCTGAAACTGCGCGGCGTCGAAGCTCACGCCGGCCCGACCCCGATGCACCTGCGCAAGGATGCCTTGGTCGGCGCGGCGGTGATCGTCGGCGCGGTCAATCGCGCAGCCCTCGGCCATCAACCCCACGCCTGCGGCACCGTCGGCTGCCTGCAAGCCTATCCCGGCTCGCGCAACGTCATCCCCGGCGAAGTGCGCATGACTCTGGACTTCCGGCACCTGGAACCGGCGCGGCTGGATTCGATGATTGCCGAAGTACGCGCAGTCATCGAAACCACTTGTGAAGAACATGGCCTGAGCTTCGAACTGACGCCGACCGCCGACTTCCCGCCGCTGTATTTCGACCAAGGCTGCGTCGAAGCCGTGCGTGGCGCCGCCCAAGGTTTGGGCCTGTCGCACATGGACATCGTCAGCGGCGCAGGCCATGACGCCATTTTCCTCGCCGAACTCGGCCCGGCCGGGATGATCTTCGTGCCGTGCGAAGGCGGCATCAGCCACAACGAAATCGAAAACGCCGCCCCGGACGACCTCGCTGCCGGATGCGCAGTGCTGTTGCGCGCGATGCTGGCGGCTTCTGCGGCCGTGGCGAAGGGCGAGTTGGCGGCTTGAGCCCGCAAAAGATCGCAGCCTGCGGCAGCTCCTACAGGAGATCTTTGTAGGAGCTGCCGCAGGCTGCGATCTTTTGACTTTGTTCTTCAAACCCAGATGGCATCCCACAACGGATAATCACCTATTCGTTTCACCAGCCCAGCGCGCAAAGGATTCATAACGATGTAGCGGGCAGCGTCCTTGACGTCTTCCTCTTTGCGTAGTGCTCGATCGTAGTAGCCGCGTTGCCATAACCTGCTTTCGCGCTGACGTACAAGGTTCACGGATCGACTGCTTCTTGATTTGATTCGGCACATGAGCTCGGCCAACGTGCCGTGTTTCAGTTCGATCAACCAATGCAAGTGGTCTGGCATCACCACCCAAGCCAAAGAGTCAACGAGCGAAGCGTTTTCAGTAGAGCGCAGCTGATCCACCAAAAGCCGTCCCAACCGCCAGTCAGCAAACACAGGCTCCCGTTGATTCACTACAGTGGTCAGAAGGTAAATTCGCCCAGTTTCTGAAAATCGGGCTTTACGCAGGCGACATCCATTTGCAGCGATAGGCATTCCGTTGCCCTCCTAAAACGTATCGACAGATGGACGATAGCGGGTGGATGTCGTTACGCTCCTTGAAGATTTTTCGCGATGTTTCTGGGACGCTGAAAAGATCGCAGCCTGCGGCAGCTCCTACAGGAGATCTTTGTAGGAGCTGCCGCAGGCTGCGATCTTTTGATCTTCAAATCATCGTTGCCACATCGAGGTTTTCACTCACCACCAGATCCGCCTGATGAATCGGCTTGACCCGGTGCCTGAGCATGCCGCCTTGGCGCTGGTTCAGCACGGCGGTCATCTCTGCGAGTATCGCCAGCGCCACGCTTTCCGGGGCATCGCCACCCAGGTCCAGACCCATCGGGTAGTGCAGGGCCGAAGGGCTGCGGCCGATGTCTGTCAGCAAGCGTTCGGTGCGTTCCTTGGGGCCGAGTTGGCCGAGGTAGGCGGGCGCGGCTTGCTGCGCTTGAGCGAGCCAATGGCGGTCCTGGCGATAGCTGTGGGTCATGACGGCCACGGCGGCGCCGTCGATCAGCGGGTGCAGATCGAACGGGTTGTCGAGGTTGGCGAAGATCACGGCATCGGCCTGGGGAAACCGTTCGGGGCGGGCGAAGTGGCTGCGGCTGTCGATGACCGTCACATGCCAGTTCAACAGTTTGGCCATGCGCACCAGCGGCTGTGCGTCATGCCCGGCGCCGAAAATCACCAATCGTGGCGGTGGAGCGATGTACTCGAAGAACACTTCGATTTCACCGCGGGCGTCGGTGTAGAGCCGGATCGATGACTTTTTCTGCAGCAGGGTCTTGTGCAGGTCGTGGCCGATGGCGTTGTTCAATTGTGGGTTGCGCAGGGCATGCTCGGAGTTTGACAACCATCGATCACCGACCCGCGCCGAAGCGTTGCGTGAAGTGGCAATGACCGTGGCCATGGCGGCGGGTTGCTGGTGGTCGCGGACTCGGCGCAGGAGGTCGATGGCCGGCGACGGGGTTTTCGCGCGCAGGCGTTCGAGCAGCACGAATACCGTGCCATTGCAGCCCAAACCAAAGGTCAGGGCGCTTTGTTCATCGTCCTCGTCTTCGGTGGCGCCGGTGCTGTAGCGACGCACCACGGGTTCGCCGGAATCGGTCAGCCACCAGGCTTTTTTTGCCAGGTCCTGTTCCAGGCAACCGCCGCTGACGGTGCCGACGGTACGGCCGTGCAGCGGAATGAGCATGCGCGCACCGGGGCGGCGATAGGCCGAACCTTCGACCTTGACCACGGTAGCGAGGATGGTTTCTTCACCGGTTTGGGCGGCGGTGTCGATGGCGTGAAGCAGGTCGTTGAGGCCTGACATGGCATCTCTTCCTGAAAATGAAGGCGATCCCGTAGGAGCTGCCGCAGGCTGCGATCTTTTGACCTTGATCTTAAAAAGCAAGATCAAAAGATCGCAGCCTGCGGCAGCTCCTACAGGGGGATTTGTGTGGGCTGCGGGTCAGTCGTCTACATTCATCAACTGCCGCACCCCATCCCACGCTTCGGCGCGCATCTGCTGCACATCCAGCCCCGGAATCACGCCGTCATCGACCACCACCCGGCCACCGACCAGGCTGTACTTCACCGCAATCGGTTCACCTGCCACCACCGGTGCGACGGCGATGTCGTGGAAGCCGAAGAAACGCGGATGATCCAGGCCATAAATCACCAGGTCCGCCGCCTGACCGATTTCCAGCGTACCGACCGAACCCAACCCCAGCACCTGCGCACCACCGGCCGTGCCCCAATGAATGACATCTTCGGCGGTGGTCGCCGAGGCACCTTGCTCGGCACGGTGGATCAGCCACGCCGTGTTGGCTTCACCGACCATGCTTCCGGATTCGTTGGACGCAACGCCGTCGACGCCCAGCGAGATCGGCACGCCCGCCTCGAACATCTGCGGGATTGGCGCTACGCCGCTCCCCAAACGCGCATTGCTCACCGGGCAGTGCGACACGCCGGTGCCGGTTTGCGCGAGCATGCGGATTTCACCGGGCTGCATGTGCACCGCGTGGGCGAACCACACATCCGGGCCGAGCCATTCGTGTTCGGCGACGAATTCCACCGGCAGGCAGTTGTATTTCTCGCGGCAGAAATTCACGTAGTTCTGCGTCTCGGACAGGTGCGTGTGCAAGCGCAAACCGAGTCCACGGGCGGTGTGCGCCAGCTCGCGCAACAGCGTTGGCGGCAGCGAGAAAGTCGGCGTGGTTGGCGCCACCACCACCCGGCGCATCGCATCCGGGGTGTCCTGGTGATACAGCGATTTCAGGCGTTCGATATCGCCGACCATTTGATCCAGGGTTTCCGGTTGCAGCGCGGTTTTCGAGAACCCCGGATGGGCGCTGGCCGATTCCAGCGCACCGCCGCGGCACAGCACAAAACGCAGGCCGAATTCATCGGCCATGTCGAACAACAGGTCACCGGTCTCGGTGGTGCCATTGGCGTGGTACAGGTAATGGTGATCGGCGCAGGTGGTCACCCCCGACAGCAGCAGTTCGGCCATGCCCAGCCGCGCGGCGATCCGCGCCAGTTGCGGGGTGAAGCGGTTCAGACGCGGGTACGGCACGCTGGCCAGCCAGCCTTGCAGGTCCTGGTTCAAACCCTCAGGCACGGCCTTGAGCAGGTTCTGGAACAGGTGATGGTGGGTGTTGATCCAGCCCGGATACACCACCGAGTGACGCGCATCGATCACCCGTTCGCCGGGTTGCACCTCAAGGTTGGCCGCCATTTCGGCGATGCGCCCGTTGACGATACGGATGTCCACGGCGCCGGCCCGGGCACGCGGGCCGCGCAGGCCGGTCATCACCGCGACCGGGTTTTTGATCAGGATGTTTTGAAGTTGAGTCATGGGCGGCTCCAGTCAGAGGCTGTGGGTAGCGGATTTGCTGGCGGCGGCATCAGGCACGCTGACACCGTTGAGGGCGGCGTTGAGCAACACCGACACCAGGCAGGCGATGACCACGCTGCTGTGCAGGAACGGCTGCGACCACTCAGGTAATTGTTTGAACAAGGCCGGGGCCAACACCGGCACCAGGGCCGCGGCGATGGTGAAACCGACGATCAGCACGTTGTAGCGATTGCGCTCGTAGTCGACCTTGGCCAGGGTCTGGATCCCCGCTGCGGCGACCACACCGAACATCGCGATCCCGGCACCGCCTAGGGCAGCGGTCGGCATCGAGGCAATGATCGCGCCGGCCTTGGGCACCAGCGCCACCGAACACATCAGCAAGCCGCTGACGGCCACCACCCAGCGGCTACGCACACCAGTGAGGATCACCAGCCCGACGTTTTCCATGAAGGCAATGAACGGAAACGCGGCGAACATTCCGGCAATGGTGCTGGCCAGGCCATTGGCGCGCAGGCCGTTGATCACTTGTTTGTCTTCCACCGGTTTATCGACGATGTCACCGATGGCCACGAACAGGCCCATGGACTCGACCATCTGCACGATCATCACCACCACCATGGTCGCGATGGGAATCAGGCTGAAGGTCGGCAAACCGAAATAGAACGGGTAGGGCACCGTCAGCCACGGCGATTCCTGCACGCTGTGAAAACTGCCCATGCCCATCCCGTAGGCCAGCGCCGCACCGACGAGCATGCCCACCAGCACCGCCATGTTGCGCAGCATCGGGCTGCCATAACGGTTGACCAGCAGAATGGTCAGCAATACCACCGCCGCCACCGCAAGGTACGTCGGGGCGCCGAAATCCGCGGCATGACGCCCGCCGCCGACCCATTCATAGGCAATCGGAAACAGCTGCAAACCGATCACCGTGACGATGCAGCCAGTGACCACCGGCGGAAAGAACCGCCGCAAGCGCCCCACGAATGGCGCGGCGAGCATGGTGAAAATCCCCGCGCCGATCACTGCCCCGCAGACACCGGCAAAACCGACCTCCGGGTTGCTGCCGATGGCGATCACCGGACCCACGCTGCTGAAGGCCACGCCCTGAAGAATCGGCAAGCGCACACCGAATTTCCAGAAGCCGACGGTTTGCAGCAGGGTGGCGATGCCGGAGCAGAACAGCGTGGTGCTGATCAACACCACCGTGTCGGCCTGGGACATCTTCAAGGCACTGGCGACAATCAACGGCACGGCGATGGCGCCGATGTACGAGACGGCCATGTGTTGCAGGCCGAGGGTGAGCATTTGTCGCACCGATAACACCTGGTCGACGGGATGGAGGGTGACGATGGGTTTTGAAGGGGTAGTGGCTGACGACATGGGGAAACACCTCTTGCTGTTGTTATTCGGTAGAGAGGGGTATTCGTTCTGATGCCGATCGCAAGAACACCGTTGATTTCTGTGGGAGCTGGAAAGCCAGCTCCCACAGGTTTTGCGTCGTTCTTTCTGGCTAGCATCAGTCATTCATGTGCCCGGAACCGCCATCCACCGGCTCCGATGCCTTTTTTCAGCCTGCCAGGCAGGCGGCAAAGCCCTGATTCAAGGCCGCGCGGTCCAGGTCGCGGCCAATGAACACAATCTTGCTCGAACGCGGTTCGTTGCCCCACAAGGTCGAGGCGCGGAACTCGACGAGGCTGTGCACGCCTTGCAGGACATAGCGTTGGTCCTGATCGGCGACCGCCAGCACGCCTTTCATGCGGTACAGGGTGTCGGCCTGCTCGGTGCGCAGTTTGGTGATCCAGCGGTGAAAGTCGCCCAGGTTGACCGCACCGTCCACGGCGATGCCCACCGACGACACGCTGGGGTCGTGGTCATGATCCAGATCGTCATGCTCGTGATGATGCTCATCGGCGTGATGGTCGTGCTCGGCGCCGATCTCCATGAGCTTTTGCGTGGACTCGAAAGCGCCGATGCCGAGGATTTTCGACAGGTCGATTTCGGCGTAGCTGGAGGTCACCAGATCGGCCGTGGCGTTCAAGCCGCGGATCTTTTCGCTCAGGGACGCCACTTCGGCGGCGCTGACCAAGTCAACCTTGTTGATCACGATGCGGTCCGCGCAGACGATCTGATCCACCGCCTGGTTGTCCACGCCGTCTAGTTGCAAGTCTTCCAAGTGTTGGGCGATATGCTTGGCGTCGACCATGGTGACGATGGCGTCCAGCTCCACTTCATCGGCAATCGGATCATTGATAAAAAAGCTCTGGGCCACCGGGTACGGGTCGGCCAGGCCACTGGTTTCGATCAGGATGTGATCAAGCCGCACCGGGCGCGCCACCAGTTCACGGACGATGCGCACCAGGTCTTCGCGCACTTCGGCGGTGCAGCACACGCAGCCGTTGACCATTTCGTAGATTTCTTCGGTTTCGGAACTGAGCACCAGGTCGCCATCGATGCCGACTTCGCCGAACTCGTTTTCGATCACGGCGATTTTCCGGCCGTGGTTTTCCTTGAGGATGTAGTTGAGCAGGGTGGTTTTACCGGCGCCGAGAAAACCCGTGAGGATGGTCACCGGGATTTTGGTGTTCGGGGTTGGGGCGTTGAATGGCGTGTTCATGTGATGCTCCTTACTGTGTTTTGTCGGAGTGCGATCAACTGTGGGAGCTAGCCTGCTAGCGATGGCGGTGTGTCATTCAACGGTATGGCGACTGGTCCACCGTAATCGCTAGCAGGCTCGCTCCCACAGGGTTTTGGGGGTTCTTGCCAGCGCGTTGCCGTCCCGGCATCGAGGCCGAACAGGTCGAGGACACGGCCGAGGCTGTGATCGACCATTTGCGCAAGGTTTTGCGGGCGGGCATAAAAGGCTGGCACGGGCGGGGCGATGATCCCGCCCATCTCGGTGACAGCGGTCATGTTGCGCAGGTGGGCGAGGGTCAGCGGCGTTTCGCGGGCCATCAACACCAGTGTGCGACGCTCCTTGAGGGTGACGTCGGCGGCGCGGCCGATCAGCCCCGATGAGGTGCCAGTGGCGATCTCCGCCAGGGTGCGCATGGAGCACGGCGCGACAACCATGCCCAAGCAACGGAACGAACCACTGGCGATCCCGGCGGCCACGTCGTCGGCGCGGTGGTAATGGCTGGCCAGCGCCGTGACGTCGGCCAGCTTGTAGTCGGTTTCGTGGGCCATGGTCAGCAGCGCGGCGCGGCTGATGATCAGGTGGCTTTCAATGTTCAGTTCGGCGAGCAATTCCAGCAGGCGCACGCCATAGATGAACCCCGACGCACCGCTGATACCGACCACCATGCGCTGGCGGTTCATGACGCGTAACCCTTGAGCAGATCGCGCGCACGTTCGAGCACATCCTGATCCAGCTGCGCCTTGATCCCGTCGAAACCCGAACCGCGCGTGGCGTCCAGGCCCATGCGCGAGGTGGTGCCGTTGACCGAGGACGACGGGTCCAATGGGCTGCCGGGCAAGCCGTCGATGACGAAGATGTCCTGGTGCGGCTGGAAATGCGTGGCCAACGCCCACAGCACCTGGCTGTCGTCGCTGATGTCGATATCGCTGTCCACCGCGATCACGGTTTTCAGGTACGGGTCCCAGCCGAGCAGGGCGAGCATGATCTGCCGCGCCTCACCGTCACGACTCTGGTCCAGGGCCACGTAGCAATGAAAGTGCGTGCCGGAATTGGGGTAATGCACGGCGGTGACGGCGGGGAAGCGCGCCTTGAGTTTTTCGCTCATCTCCGCTTCCCGAGGCAGCCGCGCCAGGGTCAGGTGTTCGGCGTAGCGTCCGCCAACCACGTCCACCAGCCAGGCGTCCTTGCGCCGCATCAAAGTGTCGACCCGCAGCACATTGTTGGTCGAACGATCCGAGGAGTAACCGCTGAACTCTCCGAACGGACCTTCCTCGGCATAGGCTGCCGGGTCGATGGCGCCTTCCAGGACAAACTCCGCATAGGCCGGCACGCCGATGCCATAACGCGGAGTTTTCACCAACTCCAGCGGCGCACCGAACAATCCGCCCGCCACCGCTCGCTCATCGCTGCCGAACGGCAAACGCGCGGCCGCCGCCAACATGAACAGCGGGTGCGCGCCCACCACCATGGCCACGCGCAACTCTTCGCCGCGTTCGCGGGCGGTTTGCAGCATGCGCCACAGGTGACCGCGTGAGTGCAGGCTGGTGGCGAGGGTCTGCCGGGCATGGCGCATCGAGCGGTGATAACTCATGTTGGCGATGCCGGTGACCGGGTCTTCGGCAATGATGATCGCGTTGGTGATATACGGCCCGCGGTCACTGTCGAAGTGCTTGAGCATCGGCAGCAGTGCCAGGTCCACGGCTTCGCCTTCGTAGATTTCATCCAGCACCGGGCCGGTTTCCACGTAGCGCGGGGCGATGGGATGGTTGGCGCGTTTTTGGAATGTCTCGTGCAGTTGCGCCGGGGCAACGCCGAACATTCGGGCGATGCGGGTGCGAGAGGCGAACAGGTTGGTGGCCACCGGTGCACCGAAGTTGCCGACTTTTTCGCAAATCAGCAATGGATCGCGGCCCTGGCTGGCCAGCGCGTCGACCAGGGCGGTGACGTCCTGATCGGCAGAAAGGGATTGCCGGACGGTGAGCACATCGTCCGGGTATTGCCGACGATAGGCGTCGATGAAGTCGTGAAAATCCTGAGTATCGCCGAGCGTGGAGAGGGTCATGGTTTCACCTCGAGGAAAGCGATGCTGTGCGTTCAAGTAACGCTTGAAGCTAGCGAGAACCCTGTGGGAGCTAGCCTGCTAGCGATTGCGGTGTGTCAATCAGCGGTGTTGGTGACTGATCTACCGCTTTCGCTAGCAGGCTAGCTCCCACATTGGTTTTTGTGTGTGCCTACAAATAGGTCGTGGTCAGACGAATGTCCGCCTCGATCAGGTCCTTGGGCGGCGGCGTCGGTTCGATGCCGCACAACCGGGCGATGTTGTTGCCCAGGTAATCCTCAAGGTGATCCTCATCGATGCCCAACCCTTGCGGCGCCGGCGAGCACAACACTTCCAGTTCACGCAGCCACATGCCCGGCTCGTTCGGCGGCGAGTCGGTGCCGAACACGATCTTGTTGCGCGGCAAATCCTTGGCGAACTCGACGATCCGCGACTGGAAGCACCAGCCGGATTCGCAGTACACATTCGGCGTGTCCATGGCCATCCAGAACGCTTCGAACGAGTAGTTGCCACCGGTCTGGATGCCAAAGTGACCGATGATGAAATTGACCATCGGGAACTCGCGGATGATCGGGTAGAACATGGTCGGGATGGTGTACGGGCCGTCACCGGTGTGGATCAGCACGACGATGTTGTACTTGGCGCAGACTTTCATTGCCGGACGCAGCCAATCGAGCGCCCGGTCCGGGCGATAACCGTGCATGTTGGCGTGCAGCTTGAGCATCTTGAAGCCGTATTCCTTGATGTGGAATTCCAGCTCTGCCGCACCATTTTCCGGTCCCCAGCGCGGGTTGAAGTTGAAGTTGCCGATGAAGCGGTCGGGGTACTTCACGCACAGTTCGGCGACGTAGGACATGTAGTCGCGCACGCCTTCACGGCCGCGGCGGTTGCCGTCGCGGTAGCCGGTGTTGCCCGGTGGTGGCTGGATGAAACCCATGTCGATGCGGCGCGGCTTGCCATTGATCATGTACGGGCCGTCCATCAGCTTGAGCATGCGCTCGCCGGTGAAGGGTTCGCCGGTATGGCGCCAGGCCTCGTCGACCAGATTGGTGGGGTGCAGATGGGTGTCGATGATCATCGGTTCAGCTCCTGGCCAGTTGAGTGGTGACGGGGCGCTTGAGTTGCGCCTCTGCTTCGGCAACGGAACGTGGCGGCGGGGTTGGTTCGAGGCCGATCATCCGGGCGGTGTTGTTGCCCAGGTATTCCTCCAGGGTGTCCTCGTCGAGGTTCAGGCCTTGCGGCGGTTCGTGGCACAGCACTTCGAGCAGGCGCAGCCACATGCCTGGTTCGTTCGGCGGAGTGTCGGTGCCGAAGAGGATCTTGTGGGTCGGCAGGACCTTGGCGAATTCGACGATCCGCGATTGCAGGCACCAGCCGGATTCGCAGTAGACGTTCGGCAGCTCCATCGCCCATTGCATCGGTTCGAACACGTAGACGCCGCCGGTCTGCACGCCGAAGTGC
>Ga0247818_10000063_pt1 | contig 58050 bp, 75 predicted proteins | sample 13C_Glucose_Day1_FD_192424 | JGI IMG/M metagenome (GOLD analysis project Ga0247818, IMG submission 192424) | Soil microbial communities from agricultural site in Penn Yan, New York, United States - 13C_Glucose_Day1 | ecosystem: Environmental > Terrestrial > Soil > Agricultural land | place...
GGATCCACCCCCCCAGCAAGGCGGCCCCAACCCAAACCGCCCAACCCAAACCGCGCCCACGGCAAGGCGCCACACGGTCCTAAAATCATGTGCGCATTGCGTATACGGTTTAAACGGCGTGGTAGGCCCTTATTAGACGACCAGGCCCGACCCGCTACCTTGGCCTCGCCCAGGATCGATAACGCCTCACAGGCACCAGCCAGGCCCCACAATCGGCATACGAAAACCATGGTCGCTGCCTTGGCTTTCAAACGGGCACAAAAAAGCCCGCTCAAGGCGGGCAAAAGGGAATGCGGGTTGGCTAGTGAATTCGTCGCATGGCCACACGATTGGCGATGCTTTCCAGTAGTGGCCAGTTTTCGCGCTCTACGGCGATACGGTGCCAGCCCTGTTGGGCCATGGGCTCATACTGAAACCGGATGGCTTGGCGCACCAGCTCTCCCATGACGATGGGCAGGTGCGCTGCAGATACGGGGTGGAAATTAAGCGGGCCGATCATCATTTGACCCCCATGCGGGCCAGCTCAGCCGCCGCGCCGTTCAAGTAGTGTTGGCCGCCATGGTCAAGGCCCGACCACAGCACAGTCTCACCATGGGTGATTTTCAGGAAACAGCCGTCAGGCGTTTCGGCGTCGATTTCAGCCACGACACTGACCCCAGCCAGCTCGCACGCATACAGCGCTTCGGCCAGCTGGGCGAGAGCCGAACCGGCGGCAAACGGATTGCCCACCACAGCGCCGAACAGCTCTTCGCCGTCGACGTTGTACAGGCCGATTTGCGGTGCGCCGTATTTCGCCCAGTTTTCTGGCTTGTCTATCGGGCTGCAGCCGTCGCTGTCGGTGGCCAGCAGGTAGGCGCCACCCACGCCCAGCTCCAGCACATAGGCCATGCACCCGCCGCCCGAGTGGTACAGCTCCCAGCCAAGCGCGGCAGCCTTGTCGTCGTCGGTCGGGATCTGGCTGGGGTCGAGATTTACCCAGCCTAGGGTTTCGGTCGACGGTATCGCGTCATGCCGGCAGCACACGAAAACCAGCTTTTCGGCTTCGTCAAGCGACACCGATTCAGACGGGGCGCACAGCCACACTTGCCCGTCGAAATTGACCAGCGAATAGCCGCCGTCCAGCATGGCGTAGTCGCGATTTTCGCCCAGCAGCAGCATGCCCGAGGCTAGAATTTGAGCGGTGATGATCGGGGTGATGCGGGATTCTTGAGAGGCCATTGCGGGTGTCTCCTTGGTTGGTAAGGCGAACTCTAACGACACCCGCTACAGGTGTCAAACACTTTCGTCTGGATACAGCGGCTTGAGCGCCCCGAGCATTGCCGCGAAGGCGCACAGCCCTGTCAGCGTATGGCCGCTATTCAGCAGGTAGGAGCCACCCGACAGACCTGCAACGATGATCAGCAGCGCCACGGCAAGGCGCAGCCACGGGCGAAACGCTGACGTTGGCTTTTTCACAGCTCCACCCCCGAGCGTTCAAACTCGATAAGCGTCCGGCAGCCCAGCTTCTGTACCGGCGCCAGCGGCAACGCATCGAGACCCGCGCGCATGGCTTTTTTACGGTCCAGGCAGTCGCCCAGGGCTGCAGGGCCAGCGAAGTTATCAAGCTGCAAAACTTGCGAATTGGTGCAGGCCTGGCCGTCGAAACACAGCACGAGCCACAAGAAAATCGGTTTGGCAGCGGCAGCGGCAGCGGCAGCAGTAAGCATGGGTAAATCTCCTTTTCAGTAGGCTGGCAGCGGGTCTTGGGTCACACGGTGGGCGCCCTGCTGGGCCCGAATGACCGCGTGCATAACGTCGGCCACACGGTCGATCCGCTCATGGGGCAGCAGGTCGTCGCCGGTCACGCCACCGAGGAACAGCGCCACGCCGACAGTGTGAGCCGCCAGCACCTCCAGCCAGACGCACCCGTCCCACTCGTCGCCCTGCTCGACATGGTCACGCGCCAGCACGGCAGCCGCGATACGGCAGCGCAGCAACGCTTCGTCGTAGCCGATCTGCACAAGCGACGTATCGAAGGCGTCTGAGGCCAGATCTTCAGCCTTGACCATGGCCGCTAACAGCACGGCCACGTCGTATTGGTCGGTCCCGCGAGTGTTGGCGTTGATCATTTTGCACCCCCGGTTGGCAGATTGGCGCGAATCAGTTCGGCGATGGCGTCGGCGGTCGGGTTGGCAAGCTTGTGGTAGAACCAGAATTGCAGGCCCTCGCCTTCCTCGCCGTCGTACAACACCGAATCATCGTCGAAGGTGTACGTCACGCCGTCGACCACGACTTGGCGGTCGTCTGCCTCATCGAAGTAATCCAGCTGCAGGCTGTGACCGCCGAACTCGACATGGGGGATCGTGATCGCGTCACGGGCGGCACTGCCGAACGACTCAAGGCCGACCCCGCTGCCCATCGCTTGCATGGCGCAGTAATGACCGAACAGCTCGGGGGTGCACTTGCGGTCGCCGTCCGAACGGTCACACCGTGCCACCTTGAGGAACAGGCAGCCGATGGCCTGAGCTTGGGACAAACCGGGCTCGCCGAATGTGTGAGCGTCGATCATCCCGCTGACCAACGTGTCGGCCGCGTGCAACGCTGCAGGGTCGATAGCATCGGGCAGTTGATCCATGATTTCCCCGCCCAGCGGCAGACCGTAGTCGTCGGCTTGGTCGGCATAGGCGCTGGCGAAAAAGGCGAGGGCCATGCCGCGTTTGATCTGCTCGAAAGATTGCTTTGTGGTAGTCATGGTCGGGCGTCCTTATGCGTTCTTGGCAATGCAGAATGGGCAGGTGACATCCGCCTTTTCGCGGGTAACCTTGGCGTGGAAATTGCCGTTGCCGCAAAGCGGGCGTGGGCCATCAAAGCTGCCGTTAGAGCCTGCCGCCGCTTGCGCCTCCTTTTCCGTCATGCCGTAGTGAACCAGCGTTTCAGACGGGACACCGAACTCAACGTATTCAGAGGAACGCTGATAAGTTTTCAGATGCTGCGCCAGCGTGGTCAGGTTGCAGGCGAGGCCTTTGGTTGCCCAACGTGGTGGCGTGTCGTTGAACAGGTTTTGCAGCCCCTCGGGATTTACGCTGCCGTATTCACCCATGATCCAGCCGGTGCCGACATATTTGCCGTCGCGGCTGTGAACTGGCTTGTAGTTTCCCGAAAACTTGAACCCACCCAAGTCGTATTGGAACGACACAACGCGGCTGCCCTCGGCATCGGTGTAAAAACCGTAGGTGTTAGACTTGGCGAGGAACACGCGGAACCCTGCAGCCTTGATCTGCTGAGCCAGTTGAGCTACGGCTTCGGTTTTGTAGTTGGTAGTCATGGTGTCGGTCCTCAGATTGCGGAAATTACGGTGTAACCCATTTTTTCGAGACGGCGCAGGCCGCCCAGCATGAACACGCTGGAATACTCGCCGTCGACCCAGTTGGCCAGCTGCGCGCCCAGCTTTTCGATACGCTTGCCGATAGCACCCACCTCGGCATCGCTGGCTTGGCTGTACTGCAGGTAAAGGCGTTTCGTCTGCGCGGTTTCGGTGCTGTGGTCAAACAGCTGATGGCCGTCGACCCACAGGCCCGCCAATGCTTCCTCCAAACTGTCGCCGTGGCTTTTCTGAAGGTTGAACAGGTCGAAAGCTGCCCACCCTTCAGCAGCGTTAGGGCTGACCCAATCGCGGGCTTTCAGCGCTTCGCGTTCGGCGTTTGCCATGACGTTCCGGCGTTCTGCTGGCTTGATGGTTGCCATGGCCGCTTTGTAGCTGCGCAGGGTGGCCTTGTCGCCAATGTTCCACACGTTGACCGACACGCCGTTGGCGCTGGTGTGAGCGTGAACAGTGGCTACTTGCTTGCCAGCCTTGAGGATGACGAAGGCCTTGACGGCTTTGCCTGCTGAAGTTTCGCGGACCAGTTTGGCCATGGTGTGTTGCTCCTATCGGGTTAGCTGGGCGGCGTCATCGCTGCCATGGGTCGAACTTTAGCGACACCCGTTGCAGGTGTCAACAGCAAACCGAAAAAAGTTTCACCGCCCAGCCGCCAGCCTGCCCGCTCCCACAGCAGGCCTGCCCGCCACCCCCTTCCTTATAGGGCCCCAGCCCCCGATTTTCAGGCCCCACCCCGTTTTCCGCTCCCACAGGTCAGCGCCTCGATCGCCTAACTGGTACAGCGGGCCAGGCCCTCGCCCTGGAACCTGCGCCGGTACAGATTTTTCTCGCCCTGGAAAGCTGACTGGATTCCCGGCGCCCCGCTGGAAATTTCGCCCCAGCAACCTGGCCGGATCCCTTCGCCCTGGAAAGCCAGCCGGATTCCCGGCCTTGCGCCGGCCGACCTGGTCGTGTACCTTTCAACTCGCCAACAGCCTCACCCGCCGCACCGAAAGGCCGCCTCACAAGGGCGGTCTTTTTTATTGCCTGGTCGAACCGTTTCGCGCTGGAACCCCAGCCGGATTCCCGCCCTCTCGCGCCAGCAACCAACCCGGATCTCGCCCCTCCCGAATGTTTTTAGTTGACACCCGTGGCGTATGTCTTATCATCACCTCGTTCTCAACCAATTAACGGACCAACGAGATGACCAGCAAGACCGCTCGAAGCGCCCCACCGATCCCGGCCACCAAGGCTTCGCCGAAGAAAGCTCCACCGAAAGCCCAGGCCAAGTCCGCCACCGAGCTCCCCCTGGAGTCGGCCGCCCTGCCCGCCGCCCGCCGTACCAACCCGATCGCCTTCACCCAGCAAGTCATCGCCCTGGACATCGGCGAGACCGCCTGCCGGGCCAACCGCCTGCCGGCCGCCACCACGGTGCACGCCGACATCATCGCGGCCAAGGGCAAGCTGCGCGACACCATCGGCGGCCAGATCGCCAAGGTCAAAGCGAAGCCCGAGTGCACCGGCCGCACCTTCACCACCAGCATCGGCCACTTCAGTGCCGACGACGGCGACACGCTGGTGGTGCTCACCGTCACCCGTTTGAGCTGAACCACCCTGGACCGCCAAGGAGCAAGCCCGCATGAGTAGCACACAATTCCACCGCCACATCGACGCCGAAGGTCGCATCAGCTTCAAGATCGGCGACCAGACCCTGGACCCAACCAACCGCGAGGAGCAGATCGCCGTCGCGCACTTGCTCAGGACCTACGACCATTTGACCAACACGCATATCGCTGGCGATCAGTGGGTGCAGTGGCTTGGTGTTGACAGTTCGGACACCGAGCGCCACCGCCGTTTGATACGTGCCTGGGGCATGTTAGCTCGCGAGGACGACATCACCACCGTGGCCAAAATGATCAGGCCCATCCTCGAAGAAGTGCTTGCTGAACCGGGCCTGGTGGTTGAGCAAACCGGCGATCCCGACCTGCTGGTCGTCCGCATTGAGCACAACCCTCGCCAGGTTCGTCTTTACCTGAAGCGGGGCGAGCTCGACTGCACGAAATACGATGATTGGATGGCCGGCGCCGCAGCTTTGCGCAGCCCTGATCGCCGCCCACCCGCTATCAACAGCGACGAAATCGCGTATCGGCTGTGGGTCGAATGGTCCGAGCAGTCGCCGTTTGAACGGCATACGCCTGACCTGAAGAAAGTGTGGGATTCATTCCCGGCCGAGCGTTTCGCAGATGCCCCGGATATCCCCGAGCCCGTGCAGTCATCCCGCTCGCGCGTCGGCCAGGTCCTCAATCGCTTCACCCAGTCGGCCGGCAACGTGGTCGGCTACAGCTTCGACCTGTACAGCTCCGAATCGGTAAGCGAAGACACGATCAGCGGCCAGACCCTGGTGGTGCGCAACCTGCCCGAGCTGCAGCAGCAACTGGCCGACCTGGTCGAGACCCTGATCACCGAGCGCATCGGCCAGCAGCAGGTCCTCAAGGCGCGCGGCGCCACCGTGCTCGACTGCCACCAGCTTGGCCTGCTGAGCGACGACGACATGGCCAACCACATGGCCGACTGCCTGATGGTCTTGCTGGGCAAGCCTGTGGGAGCGAAGGCGGCCAAGTCGATCATGTTGGCGGCGGTTGACTATGCAACTGCGGCCGACTGGTCTATCAACGGCAAGTCGCTAGACGCAAACCGTGTCTATCAATACTTAGAACGTAACAGCCAGGCCTGCAAGCGCACCAGCCTGGATAACGTAGAGGATGTGCTGGCGGCCATTCGTGTGATGGGGGATGACAAATGACCCTGACCGTCACATGTTTCATCCCGCCACATGGGCGCCAGGAAGCCGTCGAGATCCCGAACGTGTACCCGGACGACGAGACCTTCTTCAAGAAACACCGCATCAAGGTCAGCATGGAGGAGTTGAGTGTTGGCGGCTTCGCCGTGTACGCGGACACCGGCAAGGTCACCGACGGCGAGCCCGACGAGCTGATGGTGATCTCGGGCGATCGATCCTGCCATGACACCATGAAGGCGCTGCGCCAGGCATGCGAGAAACGTTTCGACATCGAGGGTTGGCCGTCATGAGAATCGGTGAACCACGCATCGTCGACAACTCCAACTCGCCTGAGCGCAAGGTGATCAAGGTCAAGCCAGTTCGGCGTGGCAGCCTGGCCGATAAGCTGGGCACCAAGCATTACCTGTGGCTTGAGTGTGGGCACATGGTCGGCTGCAATACCGCGCCACCAGAAACAGCCAAGTGCCTGAAGTGTGAGAACAACGAGCCTGTGGACCGAGGGACCACCCTTTGCCCGTGCTGCGACCAGGCGCTGCACTTCCATCAGTTCCAGGGTATGCGGCTGGTAACCGAGGAGAATGGTCAGCGTGTTTACACCGCGCGCTGCCCATCGACCCACAAGTATTTCAAGGTGCAGGCGTGAAAGTCGTCGTGTTGAACCACGGCGGCGGACCCGTCGAGCACATCGCGGCGGCACTGGCCGAGTTGCGCCGTAGCGTCGTGTTCGGCGCCAGCCGTTCCTGCCGTAACCTTCAGCTGGAGGAACTGCACGACCACATGCACCACACCGGCCCGCTTACCATGTCCGAGCTGACTGCGGCACTGCCGCCCAGCGACGACCCATTCAAACCATGCCGCCGCTCCAAGGGGGAGAAGGCACGCAACCGCAAACAGCGAAGGGGGTAACCGTTGAACGGGAAGAAAGCTAAAGCGCTTCGCCGCATTGCCTGGTCTGATATACCCAACGGTCGAAACCGCACCGTCAAGGACTTGAAGGCTGAGTACCCAAAGGGTCGCCCGATTGGATTGTGGGCCCACTACCCACGCCATGGCCGTGACTGGCGCCAGCTGATGGAGGGCAAGCAGTGAGCAAAGGACAGCAGCATCTCGCAACTATCAGCCGCCAGGAGATCGTCCAGATCGCCGAGGCCCGGGCCTTCTATGTGTCGCGCTACAGCTGGTCCCACAGCCGGCTGCGCAAGGTAACTCGCCGCATGATGAAGGACGGCCTTCTCACCTTGGTGGCCAGCCCGAAGGACGGCTTCTACTACCGGACGCCCGAGGCCGCCGAGCGTGAGGCCAAGAAACAGTTCACGCTGCAAAGCGACCCGGTGGTGCTATGAGCCAGGCGATCGCCTATTACAACGAGTTTGACCCCTACGCGGCGAAGTGGCTGGAGAACCTGATCGAGGCCGGCCACATCGCCTACGGGGTCGTTGACCGAAGGAGCATTTCGGATGTCACACCTGGAGACCTTCGAGGTTTCACCCAGTGCCATTTCTTTGCTGGAATTGGGGTCTGGTCTCTCGCCCTGCGCCGAGCTGGTTGGCCAGATTCTCTGCCTGTTTGGACCGGCAGTTGCCCCTGCCAACCTTTCAGCGCATCAGGCGCACAAGCTGGGTTTGCTGACGAGCGGCACCTATGGCCGCATTTTGCCTGGCTCATCGAGCAGTGCCGCCCTGCAGTCGCGCTTGGAGAGCAGGTTGCGAGCAAGGCTGCAGACGCTTGGATCGACCTTGTACACGCTGACGTGGAAGCCATGGGTTACGCCTTTGGGGCCATCGCGTTCCCGTCTGCGGGCGTCGGCGCCCCGCACATCCGCGACCGAACCTACTGGGTGGCCCACGCCGACAACCAATACGAAGAACCATCCACCTTCGCCCAGGGGCTTGGATACCTTGGCTGGGGTAGCGCAGCATCTCGCGGGTTGGGTTACACCGACCAGCCGGGACCACAAGGACTCGCCGGGCATGACGGCTCAGCGGGAGGGCAAGGATCGCAACGACCAGCTACCCAGGCAGGCGTACTTGGCGGCGTGGCAGACACCCACCGCTATGGATTCGACGCGGGGCGCCTACCAGTACGACAACGGCAACAAGGACAAGCCGAGACCGTCGAACCTGGGAATGGCGAACCTAGCCGCCTGGCCCACGCCGAATGCGGGCACGCCGCAGAGCTTGAGGGGGAATGGTCAGGACCCGGAACGGCGGAAGGAGCAGGGGCACCAGGTGAACCTGAAGGATGCGGTTCGCTACCTGATGCACGATCAGCCGGCCCGACTAACGGCTTCTGGCGAGCTGCTGACTGGTTGTTCTGCCGGGATGGAAAGTTCCGGCCAGTTGAACCCGGCACATTCCCGCTGGCTGATGGGCTTGCCGCCCGCGTGGGACGACTGCGCGCCTACGGAAACGCTATCAACGTTGAAGCGGCTGCCGCATTCATTTCGACCATTGACCATCCAAGGAGTGGGCTCCATGTCCGCTATGCAAATTAAGGTGATCAGCGACCGCGGCGACTTCCGCGTCGACTGCCACGGGACCTTCAACGTGCCGATCAACGGCCTGGACTTCATGTTCGCCATCACCAGCGACATCGCCGGCCGCAAGCTGCAGGTGGTCGAGTACGGCACCGGCCTGCGCTGGCGCATCCCGTTCGACCACGACCTGGTGCATCCGGTGGACCTGCAGGCCCTGCAGGCCGAGGCGATCGCCAAGATCAACGCCGACACCGTACTCAAGGGCGGCGAGGAGGCGGTGAGCCGACACATCCTCGACCAGCAACGCCGCTACAAGACCAACGAACTCGACTTCTAACCGCAAGGACCAACGCAATGACCAAACGTAAAGACCAACGCACCATGGACCTGCTGTCCTCGATGAACCAGCAGCAGATGCAGCAGTTCATGGCTGCCAACCTGCTGGCCATCGGCGTGATCATGAAGAAGCACGGCCTGACCGAGATCGAGATCAGCCCGACCGACTACGCGCTGCTGGAGCAGGGCGAGAGCCTGGAGCCGATCCCCACCGTCGAGGGCGGCATGATCTACCGCTTCGAGAAGGCCCCGCTGCCGCTGGCCAAGCGTGAAGTGCCCGGCTTTGTCGCCGGCACCACCGAGGCGCTGTCGACCAGTCGTGCCGAGTACGATTCTGCCTGGACACCTGGCAGCAAGACCAACGCGGCCGGCTGGTACTGGGCCCGACCCAATAAGGGCAGCGAGGATGTCGAGAAGCTGTACTTCGATGGGCGTGAATGGCAGCGCCATCTGGAAGGCGGTGTCGGGGTAACCGTGCCGACCCCGTTCCAGGTGCGCCGACTGGCCGATCAGGGGCAGTAGTGTCAGGCCAAGACCTCGACTTATCCATCACCGTGGTCGTCAGCCTGATCACGGTGCACGCCATCTTCTGGTGGCTGTTCAACAAATAAGGACATCCCATGTTCAAAGCAATGCTGCTGTACCGCATCACCAACGCCGCCCACATCGAGATCCTGAACAGCTGGTCTCGCCTGAGCGAGTGCCTGGAGGAGTACCCCGAATTCGAGCCGACCGGTTCGCAGTGGCGCGGGCTGGGCTTCGCGCCGTTCTCGCCGACCGTCAGCGAGGAGCTGGTGTGGAACGGCGCCGAAGGGGTCAACCTGTTCAGCCTGAAGATCCACGAGCGCAACCTGACCGCGGCAACGATCCGCGAGCATGTGCTGAAGAAGGTCGACGCCCTGGAAGAGCGAGAAGGCCGCAAGGTCTATCGCAAGGAGGCCGCCGAGATCAAGGACGTGGTCGTGGCCGAGTTGCTGCCTAAGGCCTTCCTGAAGCACAAGGTGATCAATGCCCTGGTGGTCGGCAACCTGCTGGTGGTCGGCGCCGGCACCGCCAAGCTGGCCGAGGACTTCCTGTGCAAGCTGCGTGACGCGATGGGCAGCCTGGCAGTTCGCCCGCTGACCACCAAGCTGCCTCCGCAGCAATGGCTGGGCGACCTGATGCGCGCCGGCAAGCACGAGGGCCTGGCCACCTGTGCGTTCGCCAAGCTGGCCAACGAGGCGAAGGACGCGGTCGGCTTCAACGGCGTGGACCTCAGCGACGAAGAGCCGCAGAGCTACCTGGCCAATGGCTTCCGGGTCAAAGAGCTGGGCGTGATCATGGGCAGCGAGATGGCCTTCAAGCTGACCGAGACCCTGATCTTCAAGGGCATCAAGTTCAGCGACATGCTGCTGGGCGGGGCCCGGGCCGACGCCGATGGTGATCCGGCTGCGCTGATCGACGCCGACATCATCCTGTTCACCGCGGCCATCCGCCAGTTGCTGGCCTGCTTGAACAACATTGCCGGCGAGGACATCCCCGAGATCGCCCAGCCGGAAAGCGGGTTGCGCATCACCCATATCAACAACACGCCGCTGGAAGACCTGCTGGCCATGTCCGATCCCGAGGCAGCCCTGCGCAGCCTGCAGGAACAGTTCGGCGGTGCCCACGGCGACGGCATGAGCGATCTGGCCGAAGACGACGAACCTGCAACCGAGGACGAGGACTTCTGACCCATGGATGACATCAAGCTCGACGAAGGCGTGGCCGTTGTGCCGGCTCGCCGATCCCGCGCCATGGAAGACCCGCGAGCCGCCCAGCTGCTGGCCATGGACATCGACACCGGCCGCAACAGCTTCTACCGCGAGGGCCAGACCAAGAAGGACGTGCGCAGCCTGATCGCCCTTGGCCGGCGCATCGGTGTGTACCTGATCGCCCGCGAGTTCGCTGCAGGGACTGACGAGCTCAACGACGAGGCCGGTGTTCGCCTGTGGCGGGTGAGCAAGGACAAGGCGGTGCGCAAGGTCAGGGTCGAAGAAGATCTGTAACACGGCGTCACGGAAAGGGCTCGCTTCGGCGGGCCTTTTTCTTGTTGACACCCGCAAAGGGTTTAACTAGAGTACGCCTAACCGCACAGGAGATTCACCGCATGACCGACAAGCCGAAAGGGTTCGACGAGTCCACGCCATTCCAGCGAACCTTCATCAAGCCGTCGACGCGCCAGCAGTGGCCGTGCCCGGCGATGCTGCGCAACATCAACAAGGAATTCGGGAAGTTCGGTTCGACCGACAACGTGCTGTATCGCCCGGTTGCTGAATCGGACCCGTCGTTCACCGACACTGCCGATAACCTGCGCCGTCTGTTCGCTGACCTAGCCGACAAGTACCGCCACGAGGTGCGCGAGGTGGAAGCCGACATCGTACTGTCAGCGGTCGAGCTGTATGGCGTCGACATCCGCCAGCTGCACCAGCAGATCCACCCCGACCGAACCGTCTACCTGGTGGCCGGCGAGCCCCTTGTCGCGGTATGGCGGCCAAGCCTCATAAACGGCGAGACGCTGACACCGCATCGCTGGATGGACGTTGAGCCAGGCCCATTGCGGTTCGGCATGAAATACAAACTGCTGTACACACCCGAAACCAAAAACTGAGATACGAAACCATGGAAATGACCAACAACCTGCTGGACAAGAAGCTTGGCGAGACCATCGGCCATCTTGAGAAATTCGTCGCAGCGGGGGCCAACCCCAAGGCGCTGCAGCCAATGCTCGAAACGGTGCGAGCTGCGAAACGCCGCCTGACCCAATTCCGCGCCGATGGGCCGGACAAGCTGACCAGCCGCGACGAGATCGCGCTGCGCCTGCTGCCGATGATCGCCAAGACCGAAGACATCGAAAGCATGGATTGGTGGAAGGCCGCTATCCAGGAAGCATTCATGGCCGCCGACGTGTTCCTCGACGTTCGTGGCGAAGTCATCGCCGGGGAGTTCTGACATGGCCAAACTGACAGCCCGCACCAAAGCTGCGCTTGCCCTGCTGCCATCGCTTACCGGACACGATACCGGCGAGTCGGCGATCGAACATGCCTTCAAGCTGGTCGACCACGCAGTCGAGTACGACGCCGGCCATATCCCGACCGAGGCTCAGCGCCAAAGCCTGTACGGCTTTCAGACGCTGCTGAAGGAGCTGGAGGCCGAGGACTACCTAAGCGGCCTGCGTGTGATCAAACGGTTGAAGGACCAGGCGGCGGGCGCGCTGGCGGCCAACCAGGCGAAGTCGACGGCCGAGTTCAACGACAACACCAAGAAGCTGGCCATGCACACACTACAGGGGCAGGTGCACAGCCTGGAAGCCCAGTTCGAGCAGCAGGGATGGGATCTGGCCAATGCTCGCCAGCGGATCGAGGAGCTGGAGGACTTCGCCAAGCGGTTCTTCGACTGGGGCGATGGTCTGGTAATGGACGATGAGCTGCTGGGCGGCTTTATCACCGAAGCTGGCAACCTGACCCTCGACAATCCTGCCGACACCGAACCCGACAACCCGGATGAACTGCTATGAGCCAACCCGTGCACACCTTCGACGCGGCCATGCAGCGCATACGTCAGCTGGAAGACGAGCTCAAGCTGGCCAACCGGCTGATCCCGAAGTGGCAGTCGATGGACACCGCCCCGGTGGACCGGCGCATCCTGCTGCTGCACCCCACGGCGAACGGCATGATGGCCGTCGACATCGGTCGCTGGGACGACCAGGCGTACCACCGGGCGCCAAAGCCTTACTGGCGTTACGAGGGTAGGGTCACAGCCAGCGTGCACTTCTGCCGAACGTTCCCACCGACTGGTTGGATGGCCCTTCCGCAATGACGCCCGACTGCCACTACTGCGACGACACACGGCAGGTCGGTGGTGATCTTCCGTGGGGCTCGCCCTACCCGATCCTGGACTGCCCGTATTGCGTGGTGCAGATCCAGGACCTGTTCGATGTGCCGGCTGAGCCAGAGGTAGCGGCCGAGCCGGTCGACGAGGACTTCTGAAATGCTGAAACCCTACTATGTGATCGTGACCGGTGGGCGCAACTACAAGGACGCCCGGCGCGTCGGAGTGGTGCTTAACGAGGTCCGTTTAATGACGCCTAGCGGCCACGAGCTGGTCATCGTGCAGGGCGATGCCCAGGGCGCGGACGAGCTGGCCAAGCGTTGGGCTGCCGGCATGAAGCTGCCGTATTTCTGCTTCCCGGCCAAGTGGGCTGAGCACGGCCTGGGCGCCGGCCACATCCGCAACAAGCAGATGCTTGAAGCTCTACCCATTCAGCTTGTGGTCGCCTTCCCGGGCGGCGCCGGTACGAATGGGATGATCGAATTGGCGTGCCTGGCAGGTGTCCGCGTTCTGCGCGACGACGACCTGGTCGCAAATGAGTAGCCTATTCAGCGCGGTAGCCAAGCTGGAACGCGAGACCAGCGACCGCTTCCCGGTGCTGTGGATCGAAACGAAGAACATCGGCTGGGCCTTGCGCCAGCTGCGCGAAAGCGTACCGACTCGCGGTGAAGGCAACGAACCCACCATGAACCTGGACCTGGCCACGGCACTGAAAGCCGGACGGATCCGCATCGGCAACACAACTATCAAGGTGAAGCAATGAATCCGACTATCGACAAGACCCCCATCCCGCTGACCGGTGACCTCGAACTGCAGGACGGCCGCGTCGTTCCCGGCGCCGACGTGTTCGAGCTGCTGGAACTGCTCAACGGACCACGGCGTGCCCGCTACATGTGCATCAGCAAGGGTCACATGCAGGAACTGATCGGCAAGCTGCTGGTCGAGAACCGCCTGCTGGAGAAGCAGGTCGCCCGCGTAACCGCTGAGCTGAATGAGTTGAAGCGCCTGGCTCGAACCACCAGCATAACGATCGAGGCGGCCGACTTGCCCAAGATGACCGACGAGGAGATGCACAACTATCAAATGATGATGGCCAAGCCGTTGTTCGGTGTTGGCCGCATTGGCAGCTGATGGACTACCGCGAGCTGGAGGACCACGAGCCCTTCGAGCCGGGTGACTGGTGGGTGTTCGAGCCCACCGGCCCGGATGACCACATGACATTCAGCGCGCCCAACTGGTTCATCCACCCGACCCTCGGGCGGTGCTTCCGCCTTGATGCCAAGGGCGCAGCCTGGTTCAACGACCTGATCGATCGCCCCGAGGTTACCGTGTACCGGGAATATTTCGAGGACTTTTAAATGTTAGTTGTTGACACCCTCCTCGGGTTTATCTAAAGTTCGTCTCACAGCACGAATTTGAACCCGAGGAGCCCCATCACATGCAATACCTCGATACCCAGGACTTCCGTCGATTGAGTGCCCCGCAATACCAGGGCTTCCTTGATCGCGTGTTCGCCATCACCGAGACCATGCGACGATTCACGGAAATGGGTCTATCCGACAGGCGCAACTCAGAAATGATTGAGTGGCGTATCTGCGAAAGTGTCTCGGTGGACGTTCTGTTCGAGCATTACCCAGTTGGCTCGGTGTTCGATTATCACGGCATTGCCGCCATGGTTGTGGATGTCAGCGTTGTTGAGGATGACCGCATCGGACCTCGCAACTGGCGAAACTGGAAAGTAACCGCAGCTCTGAAGGTCGGGGACTCCATCGAACACATCACCATTTCCCATGCACTCGCATTGGCGCTCATCTGGCGCCGCTACAACCTAGAGGACACCCCGCAATGATCTGGAACCGTCTCGCCCGCCTGCTCTCCAAGCCGGCCATCGCCAACTGGCTGATCCGCCGCGCGATGAAGCACCCCTACCTGCACCTGCCGTCCAACCAGGACCCGTCGTACATGGCGCGCTACTGGCTGTTCAACCCGTATGACCGGGTGACCAACAAGCCGCGCTGGTTCTTCTGCCCATGGTCGATCCGCATCCACCACATCAAGCGCGAGGACTACGACCGGGCCCTGCACGATCACCCGTGGAACGCCCGCACCATCATCCTGAAGGGCTGGTACACCGAGAAGCGCTTGCTGGCGGCCGACGATCCTGCCGTGGTTCAGCTGCTGGCCAGCCTGCCGTACAAGCCGCAAGGTCAATTCGAGGCCACCGAGATCAAGCTGCGCCAGCCGGGCGACACGGCCAAGCTAGGCTTCGGCGAGTACCACACCATCACCGACGTGCACGACGATGGCGCCTGGACGATGTTCATCAGCGGCCCATGGCAAGGCGTGTGGGGCTTCCTGGTGAACGGTGCCAAGATCCCGTGGCGTGAGTACCTGGGCATCCCGGCCAAGGGGGATCTGGACGACGCCAAGCCGGCGAACAAAGGCCCGGTGCCGTTGGGCTCGGACCGCATCGACTGGACCGAGGGCGACCGCCACCTGCAGTACAAGTGCGACACCTACACGCCATTCATCATCGACCCGGTCGACGCTCGCGCCAACCTGCAGGCGATCGAGGAGCGGCTGAGCCCTGCCCAGCGTGCCAGCCTGGACTACTGGCGGGCGTACATGGATCAGGACGCCGAGTATTGCGGCACCTGCAAGGGCTACGGCAAGTATCAGGATGGTGACAGCGGCACCGAGGCCGACGGCTACGCGCCCAACATTGTCGAGTGCGACTGCGCCGACAGCGAGCGTATGCCGCAATTCCGCCGCACCGCATCGGCGGCAAGGCTTCGCGCTAGCTTGCGGGAAATGGGCATCGACCCTGACCAGGCCGGGCCGGGGCAATACTCGACACTGCGTCACGTCATGACTGGCAAGGGGCAAGACCAATGAGCAACGATCCCGTAGCAGAAGTGGTAAGTAAGTTCGGCGACCCGGAAGCGTTCGGCGAGCGTGAGATTCGCGTGCTGGCCGACCTGAATAAGATCCCTTACAACACCCCGCTTTATCTGCATCCGGCCAACCCGGCTGTCGTGCAGATCCGCGAGGCCATGGAGAACCGGGCGGCCCGCCAGCAGATCGCCGAGCTGCACATCGGTGAGGCGTGGCTGACCGTAACCTACGGCGGCATGAAGTGGCATCACTGGAACATGGCCGGCATGGGTCCGACCCCTTTGTCGATCGAGGCGTTCGACGAGATCCTGGGCAAGGAGCTGGCGCCATGCTGAGTGACCGTATCAAAACCGATCCGCGCATGGCCGCACTGGTCGAGCGCTACCCGCAGATGCTCAAGTGCACCAACATCATCCACTGTGGCGGTGACGCGAAAAGCCACTACGAGGCCGAGGTGCGCCAGCTGAAGATCTGGGTCGAATTCGTGGGTCGCGATGACCCGTGGATGGACCCGGGCATGCTGCCGCCCCAGCGTGTGCTGTACGACATGCACCTGCGCATCATCCAGGCCGAGCGGGAGCTGTTCGAGTCGGCGATGGACATCGGCGGACCCGATGCGCTGCAGTGCCATCACGCCGACTCGCCGTCGGTCTATGTCAACTACCGGGTGCAAGCGATGTGGGCCACCTGGCTCGCCGCGCGCCTGGGCTTCACGGGAGTGTTCAAGTAATGGCCAAGATCATACACACCGACAACTTCGGCAGAGACTACCCCAACGAGAAGTTCGTCACCGGGTTACCCAACCTGCCCGAGGAGCGCCTGCAGCTGATCGCTGACGCTATCAACGCGCAGACCGGACCCGATGCGCCACGCTACTACAAGGTGGTGCCGGATGACTACGAGCTGCAGCCGGGGTTCGAGCCATGAGCACCAAGTCGAAACCTGTGTTCACCCGTGACGAGGTTGCCATCCTCGACTGGGCGATCGCTCAAGCCGCCAGCTGGGCGGGCGGTATCCCGGACGCCGATGCGCGCCAGCACCACCGTGACCGCATCGCCCACGCCAAGACTGTGCTGGGCAAGGTCAAGGGTCTGCGCCATGAGGGCTAAAACCGAGGCGCGTACCGCCTACATCGTCGACAAGCAGCCGATCAGCGCCAACCCGTACCCCGTCGGCACCGTGAACCACAAATACTGGCGCGCGGCCTGGCTCAAGACTCACCGGGAATGCCGCGACATCTACGGGGTATATCAGCCCCAGGGGCGTGACACATGACCACCAACAAGTTCATAGACCCGGCCGTAGCCGAGGACCGCAACGTGTTTTGTGGGTGGTGCGGTGAGCCCGTCAAGGGTCACCTGCCCGGCTGCCCGCATTGCCACAAGCCGTTCTACGCCAACATGCACGGCTATGCCCGCATCTGCAAAAACCCGACCTGCCGGCGCACCGAGACGGCCGGCCACGCCCATGGCCTGTGCCGGATGCACCACCTGGCGCGCAAGCAGCGGCAGGCGATCGGCGCCACGCTGCCCAAGTGTGCCTGCGGCAACACGGCCACTTCCGGTCATGACGACTGTTCGCGTTGCCGCGACTTGAAGCTGGCCGCCGAGTTCAAGCCCAGTGATCCCTGGTGCAGACTTCATGGGTGTGGGCAATGAAACGTAAACGCGAATCCACCTGCAAGGCCCGCCAGCACAGCGACCAGATGCTCTGCGAGTGTGGCCTGGGCTGGGACATGAACGACCCCGATCCACCGACCTGCAGGAAGCTCGCTGTGGGCCGCCAGGCGCTCGAATCGGCCCGGGAGATACTGACGGCGCCCTTGCGGCTGATGTCGCGCAAGAAGCAGCTGCTGAGCCTGCAGGAGATGCCGTTGCGCTGGCTGCCGGCCAACACGCTGAAGGCTGGGCTGCACACCGTGACCTGGGCCAGCCTGCCCGAGGCCTGTTACGTCACGATCGACCTGCTGCGTGGCCGTGAGGCTGAGCTGGGCCGGCAATATCGGTTCTACAGCGAGACCGGTGATCTGCTGCTGGAAGTGCGCCGGGTGCACACCGGGCAATACCAATTCCTTTACCGCTACCCCGATGGAGAATGGACCCATGAGTGAACAAATCGTTGGACCCGTGCTGTACATCGTTGCCGATGCCAACCGCGAGGAGGCAGTCCCACCTTGCACGCTTGGCGAGGGCCTGAGCTACATGGTCACCGCCAGTGGCTACCAGGACGTGGTTCGTCAGCTGAATGCCAAACTGGTCGCCCGCGACACCCTGCTGCAGGAGATCAGCAACTGGCTGGTCTGCGAGGCCATTTCCACCCCAGCCGATATGGCGCAGTCGTTCAGCCCTTTCCGCGAGGCCATCGACCAGCTGCTCGGCAACGATAGCGCCAAGACCCTGCTGGCCGGCGTGGCCACTGGGTTGGGAGTAAGCGCTGAACGAGTTGCCCTGGACTGGTCGAATGCCCGCTTTGGCGGTTTGGTGGCCAAGCCATCCGAATGCAAGCACGAGTGGACGGACGACGGCGAGTTCCTGCAGGTGTGCACGGTCTGCGGTCGGCAGGAAGACCACGACCCGAAATGGCGCGACATGGATACGGCACCACGCGACGGCACCCTGCTGCGCCTGCTCGTTGAGTTCGATGAGCACTCGACCGAGGACTCGGATCAAGCACCGACCATCGGCGCCAACAACTTCGATCATGACGGCCTGGACGAATGGAAGTTTGCCGGCTGGTGCTGGACGCACGACCACTTCACCGAAGGCAAGGGTACGCCGGTTGGCTGGTTGCCGCTGATGAACGACCCAGTGGTCATCACGCCACACAGCCCGGCCGAGCACCTGCATGGCAACTACGGCGCCCTGAAGAACCACTGCATTGCCGCGATCAAGGCATCCGGCATACCTGTGGACGACTGCGCGTTTGATGGCCCCGATCTGTTCGCTCTGATGATCGACCTGACCAAGCACCTGCAGAGCATCAAGGATAGCCGGCTGTGACCACCAAGACCCCGGTGGACGATCTCCACGCCATCCTCGTGCTGGCGCTGATCGACCGCCTCCACACCTTCTGGAAGAACCCCAAGGTCATGAAGCGGGCGTATCGCAACCTGGCTGAACGAGTCCGCCCCGAGGCCCGCGGTACGATCCGCCGCTTCACCAAGACCAAAAACCCGCATGCCCTGATGACCCGCATCCTCGCCGCCGTGGTCATCGACCCGATCAAGGACCCTAACCATGAGCAAGACCGCAACGAAGCTGATGCCGCTGGCCAGCCTGGACCCGAGCAAGGTGCAGGTGGGTCGACCCCTGCTGTCGGACCTGAGCGCCTGGCTCAGCGTCGACTTCCCGAACGTGACCCTCGGACTGGCCGGTGGATGCGTGCGGGATCAGCTGCACGGCCGGCATCCGAAGGACATTGACCTGGTGGTCGTCGGTGCCCATGAGGCGCAGGTGCTGGCGATCATCAATAACTGCACCACCTTCTTCGACAGCGTGCGCGGCAGCAGCCACGAGCTGATCAAGTTGTACGACCGCGACGATAAGAACGACTACACCGACAAGTTCCCGGGCGACGAGGACCGCTTCCACGCGATCGCCCAGTACGCGCCCATGCACGAGGGCGGCCTGCCGGTTGACGTGCTGATCTACGCCGACCGGATTCGCACGCTGGCCGATGTCACCGACTCCCACGACTACTCGATCAACCAGTTCGTGGCGTGGCTGGATCACCGCGGCGCGTTCCACGCCGAGTATTTCGGCAGCGTGCCGAGCTGGGGCACCTGCGTGCAGCTGCGTCCCCATCTCACCGAGGATCGCATCAAGCGCGTGAAGCAGATCTGCGCTGAACTGGGTTGGACCTACGAGGAGGATTTCTGATGGGCCTTAAACGAGCTGAGAAGAAGGAACTGCGCGACAAGGTCCGCAAGCAGGCGGGCGCGTTCCTCGACAACCTGCAGCTGGCCGTGGACTGGAAGGACCTGGGCCTGAGCGAGGAGGCGATGGGTTATGCCTGCGGTTACCTGATGTATCTGGCCGACAGCCTGAAGGCCACCCGGGATGGCGACGATGATTAGGGTTGGTCAGCCGCCGTATCTGGAGTGCAGCAGCCAGGGCGACAAACGCTTCAGCGCCTTCTGCGCAATGATCGGCCAGGAGAGCATCGAGTCTCGCTACCAAGGCGCCAAGGTACTTGCCGATGGTCGAACCGGACTGCACTGGCGTAAGGCCAAGGGAATGCCTGCGGTAAATGCCGATGCCGTGGCGCTGCTGTACAAACACCTGTGGAAGATCTACCTGGACCTCAACCCGATGCTGTGGTTGGTGCTGCACGAGGCGACCGGCCTGTCCGACATGTTCGGCAAGAAGGGCCACGTCTGCCAGGCGATAACGCTGTGGGAATTACGCGAGGAGTCCCTGAAGGAGGAACTGTGATATGCACGCTGCACACCTAGAACTGACCAAGTCCCAGGTCATGACCATCACCACATCGCTCGAACAGGACAAGGGCTCGGTGGTCGACACGTTCAACAGTGCCTGTGATCGGGTGCTGAAGCGAGAGGGGATCGAGGGGCACAGGCCGCCGTATGAGCTGAATATCGGGCTCGGCGGCCTGTCGGCTAAGCTGCACTACTGGCGGGCTGACCCTGGGGAGGTCTGACTGTTGGCGTCGGCGATGCGCTCGCAGGTCAGGCCGGCTATTCGGCTTCGGCCAAGCGCTTCGCCGAGGCTTCCCGCCATCTGGTCAAGCTCTCCAAGCAATTCCCCGCACACCATGCTGGCAGTGGGTCTTGCCTGGCGCTGCTGGGCAGCGATGGCGTCACAGGTTGCACCTCGGCCGTTCCGCAATCGATCGACTTCGTGCTGCAGGCCGACACCAGCATCGCGGTAGCGAGCAACATCCCCTTCGAGCGCCAGGCGCTCCTCCCGTGCATTGGCATCCTCGATCTCCTTGTTGCGCTGCTGGCGCTGCTCCTCGGCCCTGGACTTGGCGGCGTTGCGGCGATCCCGCTCGGCCACCTCGGCCCGGTAGTTGGCCAGCTCGGTTTGGGCCGTGAGTTTGTCAGCCCGTTCGTTGACGACACGCAGTTGCTGGATGCCGGCGATACCGATGGCCAACATCATGAACCACACCCACTCCGGTACAGCGGCCAGGAACTTCACTTGCCCAGCGCTCTGCGCACACCCTCGTCGATCACCTGGGCACTGTACGGGTTGTAGCCGTTCTCGTGCTCGATGATGCCAACCATGGTCTCGCGCAGTACACGAGGGTCGGTGATATCGATGGGGTCACGCACACCAACACCCAGTCGCTTAGCAATGGCTTGGGCGTAGGCCTGGGTGTTGTTCTCGGAGCTCGGCGCCCAGCGGTTGACGAACTCAAGCAGGGTGTCGATACCCGGCTTGCCCACGCCACGCATGTCGTCCTTGCTTCGGTAATTGAGCAGTAACTTGCCCATAGCGCGGATGCCGTTCTCGGCACAGTCGAAGCGGGAGAACCGCTTTTCGATATTGGGGTCATGGGGCAGCTGACCGACCCATAGGTTGCGGGGGTTGTAGTCGATGTTGCCGGGGTTGTTATTGCGGATCCCGCGTGGCGTCTTTGCCATCATTCAATCCTCAATGGGTCGTGGGTCTGGCCAGCTGCGCGCTTGGCGGCGTCGGCAGATTTCTTGGCAGCCTCGGCCGACAGTCGCGCGGCTTCAGCTGTTGCCTTGTTGGTCTCGATGAGGGAGTTGGGGAGAGGTTCCCCGGTGAGGCTGCTGCGGATGCCCAGTTCGTTGCCAAGCTCCTCGACTCGCTTTGAGCACATCAGGGCCTGGTCGTTGAGGGTTGACCACTTGCCTATCAGGATACCGCCCCACATGGTGATCAACGCCAGCAGCACCGGCAGGATCACCCCGTCGTATCGTTCCCAAGCCCGTTTCAGTTTTTGCGTCATGCGGTTGCCGCTCCTGTTATGTTCGGCCGCAACATCTCGACCGTCCGGCTGAGTTCGTCGATGTGGGCCATGAGTTTTTCGTTCTGCAGGGTCAGGTTGTCCATCTGCCGCTTCAGTTCGGCGTTCTGCCGTTCCATGTGTAGCAGCTGCTCGCTCATATGGCCCAGCTTTTCGAGCAGGGTTTGCACCTGACCCTCGGCCTTCTCGCGCCTGGCCACCTCATCCTTCAGCTGCTCCTTCTGCCAATCCAGCATATCCTTCTGCGCCTGCTGGTTGGCTTCCGACACGCTCGTCTCGCTAAGCCCGAGCCGTTTGGCCATGATCCGGCCGCCCCAAACGATGGCGATGGCGATGGCCCCCGTTACTGACATGCCGATGGATCCTGCGTTCCCTGGATCGAAGCTCTCCATCAGCGAACCCCCTTGTTGTGTTGATGTGACATCGTGCTTCTTCCCTATGGTGTGTCGCGGGGAAGGATAGCCCCTGGGTCCCTAGTGGCGCAATGAAATGACACCCACGGAACCTTCCCCCGAACACATTATTGCACGCACGAAAAAGGCCGGCACGGTGGCCGACCTGATCCGTGGAACGGGTCGCTTACATCACCTCGAAGCTACCGTTGCGATAGGCGCTTACCATGCGGGTTGTGCGGCCCAGAGTGATGGCCATCGAGGTGTCGAACGTGGCGTCCACCGTGTCGGCGATGAAGTGGTAGCCGCCTCGCCACTCATAGCCCTGGCCGGAGCTCAGCGCGGCGGTCGCCGAGGCCACGGCGGCATGGTAGAACTTGCCTCGCGCAGGGCCAGGACCGCGAATAAACGGCGAGGTTGGTGCCACGTAACGACCATCACCGATGCCGAAGTCACGGTCCATCCAGCAGGCCATGGTGCCGTTGGCCGACTTGGTCAGCAGACACCAGGCCTTGGGGTAGTCCGTGCGCGATCCGCTGGAGATGGAGGTGTCCAACGGGTCGCGTTGGGTGTTCTGGCCACCCAGCATCAGCATGGTGTCCTGGAAGCCGCCGAAGTACGCCTGGGGGCCGTTGTCGGTGCTGACCGTGATCGCCTCGTAGGCGGTGACCTGGCAGTGCAGCTCCATGCCGGCGCCGGACATGTCCACGGCAAAGCTCTGTCGCAGCACGTAACGACCCAGGCTGATGGTGTTGTACGCCAGCAGCTCGTTGACCACCTGAGCGTTGAGGTGTGTCGCCCAGCCCGATACGTTACCGCCACCCGAGATTAGCTTGCCGTCGGCGTACAGCTTGAAGTTGATGCACCGGGCGGTCTGCCCGCCACTGTCGTCTCCGGCCGCGCCATGATTGCCGCCAGTGTAGATCGCCGAACCACCGTCGCCATCGTTGACTGCCGCGACAACCATCGGCGGGAAATAATCGGTCGTAGCCAAGCTGAGCAGAGTCCAGGCGGCAACCGATGGGTCTGCAACATACGGTGCCCGGTAGATCTCGCGGATATTGGGCAGGTTGTTGTAGCCGTTAACCCCAAACACGACCTTGTAGAGGTACTGGCCGGAACGATAGGCGTAGCCCACGCGCTGGGTGCCCTGGTCCCATTCGTAGTACACGCCGGTCGACGAACTGGTGTCGCCGCCGATTTTGTTGATCGGGAACATGCACGCCGGCTCAATGATCCAGGAATAACCCTGGGCCGTTGGCTGGGAGTACATGTTGATCGGGGTGCCGATTGGTGGCATGTCCGAGCAGTTGACGGTGACCACGAAGCTGAGCGCCTGACGCTGGGCCGGGGTAATGGTAAACGTCTGCACACCACCCGCTGCTCGGTCGTAGTTGGCCGGCGCATCGGTGTAGTTGTGGATCTGCACGGCGGTTCCCGTCGCAGCATAGGTCGCCGCGTCGAACTCCTCGATAATCACGCCGTTGACCGTGTTACCCGAGATGTCGGCGCCGTTCTGGAAGTAGGCCAGGCGGAAATACTTGCCGTCGATCAGCTCCTTCGGCCCGATCACCTTCACGCCCAGCAGGAACTTGTTGACCGTGGCGTTGGCCGCCGAGGTGGTCCCGCCACGGGTCTTGGGCACCAACGGGAAGTTCTTGTCCTTGTTTATCTGCAGGCTGTCGAGGCCGCTGGCCGAGATCTTGTTGATGGGCGACATGCACGACGGGTCGATGATCCAGGAGTAGGCCTGGGAGTTGCTCTGCGACATGTTGATGATCGTGCCGGACGCGGGCATGTCCGAGCAGTTCACCGTAAAGACGAAGCTCAGCTCGGGGCGCGACACTGGAGTGATGGTGAAGGTCTGGATACCACCTGCCGCTCGGTCGTAACTAGCCGGGTCGTTGGTGTGGTGGTGGATGATCGTTGCCGTGCCTGTGGCGGCGTAGGTGGCCGCGTCGAACTCCTCCAGGATGATTCCGTTGTCGGCGTTACCCGAGATGTCGGCGCCGTTCTGCATGTAGGCCAGGCGGAAATACTTTCCCGCGATGGACTCGATTGGCCCCAGCACCTTCACTGCCAGCAGGAACTTGTTCACCGTGGTGTTGGCCGCCGAGGTCACGCCTCCGCGCGTTTTCTGCTGCAGCGGGAAATTCTTGTCCTTGTTGATAGTCAGGTTGTCGGCCAGGGAGGACATCTGCGAGCCGACCACAACCGCGACACCCGCGTTATTGATGTACCGGGTTTCGTAGGTGGCGTCCGAGCTGGCAATGCGGAAGTAGCGGTTGGTGTCCCCTGTGCCCTTGGTCGCAGCAAGGCCTGCGGCGGTCGTGGTGAAAATACCTTCAAGGCTTTTCGAGTCGACCATGTCGGACAGGCGACCCTCGATGGTCTTCTGCGGTGGGTAGCCGTTGACCGGCACGCTGTCGCTCTTGCCGCCACCCAGCGTCTGCTCATACGCCAACGCGGCGTTCCCGACACGTTGGATAGAGCCTTCCATCGCTTCGTAAAGGTCGGGGTAGTCTTGATCAGCCATGCGGCCTTCTCCTTTTCAATTATCGACTTGCCGTCGGTGAATGGGCGCCATATTACACATCCACCGACCGCCCGTCGTGCGCGTCAGTTGGCGATCTTGACGATCTTCAGCTCAGCATAGGTAAACGCGATTGCCGAGCCCTGGCTGTGCTGGCCGAACATGAAATACGGCGTACCGGCAACCAGGCGCATCGGCTTGCTGAACAGCAGCGTGAACGGCAGCGTGTCAGGCGATGTACCGGCGACCACGTTTACCCCGTCTGCCGCCGAGGAGCCGAAACCCAGCTGCAGGTTGGTGGACGCCGACATGGGGTTGCCGCCTGAACGCGCCGGTCGCAGCATGGCCTCGACCAGGTACAGCCCGGACTCGGGAGGAGTGTAGGTGAAGTTCACCGCGTCCCACCCGCTGCGCGTGTCTTCGGTGACTGTGGTCAGGCCAATCTTGGTGTACGTCGCGCCGTTGGCCAGCGTGCCCGACGGGGTGTTGACATGCAGCGCCGTGACCTGGGTGGCGGCGGCGACCCGGGCGGCAGATGGGCCGGCCACGAAGGATGGCGGGGTGGTGGAGCTGGACCCACCGGCCAGGCGCCGGGTGACCATCGGGCTGTCGATCGTCACCTCGACGCCGTTTACGCCGCTGCGGTTGGTCTGGATGAACATGGCGGACTTGGCCGACGACGCCACGCTGACCACGAAGCTGTATCGCGTGCGAGTGGTGGTCAGGTTGATGTCGGGCCCCAGTCGGCTAGATCCGTCCCACAGCGCCAGACCAACCTTGTGCCCGGGCGTCGTCGACGACATGTACGCCGAGATGATGTAGTCGCCTGGCTCCAGCTGCATGTTGAAGCCGGCCGTGTTGTTGCTCGCCGCCAACATAAGGTAGGTGGTGGTCGTGGTGCCGATGGTTGTGGCCTTGATCCCGTATCCCGACAATGCCTCAGCCACGGCTACCGCGACGACGGTCTGGCTGGGGGCGGAGAGGGTCGGTAGAGTGGCCGTGGTCCAACTATAGGTGTCGGGGATCAGGTTCATCCCGTCGCTGGATACCGGTAGCAGCAGGTCCACCCAGTTGGTGCCGTCGAACTTCACCATCTGGCCCGTGCTGGCCACCTCGGCCCTCCAGCCACGCGCAGGCACATAGAACTCCCACGTCCCCTCCACGCGCACGGCGACCTGGTTCTCCTTGCCGACGAAGGCACCAGTTGCGCCAGACGCCGCCACCAGGTAGCGGGTGCCGTTGGTGGACACGGCGGGAGTGGTCACGATGCCCAGCACGGACAGGCCGAGCAAGGCGTCGATCTTCTTGAAGTTGTTGCTGACCGGGTTACCCCAGCCACTGTCGCCCGGCGTTCCGCCGTTGCGGGGCGTCCAGCCGTAGGACAGCTGCAGGTTGGGGGCAATTTTTTCAGGCATGGTTCGTCCTTTAAAGGTCGAGGGGCTTAATCGCCCCAGTCGGTATCCCAGTCGGCGCCCCAGCCGCTCAGCAGCTCAAGGGTCAGCGTCATGTCGTGAATGAAATCCTGGTAGTTGTCGAGGCCGTCGCGGATGGTCCGTACAACGATGGTAGTCGCACCGCTGGCCAACCCGGTAACCGGCAGCTCGGCGTAGCCCACCGAGGCGTCCGGCAGCAGGAGCGAGGATACAACCACACCACCCTGCATGGCGAACACGAGCGCCTGGGTGCCGACCTCGGGCACGATGCTGGCGTCAGTCCACAGGACCTGGGCGTCGGCGTTCTGCAGCATACGGTTGCGCGTGCTGAAGTCGATGTGCAGGTAGCCGTCGGTGATGGTCGCCACGGTTGGCCAATACTCGCCCTCGATGCGCACGTTGGCCACCGGGTATGGTCGGCCTTGGCGGCCTTCCAGTAGCACGCTGGTCACCGGGACATCCTCGACCTCGGTCGTCCCCAGCGAAGTCTGCATGGTCATCTTGTACGCCACGGTCTCGGCCATGGAGCGGGCCGTCGGGTCGGCGGCGAACTGCTCCTTGCCGATGAACCAGATGCGGGTGCCGGCAGGCCAGGCCTTGGGGTGGGTGTCCATCAGGCCGCGCTGCAGCACGAAGGTCCCGTCCCCGATGTTCTCCACCACCCGCACCATCTCGGCGGTATGGCCGCTGCCCAGGACTGCGAACGAGTCGGGCTCGATGCGGGTGCGGTTGGTCAGGCTGGACAACAGGATGCTGGTGGTGTTCTGCGCACTGCGCGCGAGATCGGCCGACAGGGTGGCGGTTGGGGTCGAGTTGCCGGTGTCCATGTGCGCGTACTGCGTGGTGCTGGGGAGCACCTGCAGGGCGAACAGGGTTGCCGACTGGATGCCGACGTTGGTGGTGCCGGCCAGTACGGTGCCGTAGGTCACTTCCTCCTCGGGGACCACCCCGGACAGCGCCTGGAAGACGAACCAGAAGGGCAGCTCGAAGGGCGCCAGATACTCGAACTGGGTCGGCGGGGTGCGGGTATCGACCCAGTCGCTTGGCTGCTCGCCGTTGAACACAGCCTGCGACTGGCCGAAAACATCCTCGATCAGCGTCAGCGTGATGTCGGATTTTTCTTGCACCTCGGTCTTGTTGGTGACACGCATGCGCATGCTGACGACGTTATGGGCTGGCCAGGAGAACAGCACGATGTCGCCGGGGTTGAGGATCCAGGCCTCACGGTTGCACACCACCTCGGCAGTGGCCAGGGTCGAACTGAGCGCCCTCAGGTCACGCTGCCCGAGCTTGGCGGCCAGCTCCTCGCTGCGGACACCCGGGTAGTCCTTGGCGCCCGGGATGATCTGCTCGGTGGCCTCGATGTTGCCGCCGTCGTGGATGGTCAGGGCCTGGTATTCCTCGGTCTCGGGGTTCACCCAGCGCACGGTGAGCTCGTTGACAGTCTCGCCGTACATGCGTCGAGTGAACGTGTTCAACCGGCAGTTGGCCGGACTTAGCGGGACATCGACCACCGGGTCGTTGGGGCGGATCAGGCGCAGGGTCCATTTCTCGGTCAGCTGACTGTAGAAGAATGTCGCGTCGATCTGGTCGTTGATGGTGTCGATGAACTCCTCGATCGTGCTGGTCTCTGCCCACGACAGCGACAGGCCCAGGCCTTCGTTGAACAGCGTAGCCGCAGCCACGCGGAAGGAGTCCTCATCGAGGTTGATCGGATCGTAGCCGAGGCCCCACTGGGTGTCCGTCAGGCACTCGTAGATGATGTGCGCCGGGTTGGCGTTGATACCGATCTGCTTGCGCTCGGGGAACCACTTGTCGAAGAACACCTCGATCTTGAAGGCGATGTCGCTGATGTACGGGTTGGTGCCCCAGTAGAAGTCGAAGAAGTTCACCATCGCGATGCCGCGGTAGTTGGTGCCTTTGGCCGGCATGTACGGGAACTTCACGCCCAACGCCACCTGGGGCGCCGTAGTCGTGGTGCCGTCTGGATTCACGCCCATGAGCGTCTGGTTGATCCCGCCAAACGCCACCTCGAAGAAGCCGCCGACGCCGCCTTCCTGCAGGTCGCCACCAAACAGGCCGTTCTGGCTGGAGCGCCCGGTCTTGGTGTCGTCGTTGTCCGCGTTGCGCCGCAGGTTGCCCAGCCAAGCATTCTTGTCCTTGACCTTGATCGCGCGCAGGGCGTCGATGGGCCCATGGCAGATGGCCAGGCTCATGGTGCGGTAATAGCGGTAGCCGACAACTGATTTCTTCGCCTTGCCGCCACTCATTGGCTAGCCCCCTGGACGCGTTTTATGGCGGCCTCGCAGGCCCGGTTGCCGATGGGGCAATTCAATGCCTGGACGGTCTCCAGCGGAATCCCTTCCTTGATGAAGGTGCGGAACTGGTCGCCCAGGCCGTTGAGGGTGAACCACTGGCGAGCGCCGGTCATGCAGCTGCCCGAGCTGACCACATCGGCCGGCATTACCCTGATTTCTGTCATCGTTTGACTTCCTCGGTGCGGTCGCCGCCCCAGTCTACCGTGTTGGGGCCCTTGATCGTCATCGTGCCAAAAGGCTTCTGAATTGGTGTCCCGGCGTCCACGGTAGGGCTGGTGATGTTTTGCGCGCTTGGCGGCTGGGCCTTTTTCGGCTTCGGCGCCAGGGCGTAGGAGATGGCCGCAGAGACCACCGCCATGACAAGAAAATATGCGACTTGAACCCACATGGCATGGCCTCAGAACGTGTTTGTGCGGTAGGGGTTTTTGGTCGGGATGTTGGGGAATCCCCCGTAGTTCGGCGTGTTGTTGAACTGCAGGCATCCGTCCCAGTTGTGCTTGCAACCATAGGACATGCTGAAGTCCTTGCCCACCTGCAGGTTGACGATCGCCGACATCAGCGTGATGCGGTAGCCCCCGGTGATTGGCGTGGCCGAAGTGATCGTGCGCAACGCCTTGAGGCCGCTGGCCGGGTCGTAGCGGAAAGTGCCGGCTACCAGGCGGGCGGGGTCGAATGCGGTGGGCGTCAAGCTCACCTGCACATCGAACGTCTGCGTGTCTACGATGTTGGTGACCACGCCATATGCAGTGTGGGCCTCCTTGTCGACCCGGCAGATGTCGCCGTAGAGGTAGTGCGCGCATCCGTACTGGTAGTAGCGGCGCAGCCCGATGCGCTTGAGCGATGTGGCCACCGGCTCGCATGACAGTTCGATCTCGGACTCGTGCCAGGTCGGAGAGATCACCCGGCCGGTCCAGATGCGCACGAAATCGTCATAGCCGTTGGCCAGGGCGTGGCCCCGCCAGATGCTCAGCAGGACCTGCCGACTGGGTGGGGTCACGAGGAACAGGGCTGCAAGCGGGATGTCGCTCGGCATGTTCACCGGCAGCTCGGCCTTGTCCAGCGAGCCGGATGTCACGATCGGGCCGTGTGTGATGTTGAATGGCGACCAGATCCGGCCCGCAGCGACCACCTGCTCGTGGTTGTTGGTGTAGCGGAAAACGTCGTCGCCGCCGTCCCCATACCTGAACTCGAACAGGTTGATCGGGGAGCCGTCGTCGACGCTGCTCTCGATAGTGTTGTAGGCCATGCGGGATCCTTCTTATGGCTCGTCGGAAACACTGATGAAGGCCACCGAGGTTTCGGCCACCCGGTTGGTCCTCCATCGCAGGGTCGCAGTATCGCTCATTTGCCGGACGCGATACATGAGGCTGATGACCTTGATCTGGCTGATGTCAACTACGGCCGGCAGGCTTCGATCGAGGCGCAGCTGAACGTCGATCTCGTTGGGGATCACGAGTGCAACCCTTGCCGTGTAGATCGTGCCGTCGCGCATCTCTACCAGTAGGGCCACGGTTGGATCGCTGAACACGCCCAGCTCGGTGTGCGGGTTGCCGTGCACGTACAGCCGGTCGGTCAGCCCGCTGGTGCGACTCGGCGTCAGGTCCGAAGTCCAGGACGGCAGCCAGGCGGCATAGCGTCGACCGTGCAGGCGCTTGAGCAGGCCCAGGTAGGCGTTGATCTGCGTGCGGTTGCGCAGGCTCCATGTGCCGGTGATGGTGCGCCTGCCGTGGTCTTCCCCGTTGATCGGGCGGACCGGGCCACTCACGTAGTCGGCAGTGCTGGTGTAAGTCCAGGCGTTCCCGACCGTGATCGCATCGCGCCAGTTCGGCTTGGTCAGGATGACTTCCCGGGTATCAGTGCCCACGGTGAAGGTCATCGGTGCGGCCACATCCGGGATTGGGCGGCGGTCTTCCTGCGGCGCAATGTCGAAGCTGACCTGCGACTCCAGCACTGTCGAGGTGCGGCGTGTAGAGCTTTGCGACGGGGAGATCAGGCCGGAATCGGTCGACACCAGCTTGGCCGAAGCAGGAACGGCCGTGGCCACCCCGGCAGTCAGCTCAACACGCAAGCCGACCACCGCGCTGACCACGCCAAACTGCAGGTCGCTGCCCTCGCCGAAACCGACAAAGTCGCCTGGGCGGAACACGCCAACCGGAACTTCGTCAACCAGCAGGTAGCTCTGCCCGGCTGGCACATCGGCGGTCAGGTTCACTGCCAGGTGCCACTGCGGGACACTGATCATCTCGTTCTGCTTGGCACGCAGGATGGCGTCATAGCCACGGGCGTCGTCGCCCTTGAGCGTGTGCGTGTAGCCGAGCGACCGGCGTGGGGCCGTGCGCAGGGAAAGGCGCTGCTCTTTGCCCTGGAACGAGCTGAACACCGAGGTCGCCCACTCGAAGCTCTCAGTCAGCGGAACTCGCCAGTTGTGAGGAAACGGCCACGGGAAATGCTGCGCATCCGGGTCGACGCTGCTGTTACGGTCGACGAACTCGATCATCCCGTTGAGCCATTCGAGCATCAGTGCCCGAATCGAGGACCGGTCGGCTTGCGTAGTGCTGGCCCAGGCGGCGGTAAGGCTGAAAGCCTCCAGCATGTCGCCATGCCAGGCCCCGTACCAGACCCTGTTGGCGGGATCAGGGCTGAACGTGCCAGCCATCTCACCATCGCTGATGTACATCTCGCGAAGCTGGGCCATGGCCTTGCTCATGACCGCTCGCAGGATCACGTTCATCGGGCCCGTCGCGTCGAACGCCGGCCGCTGCAACGCATCCAGGCGGGTTACGGCCAGAAGGATCATCGCGGCCAGATGGGGGTCGGGCCGGTTGATCTCGGCGGCTGCTCGCGGGAAGTCGGTCGGCGGCCCGAGTGGCGGGCGGTCGGGGAACACGATCGGCACACCGTAGAGCGGGCTGGTGTAGCGCGTTTGGGCATCAAGGAGCGGCGGGACCAGCTGGGCTTCGGTGTAGGCCAGCGCCACGGCCTTGTTGATCAGCTGGGCGTACTGGTTGATGTGTGCATCGGAGAACGGCTTCCAGTCGAAGGCGCAGGCCCGCTCGATGTAGTCGGCGTAGGCATCCGAGTAGGGCGCCCACATCGGCAGCCAGATATTGTCCTGCGCCAGCCACGCCAGCAGGTTCGTCGCCGTGGCGAGCGATTCCGCCTTGAGGGTGGCGTCGGTGGTCCGTGCGGCGAGCACCAGCAGGTCGTTGAGCGGGCGATACTGGAATTCGCCCCAGCTCAGGCGCTCGTCGGGGCCGGCCCAGTCGAAGGTCCCGGGGGTGCCGTACTGGATCATGCCTTCGGACTGCAGGTGATAAACCGGGGCAAACGGGCCGGTGTTGGGCTGGCCGGTCTGGATCTTCCACTGCGCCTGGGCATCACGCAACAGCGCTGAACCATTGACCGCGGCAGGTAGGTTGCTCTGCACCATCATCAGCGCGGGGGTCTGCATCCCGCTGTATGCCGGGCCGCGTCGACCGAGCAACGATAGGGGCCGCGAGCCGAAGTTGATGACCCCCGGGAAGATGCCGCCGCTGTAAGGCGATGTGTCGGTGAAGGTCGCCGCGAGCACGGCCTGCTGGCGAGTAGCGATGGCCGCCTTGGCCCAGGTGTCGCCACCAAAGATCGCGTTGGCCATGATGAACGCATCGTGCACCGCCGAATACAGCTGGCCATGCGTCACCACCTGGCTCTCGCCCAGGCTTTTCCAGTCCGGCCAGTAGTCGAATACGTTGGTGCGGTCGATCAGGCCGCCGTCCTTGGTCGAAAACACGACAATCAAGGTGCCGTTGTACGGAGTGACCAGCTTCACCCGGACGCCGCCGCTCGGCTCGTAGCGGTAGCTCTCCACCGGGTAGTCGGTGCCCACCAGCAGCGGGGCATACGGGTTCTGGAACGCCAGCACCGCATCTAGGCTCATGGCGCGAAATACGATGTGCACGCTGCTGCTCGGGATCACCACCTCGCCGTTCACGAAGGTGTAGGTTGGCGTGTAGTGGATGGTTGCCGAGTTGAAAGGCGACTTTGCCGCCACCGCCACGTTGGGCGTAAACGAGTCGGTCAGCGTAACGATCGAGGGTACGCCCGTGTCGCGAAATACGAAGTCCAGCAGCGCGGCCAACGCAGATTCGACCACCGGCAGGATGTCGTCTCGCCTGGTTATCTGGTAGGCGCGCAGCATCCCGGTGATGAAGTGAGCCTGAGCTTCGGCGGTGCCGGCTGCCGAGGGCAGCGTGGCCCCCAGCAACTCGGTGTCGTGGTACTGGTGGACAACCAGGCCCTGCTCGGTGATTAGCTGATTGGCGGCCATGCCGGCTCCTTACTTGAGGATCTGTTTGATCGAAGTTGCGTTGGACTTTATGCGGTTGATGATCAGCTTGTCACCCGCTGGGGAGCTGAGCGCCGCTTCGACAAGGGCCTGCTGGTCAAACACGTTGATCACGTTGGTGTTGCCGCCCGCCTGCCCACCGCCTTCGCCGCCGCCATTCAGGGCGTTGCGCGGGTCGTTCTCGGTCAGCACCTCCTCGTTCTTCTTGAGGATGGTCGGGTACTCGTTGGACTTCAGGCCGATCACACCTTGACCACCGTAGCTTGGGGCGTTGTTGAACCACGCTGGCATCGCCTGGCGAGTGACACCGGTCATGCCAGCCATGCCGCCCGAGTGGCGCTGGGAAGCCTGCACCGAGCTCATACCGCCACCAGATCCGCCGCCAACTCCACCCAGGCTGTTGGCCAGCCCACTGATCGCGCCACCGATAGGCGAGCCCATCAATGCGTTGAGGATGATTTGCTGCAGAATCATCTGCGCGATTTGCTGCAGGAAGCGCAGGGCCATGTTGGTGAAGCTGTCGCCGAATGCCGATATCGCGCTCTGCCCCTCCTTCATCTTCGTGCCCATCTCGCTGAACACATCGGTCATGCCGCTGGCCAGCTTCTCGTTGACCTGCTGCGTGCTGATCAGCTCGGTCTTCACCTGCTTCAGCGACCCAGGGATGGCCTGCAGCTTGGCCATGAACGTGTCGAATGCGACCTGGTTGCCGAATGCCGCCTGGTTGGCTGCGGCCAGATCCATCGTAGCCTGAGTCGCGGCCTGGATCTGCGGAACGTAATTGGCGTCAATCGCTGCGACCTGGTCCTTGGCCTCCTTGTTGGTGATGCCACCAGTCTTGCGCTGGGTTTCCACGTTCTGCAGAAGCTGGGTGCGCAGCGAAATCAGGTCGTTGATCTGCTGTTCGGATTTCTTCACCTCCTCCAGGTTGCGCTTGCGCTCCTCCTCGGCGAATTTGACCCGCTCCTGCTCCTTCTGCAGGCTGATGTAGAGGTTCAGCTGGTCACGCAGCTGGGCCGCCTGCTTCTGGCCACCAGGCAGCTTCGACAGCTCGTCGATCTTGCGGAAGGTCTTCTCGTAGGCGGTGTCGATAGCGGCCAGGCGTTGCTCAAGCGAAGTCTTCTCGTTGCGCTGGATCTTCGCCTCGGCCTGCTCCAGTGCGGTCACCAGCTGCTCGGCCAGGGCCTCCCGGCGCTTTACCAGCTTGGCTTGTTCGGCGGCATCCGCCTCGGGGTTACCCTTCGGTGCCCCCTTGGTCGGCAGGCCGGTGGGCGCTGCAGTTGGCGCGGCGCGTCCGGTGGGCCCGGTTTCCTGCCCGACCATCTTGCGCTGCAGAGCGAACATGTTTTTGTTCAGCTCCATGTCATCGTTGAACGCCTTCTTCAGCTTGGCCAGTTCGGCCTCGGCGCTGACACGGCCCTCACGAGCGCCATCGGTCATACCCTTTCGGATCGACCCTGCCAAGTCCTCCTGGCCCAGCGCTGAAGCGCCCTTGGCGATGAACTCCAGAGCCCCGTCGTACAGGTCTTTCGCGGTGTTGATCACCTCGGCGAAGGCGTTCTTCAGGCCGGCGCCGATGCTCGCCGAGAAGGCGTTGTAAGCGAACTTCAGCGTGGTCACCAGCTCGGTCAGCTTCTCGGCCATGGTGATCCCGGCCCGCTGCGCCCACTCGAACTGCTCGTACATGTACTCGCCGATCTTCAAGCCGGCGAACAGCGCCACGACCGCAGCAAATGCCGTGGTGATCATCGTCGCGGCGCTGGCACCCGCCACACCGGTCGCCGCCAGTTCGGCCTGGGCCGCCAGCAGGGCCGGCACCAGCTTGGTGGTGATCGTCGTGGCCAGCCCGGCAACCATCGACAGCACCTTCACACCGAAGGCCAGCTCGACCGCCAGGGCGATCTCGTCGTAGTGGTCGATGATGATGGTCAGCCACTTGGAGATCTCGCCGAAGGCCGCGCTCAAGTTCTGCGCCAGCTTGGTCCCATCATCGCTGCGCAGGAACTCGCTGATGCGGATGACCAGCTTCTCGTATTCGGTGGCGAAGCCGCTGTCGGCGATCAGCACCTTGAAGTCGAAGAAGGCGTTGTTCAGGCGTTCCTGGTTGGCGCGCAGCGACTCCATAGCGGTCGGCAGGCGGTTGGCCACAGTCTTGCGGTACTGCTCGGCGATGGCCAGCAGCTGCTCACTGGTGACCAGGCCGTCCTTCATCGCCTTGTCGAGGCTAGGGAACTGGTCCTTCAACGCCTTGGCCGCGATCTCGAAGGCGCCGAACAGTCGGTCACCCAGCTGGCCACGCAGTTCTTCCGCCTGGATCTTGCCCTTGGAATAGATCTGTTCCAGCGCCTTGAACACGCCACCCATGTCGTCGGCGGTCAGGCCGGCAACCACGCCCACCTCCTGGAACGCTTCGGACACGTAGCGGATTTCCTGAGCACTGCGCCCGGCCAGCGATGCCGCGGCGGCGAATTTCGCGTAGCCCTTGGCCGCAGCCTCGAAGCTGACACCGATGCGGTCGGCCTGGCCCCGGATGTAGGCGTACTCCTCGGCGATCTTCTGCGGGTCGTCGCCCACCATCAGCGCCAGCTGGTTCTGGATCGAGATCTTGGTGTTGCTGGCATTCAGCGAGTCGTTGGCCAGCCCGACAGCACCCTGCAGGCCGGTGTAGGCGGCGGCCAGCGCCAGCACCTCGCCGCGAATCCGCTGCATGAACGACAGGGCGGTTCGGCCGTTGCTTTCGAACAGGTTGGTGGCGGTGCTGGCGGCCCGAGTCTCGGTGCCGTACTTCTCCATGGCGCCGTTCAGGGTGTTCAGGGCACCCACGCTGGTCTTGGCGGCATTGGTGAGGCGCTGCTGGGCGCTGACCAGGTCGTTGGTGGCCACGCCGGCTTCGCGCAGGGAGGCCTGCGTGTTGCGGGCAGCCGCCACCGCCGTCTGGTAGGCCCGCCCGGAAGCCGCCAGCTGCGTTTCCAGACGTTTTAGCTCGTTGGCCATCTCAGCGGTCGGGGCCTCGGCCGCACGCACGCTGGCGGCGTATTCCTGGAGCTGGCTGCGGTTCTGCACGAACTGGGCACGCGCTTCGCGAACAGCCTGGGTCTGCCGCTGGAACGTGTCGATCAGCGAGGCCTGTCCGGCCAGCGCCTTGTTGGCAGCCGCCAGCGCCTGGACCGATTCACGGTAATTGGTGATTGGCCCGGTGGCGGCCGTCGCCGCAGCATCGATCGAGCGCAGCTCCTCCTCCACGCCAGTCAACGTGCTGCGAGCGGCCTGGGCGGGGTCGAGGATTTCGCGCAGCGATTTGCCCAGGTTGTTGTTGTTCTGCACCAGGCGCTGGCTGGCATCGCCGAGGGTCCGGTAGCCCCGGGCGGCGGCAAGGGCACGGTCGGCCATCTCGTTCAAGGCCTGGCTGTTGTCGGCCCGACGCTGGGCAGCATCCATCTTGTCCAGCTGCTCGGTCCAGAAGCGCACGTACTCGCTGGCCCGGTTGAGCTCGGCGGCTTTCTGCGCAGCCTTGGCGAAGTCGGCGCTGGCGGCGGCCTCACGCTGAGCCGCGTCCATCTTGTCCAGTTCGGTGGTCCAGAAGCGCACGTACTCGCTGGCCCGGTTGAGCTCGGCGGCTTTCTGCGCAGCCTTGTCGAAGGCGGCCGCATTGGCCATCTCCTGCTGGGCCCGGGTCGCACGCTGGGCCTCGTAGGCGAAGTTCTCCACCGCCTGGGCCTGCCGGTCGTACTGGGTGCTGAGCTGGCGGCCTGCCGCGAGGATGCGGTCTTGCGATCCCACCAGGTCGTTGAGGTCGACGCCCAGCTCCTCGGCGGCCTTGCCCGCCTTGGCCAGCCGCTCGGTCTGCTGGGTGATGGCGCTGGACGCCTTGGTCACGGCGCGCTCGTAGCTGGCCAGCTGGGCCTCCTGGCGCTTGGTGACCTTCTCGGTCTCGGCCATCTTCGCGCGGTGTTCTTCCAGCCGAGCCACGGCAGCGGCCTGGGCCTTCTCCAGGTCCTGCAGGCGCTTCTGCTGAGCCTCGTAGGTCTTGATCGCGGATTGCTGCTGCAGCAACGACTTCATCGCGCTTTCCAGCGCGGCATAGGACTTCTCAAGGTCTTTGAGCGACCCTTCGCCCCGCTTGCTGGCGGCGATCTGGTCGGAGAGGGCATCGGTGACATCGCCAATATCCTTGGCCACATCACCGATGGTTTTTTTGGTCAGGTTTTTGGCCTTGATGACCAGTTCAACGTTGCGGGTCTGATCAGTCACTGGATCGAATCCTATCGAGCAGGTTGGAGAATTGGCTGTGAGCCTTTTTTCCGCCCATCACCGTCGATATGGCGGACTGCAAAACCAGGGCGTCTTGGACCGCTTTCGCGTTGATCCTCTGCCGTGCCATGCGTGCTTCCGACCACATCATACCGATGCGATAGTGCCTTGCGAAACGGTGACCCTCGGACATCAGCAAACTAACGTCCCGACGGATTCCCAGGTACAGATTTAGGAAGGATTGCCCGGAGTCGTCTGATCCGTCGGACTGTTCAGCGGCTTCGTCCGCAAGCGCGCGAGCAAGGTCATCAGGGACTCGATTGCTTTTTTTACGCCACCCGCCTCCTCGAAGGTCAGGGAACCGATGTGTTCCATGGCCTGGACTTGTGCAGGGAAGGGTAGACGACGGGCCTGCTTGATCAAGTCGTCGGTGAGGGGTTCGCCGCTGCAGATGGCGATGATGTTGGCCACCAGGCCCGGGGCTTGCCCGGCCATGCCCATGGCGACACGAGCGATCTGCTGCTGGAAGGTTTCGTCCGCCTTCTCGCCGTGCACCACAATGCCAAACACGTATTCCAGGTCTGGCATGTGGGTGTTGACGAGTAAAGCCAAGGTCTCAAGCGAAAGCCCTTCCACACTGAAAAGGACTTTGCCGTTGACCTTGACTTCGCGGCGCTCTGCTTGGAAATCCGAGAGTGCCATGTCGTTTCCTTACGGGGTTGGGGTAGTGGCCCGGCCAGTGATGTAAACGGTCTCGTAGCCCGACTTCTTCAGGAACTCGACGTTGAACGACATCGCTTGCCAATCGTCGCCCGACTTGAGGTTGAAGTCGCCGTTCGGGGTCAGCTTGGCATACGGCCAGGTGTAGTCGAACAGCAGGCCTTTCGGGTTGGTCGCCTCGAAGAACAGCTCGCCACGGATGTCCATGTTGGAGCTGATGATGCGCGGCTGGGTGTAGGCCTGCTGGTCGTAGGTCACGGTGTAGGTGGAGCCGTCCACGATGCCAGGGGCGTCGACCTCGATGTACAGGCGAGCGCCTTCCAGGTCCAGCTCGACGTTGTCGGTGAGAGTCACCGCAGTGCTTCCCGGCAACGGACCGGTGATGGTCACGTTGGTAATCATCCGGGTGCCTTCCGGGTTCGACGCGCTCTTGCCCAGCTGGAAGTAGCGGCCCTTTTTGGCCACGATGGTTTCGGAGATGGCGGTTGCCGATACCTTGCTCAGGGTGCTGGTCGAACCGAGGAACTGCAGGGCGATGTTGTCCGCGCTGATGTTGTCGGTGGTGAAGCTGCCGCTACGAGTGGTCGACAGGGTAACCGAATCGTCCTTCTCGTTGATGCCGTTGTCCGAATCGAAGTGTTCCAGCTCCTCGCTGTCGGTGGTGGTGGTGAACTCGGGAGTGTTGCCGAAGTACAGCCGGCCACCCGGCGTCATGGTTCCCGGCGCGAACATGGCGAAGTACAGCTTGCCACGGCCGAGAGTGTAGTTTTTTCCGTTTGGGTTGTTCATCGCGGATCCCTCAAGTGGTGCGAGTTATGGACGCTGGCGTCAGGCCGTAAGATACGGGTGCTCAATACTCTGCGCAACGCTAATTCTAATGGGCAAGTAGAAAAACGCCCGTGCCGATGCTGCCTTTTCGAGGGGCCTCACCACGTAGGGCCCCACCTGCATGTTGTCGATGGATTTGCCCAGCAGGTAGTTGGCCGGGTCCAGGGGGCGAGAGGATCCATCACCGCGCATGGCGACCACGCGAGCCAGCTGCTGTTGGACGGCGGCGGCCAGATAATAAGCCGGGTCGGACGGGTTGGCCTTATCCTCGACGGCCCAGCCCTGCAGCAGCAGCACCCAGGTGTCGCGGAACGCTTCGTTGTTGCCGGCGAACACGCCGATGTCGGGGTTCGGGGCTTCGAGGATCGACAGCGCCGGGATGGCGGTCTCATCGCCGAACTCGGTGCGGCCGCGGTACACGCTGCCCACCAGGTTGTACGGCACGCCGTTGTGATCAGGCGCATCGATCTGTTCCAGCAGCGCGCCCAGGCGCTGAAGGATGGCAAGTCGGAGTGGAATTTCAGCCATTGCTCAGTCTCGTTAATTGACGGAAGAATTCGGTGGCGGCCTCGTCGGCCACATCGGGAGCGATGTCGCTGGCCACGCCCTTGAAGACCTGGTCCACGGAAGGCCCGTAAAGCAGCACCACGCCGTTGCCGAGGCTGGCCGAGGCGGCGTGCGGGATGGTCTTGTTCTGGATGGTCTCGCCCGGGCCGAGGCGTATGGCCAGGCCCACGTTGAAGTTCTGACCATCGAGCTGGCGGCCGCGCTTCAGCCGGATCAGGAAGGCCTTCTTCAGCAGCGTGCTGTTGCCCTTGCTCACCTGCACGGTGACACCGCCACGCTTGCCGACGGCGCCGGATGTAGCGAATCGGGCGAGCGAGGTGGCCCGGTCGCGTCCCGAGATGGCCGCCTCAAGGTTGACGTTGGTGGCCAGTCGATCCACGTACAGGCGCTCCTTGTTCAGGTAGCCCGAGGGGAAGTTGATCTCCTGGTTCATCTGCCAGCGAGCCAGCTTCATCGCAGGTCCGCGCGCGGTGTCGTTCAAAGCAATACGGGCCGCCGTGGTTGTGATACCGGGCAGCCCGTCAAAGTATTGCTCAAGACCCTCGAAGGGGTTGGATTCGATTTCGATCATGCCGTGGATACCGTCCAGACCTCCTCGATCGGCCCTTCCTTCGGCTCGCGTTCTTCGAGCGTCACGGACACGCCGTCGAGCTGTGGGAAGGTGACAACGCCGCCGCGCTGGACGCCGATCTCGCGAGCCTGAGCCTTGGTCAGGATCAGTCGCGAAACCCCCTCAATCACCTCGGCGTAGCCCAGGTTGCCGTTGTCACCGAAGCGATCGATCTTCGTGTGCCAGCGAGCCCGGATGGCCACCGGGGTGATATTGGCTGGGTCCGTGTAGAAGGCGTCCATCCCGAGCGTGTCCATCACGGTCTGGCGGGCCGTCTTCTTGGCGGCGGCGAAGTCAAACGCCATTACAGGTCGTCGTCTTCGCTGGCGCCGCCAGCCTTGGCCGCGTCGAAGGCGGTGATCTTGTCCAGCAGCACCGGCTTGGAGTCGGCATCGGCGAACTCGATTTCACGCTCGGCGGCAGCAGCTTGCAGCTCAGCCTTGGAGTTGGCCAGGCTCAGTGCGACCTTGGTGGTATCGGTCTGAGTGTCGGCAGCCGGCGCCGAGTCTTCGCTGATCAACTTGCGCACCAGCTGAGTGCCGCTGGCTTTCTCCAGCTTGGCGATCTCGACCAGTTCTTCGCTGGTGAAGTCGAACGGCTCGCCGGAAATGGCGGTGCCGACAGCTGGGTACACGGTCTTGCCGTTACGGGTGACACCGATGGCGCCGAGAGGGATGCGTTTAGGCATGGTTGATCTCCATTTCACAAATGAGTCCGCGCCCGAAGGCGCGGTGATGGTGAGGCTAGCGTAGCAGGTTACTGAACAGTCAGCGACCAGGTAGCGTTGGTGACGCGAGGAACGATCAGCGGCGCCGACTGGGTCATGAGGTATTCGACGCTCGGATCTTCGACCTCCCACATTTTCGGGAAGTAGCGCAGGGCGCGCAGGCCGGCCTTCTTGTCCTTGATGGCACCGAACGCTTGCACGCCGTTGACCATGCGGGACACACCGATGACGCGGTTCGGCGCCAGCAGGGCTTCCTGAGTGCCGTCTTCCAGGGTGACCTTGGCCGAGTAGATCCAGACATCGAAGCCAGCGCCACCAGCCAGACCCTGAACGCGACCGGCGTATTCCAGACCCTCGAAGCCGTTGGTGATCAACGCCAGGTTGGTCTGCGAGCCGCGATAGTTGGTGTCGATCAGCTTGAGCTCGTTGGCGAGGATCCAGGCCACGAACGAGTCGAAGGCATCGGTGCCGAAGATGATCTCGTGGTTGGTCGCGCCGCACAGGTCGTTGGAAGCACGGTTGGCCGCCTTGATGTCGTTCAGCGGGTGGGCCGCGGTGCTGTTCCACTGCGCGGTGCCGGTCAGCACACGGGTCAGGCTCGGGTCACGGTTGAAGTTGATGGTGACGCGCGGGTAGTCAACACCATCGCAGGTGACCGAGCCGTCCTGGATCGCCTTGGCCGCCATCCACTCCAGGCGGTTGTCGATCTTGATCTTCTGCTCGACCAGCAGTTTGGCCACGGTAGCGTTGTAGCGCTGTTCCGGGGTCAGGCTGCCGGTGGCCAGCGACTCGCCAGCGCTACGGGTGAAGAAGTTGTTGTTCGGGTCGACGATATCCTTCGGCTTGAGGTAGGCCGGGGTGTACGACACGGTGCTGAAACCGCGTTGCTTCTGCACGCGACCCTGGACGTTCGGCGCCACGAATGGGGCCAGGCGGCGGTAGTCTTCGCTGATCTTGTCCATCGCGATGGCTTCGGTGTCGAAGGTCATCTCGTCAGGGAAGAACTGCAGCCAGAACGACGGCAGGGTTTTGGTGACGCGAAGTACGCCGAGCAGTGTTACCAGATCAAACGGACCCATGTGTATTCTCCATGATGGGTTTGGGGGTGCGGCCTCCCGACCGCGCCACCGAAACGGGGTTTAGTTGACCAGACGGCCGATTTTCAAAGTGCCGTTCGCGCCAACCAGTGCCCGGCGTGCCTCGAAGGTGGTCGCGCCAGCCGGCCAGCCATTGAGGGCTTCGTGGTTGAAGAAACCGCCCTCGAAGAAGGCGATGCGGTCACCTGCTACGCCGGCTTGGCTGGCGATGATGTAGCCGACGGCCGAGGCAGTGCCGGCTGGCACGACCTTACCGGTCGCGTCGAGCTGGCAGATCTGGTACTTGGCGACGTTGGCGGTCAGCTCGTAGTCGTTGGTGATGATGGGGGCTTCACCGGCATACAGCTGGACCGGGGTGAAAGTGCCGAGTGCGGTTTCGCCGCTAGCGATATCGTTGCTCATGAGTTTTCCTCGAAGGATCTGGTCAGTCAGGGATGAACTTTATCACGCGCCCAGCGGCTTGCCATGCACCACAGCATAGGCCGCGAGAAGCGGGTTCTGCTCGTTGGCTTGCTGGCTGGCCAGATCACCATCGGCGCCCACGTTCGGCTGCTGGTCGTTATCCATTTTTTGCTTGAATGGATCAGCCGCAGCTTCGTTGTTCGGCTTCTCGGTGGTAGCTACAGGTGCGGCTGCCGGGCCCGAGGCGGCCAGGGTCTTCTTGGCTTCTTCGACACTCATGCTGGTGTTGAAGGCGAGGTGGTTGGCCAGTTGCTCTTTGCCCTTGGCCTCCTCGCAGCCGGTGATGCCCTGGCAGCGTTGACGCTCGGCCTGCTGAGCTGCAGCCGGGTCGACCGCGGCGCTGGCAGCCGGAGCAGCGGCCGGCGCTGCAGGTACAGCTGGAGTGGCTGGGGCAGCAGCGGCGATGCGCGCCTGGGCGGCAGCCAGTTGCTCGGCGGAAGGCGCCGCAGCAGCGGCAGCGATGGTTGCTTGGTCAGCGGCAAGTTGTTCAGCAGGCGTCATTTGATCGTCCTCGATGTCGTCGGGTGAGCTATCCAGCTCGTTCAGTAAGCGAATTGCAGCTTGGGATGGTGTCAGGATTTCGTCGATCAAACCCAACTCAAGCGCCTCGGTTGCCCGATAGCATCTCGCCTGGGTGTCAAATATAACCTGTTCTTCGATGGCGCGGTTGCGCGCAACCAGCGAAACGAATGTGGCGCGAGATTCGTTCACCGATTTCTGGATGTCAAGACGCACATTCTCGGGCAGGTCCTTGTACGGGTTGCCGTCCACCTTGTGGTCGCCCGAGAAGATCGGCGTGACCTTCACCCCGAAGTTGTCCAGCATCTTTTCCAGGCTGACATGCAGGCACATGGCGCCGATGGAGCCAACGCCACCGCTCGGGGTCAGGATGATGCGGTCGCAGGAGCTGGCCACGGCGTAGCAGGCCGAATACGAGTCGGTGTCGACCATGGCCACGAGGGGCTTCTTGCCGCGCGACAGGTAGATCTCGTCGGCGGTCTCGAACAGGCCGTTAACCTCGCCGCCCCGGCTGTTGCAGTCAAAGATGATCGCCTTCACATCGTCATCGTCGAGCGCCGCACGCAGCTGGTTCTGGATGAAGTTGTAGCCGGTGATGAAGCCCCAGCTATGGGTGAAGCGGTTGATCAGGCTGCCGTGCACCGGGATCACCGCGAGGCCGTTGGCATAGGCAAATGGCTTTTCGGTGTAGCCGTCCAGACCATACATGGCGACCAGGTCCATGCGAGCCTCGACGACGCGAGCCTTCTCGCTGTTCGTGTCAGCCTGCGACAGCTGCACCAGGTCAGCGGCGAAGTCGGCCTGCGGGGCGATCATTATGTCGCGCAGGTTGACCCGGTTGGCGATTTGCCGGGCCAGCGCCAGTGGAGTCGGCATTGTCAGAAGTCCTCGTCGTCATTGTTTGCGTCGGGCTTGTCGCCTTTCACGTTGTCCTTGAGCGTGCCTTGAGCACTGGCCCCGCTGGCGGTCTGCTCGGCGTCCATGGCGAAGGACAGGCCCAGCTTGGTGGCCAGCTTCTCCTCACGGGCGCGCTGCTCGAAGATCTCGCGGAAGTCGACGCCCAGCCGGCCCGATTCGATCTCGTAAGTGGACAGGCCCGATTTGATGCGCAGGATAGCAGCTTGTGTTTCCTTCAGCTCGTCGATCTGGCCACGGCTGGCACCGATCCAGGAGGCTTGCGACATCGCGTCCTTGACGCCTGGCTCGTAGAACCACGCCTTGGTCTTGCCGGCCGGAATCGGGATGCGGCCGGCGTTCCACTCCTCCTCCAGCCACAGCTGGTAGACGAACATGGCGATGCGGTCGGCCACCATCTTCTTGCGGGCGGACATGAACTTCCAGGTCTCGCCCATCGAGGCCCGGGCCGAGCTGTAGTTGGTGTTGCTGTAGTCCCGCGAGAACTGCTCGTAGGACAGGCCTAGGGCCGACGCCGTGTGGCGCAGCAGCGAACGTTCGAACGTGTCGCCAACGCCGCCCGGGGTCCCCAACGATTTGATGTTCAGCTTGGTGTTGGGGAACAGGTGCGGCATTTTCACGCCGTCGATGGCGATGTTCTTCGAGGCGCTGAGGTAGGCGCCCAGCTGGTCCATGTAGTTGGCCAGATAGTCGTTCAGCCCGTCGAAGTTCGGCGCCCCGCCGCCCATCTGCTCGAAGACCATGCCCGAGGGCAGTTCCGACTCGATCGCCGCCGCGTAGGTGGCCGCCACTACGGCCTGCTGCAGGGTGATCTCCTGGAACTTCTTGGTCATCTTCATCTGCTTGAGCACGGCGACCATGTCGGCGATGCCGCGGTTCTGCTCAGGCATCAGCTGCTCGACGATGTGCAGCACCATCTTGCGGCCCCACGGCTTCTCGGACGGAACCCTGGTCCAGCGATAGGTGAAGCCATACGGATCGTCCGAGTAGCCGTTGCGGATGTGGTAGGCCGTGCAACGCCCACGGAAGTCCAGCACCATGCCCCGGCGAAGGAACTGGTCATCGGCCATATCGTTCGGGTTGCTCAGGCGTTGCGGCGAGATCATCTGCACCGCAGTGCTGAACGGGCGCCGGTACTCCTTGATCCACTCGGCCGTGGCCAGCACCTCGCCCGACATCAGGAAGCTGCCGATGCCGAGGCGGACCAGGCCGGTAAGGGTGTTTTTCCGCGAAGCGTCGAACCAGCAGTCTTGCGAGTCGGCCAGGTTGTTGAAGCGGGCCTCGACGAGGGTCTGGAAATCCTCGCCCCACTGCTCGTCGACACCCAGCGCCACCACGTTGGGCTTGGCATTCAGGCGGTACTGGGCGCCCACGATGTTGTCGCGGTGCAGAGCCACGGCGCCGGTCGCATAGCCGTCGTTCTGGACGATGTCACGGCCACGGGCGTCGGCCAGCGCCTTGCCCGGGTTGATGATCTGATCGGGAGACGACATCGAGGGCTGCCACAAGGCAGTCTCTCGGCTCGTCATGCTCGCGCCTTCTAGCGCCCCGCCGATGGCCTGCTGCTTCAGGTCACCGGGAGCCTGGGTGACTGTCACCCCGTGTTTGCGCGCGCCCATCAGAACAGGAAGCCCATCGGTTTGAACGGACGCGGGCTGGCACCCGAGCATGGGTCAGGGAAGCAGGCGGCGACCTCCTGGATGTACTGGTACAGGCGGGCCGCGTTGGCCGCCGTGAATTCCACCCGTTCACCGTTCTGGTCGACGATGACGCGGGGCTTGTTGCCGGAAATGAGCGAGGCATAGTCCTTGCGCAGTTCGGCGAGCATTTCTGGTGTATATCCTGAGCAGTTCATCCCATGGCCTCGGCGAATTTAGCGAAATCGTGTTTGGGTTTGGCCGGCTGTGCGAAGCGCTTCGGTTCGTCCTTGGCACTGATCAGAATGTTGGTGTCCCATTCGGCAGCCCACATGGGCGGCTTCGACCAGTCGATCTTGTCGACGAACAGCAGGGGCGACACGCACAAGCCGATGCAATAGTACGACAAATCCCATGCTTCGTTCTTCGCGTGTGGACGTTTTTCCCAGCCCTTCGGCCCGCGCGTTTCAGCGGTCATTTCCTGATACCACCAATCCGGCAGCCAGTTCGGGAAGCGGTACATCCCTTTCCCGGGCTCCAGCGAGTCGAGGCGCGAGTGCAGCATGTCCTTGATCACGTTCGAGTTAAGCATCAGAACCGGGACATCGCCTCGCGCCACAGCATTCTTGTCGCGCTGCTGGGCATCCGGCGTGGTGATCCTGGCGCGCGGGGCACCTGGCGTCGAGTCACCCTTGAGCAGGTGGAACTTGCCGGCCAAGCCTTCACGCTTGATCTTGCGGTAAAACTCGTAGGCCATGCCGGTCACCGACTGGCCCTTGTCCTTCGAGTAGCCGCCCGAGTCGCAGGTGGTGAACTTCACGGCCATGCGCCGGCCGCTGCCGTCGGCGAGCGGGTAGGTGCGCTCGATAACCTCCTCGATCAGCAGGTCCCAGTCCTCGGCGTAGGTGGCGGGTTTTACCCACAGCAGCTCGCCGGTCTCCTCGTCGCGGCGACGGGACTGGCGAATCTGGAATCGGTCGATCAGCACCATGTCGAATGGGCGGCCCGGGGCGATGCCGTGGCACTGCACCACGAACATGTTCTTCTGTACGTCGACCTGCATCACCAGGAACCGGGTCCCCAGCGGCACATGCTTCTCGTCCAGGGGCTCGGCCCGGGCGGCCAGATGCTCGGGCAGGCGGTCTTCGCCGATGGCCTTCGGCAGGTAGGGCTCGCCAAGGTCGGTGTTGTAGAACTTCTTCAGCGCCTCCTCGGACTGGTTGCTCGCGTACTCCTCCTCGGCGGTGATGTAGGTGCGGACCAGTTGCGGCCAGCTGGTGAAGGCCGCGGCCATGCCGTTCAGCCAGAAGCTGGCGATCTTGCTGCGCCGGCCCGTGCCGATGCGCTGGCCCTTCTTGTTCACCGACTCGCCGTCCTTGATCCACATGCCCCACTGCTGCATCTCATGGCGCTCGTCCGGGTGGATCTTGGCGCCACAGTCCGGGCACACCAGGCGCACGGTCTCGGACGCGGTCACCAGGTCGTAGATCTCCCCGGTCTCCTTGTTGAAGGTGTCCCAGGTCAGCATCGAGAATCGCCCCTCAAAGTAGTGGCCGCAGTGCAGGCACGGCCAGTACCAGCGGCGCCGGTCACCTCGGTTGTACAGCGCAAGGATGCCGGTAGACGGTGGCGCCTCGTGGCCCTTGCAGATGTAGCGCGGGTTGATGATCGGCTTGGATGGCGAGCTCTCGGCCAAGCACATCTTGAAGCTGCCGAACGTGGTTGTCCGCTTGGCCGCCAGGTCGAACGGGTTGCCGTCGCCTTCGATGTCCTCGGGCATCCGGTCGAAGTCGGTGAGCGCCGCGCGGGGAATGGGCTTACCCGCCATCTCGGTCACCGACGGCCAGCTCAGGCTGAGCATCATGCCGTTGGTGAAGTGCTTGTCGAACTTGTTGTCGGCCTCTCGGCGCTTGACGATGATCTCACTCATCACTGGGCTGTGACGGATCAGTCGATCGATACGGCGCATCGAGAAGTCCCGGGCAGCCGTCGTGGTCGGGTTGTAGATGACCATGTCCATCGGGCTAGCTTTTACGCTGTACAGGGTCCAGTTCAGGATCAGCGAGTCGGTCTTGCCCGACTGGGCCGGCCCCACGAAAATCTCCTGCTCGTAGAAACGTGAATCGAGCACATCCATGGGCTCGACCATGTAGAAGACCTTCTCGTTCTGCCAGTCGCCCACGTAGGAGCCAAGGTTTCGCAGCTTGCGATACTTGGCGGCACATTCCGACACGGTCAGGCGCTCGGGCGGATTGAACATCTCCCCCACACCCAGGGCGATCTGCGCCAGGTTTCTAAAGCTCGTCTTGCCCTGCGTAATCAGCCGCTCGCGCGCCGAATTGCTTAACAACGGCATTCGATAAGTCCTCAAGAATGTTGTCGATGATGCTGGTCAGCGCCTTGCGCTGCTGCTCGGTCAGCTCCATCTCGTTGTTGATCATGTCCGGCGCCAGGATCAGCGGGTCGCGCACGGATTTCACCAGCTCGGCATACAGCTCGGACACCTTCTCGGTTCGCCACAGGTCCCCGGCGTTCTCCTCGAAGCGCTGCTTGGCCGTCATGGCCGCCCAAAATTCCTTGGTCAGCATCTTCGGCAGGTTGGTGTGGTTCAGCTTGCGGACGTAGGCGATCACCACCTCGATGTCGTTGATGTCCAGCTGCTGCTCGACAAGGTACGGCGCCGCCTCCTTCACCGCATAGATCGGATGGCCCGCCCGGCGCCCGCAAGGCTCGATGCCGGTGATCTTGGACGCCACGGTGCGGTTGTCCATGCCGAACAGCTTGCCCAGCTGAGAAACGCTGGCACCCTCGTGCAGGATCGCCTTGGTCTCTTCGTCCTGGACCTTGGAGTCGATGTGCTTAATTGTCGGCCTGGCCACGGACGTGTTCCCTTATGAGTTGGTCGAGCTGGTCCTTGCGCAGCATACGCAACGCCTGCAGGTGCCGCTTGGTGTAGGTCTGCATGGGCCTGGCCCCGCTGCGAACCTGGGCATACGTCGAATAGGCGACACCGAGTAGCTGGGCGGCGAAGGTCGGCCCAAGCGCGGTATGTTTCTCGAAGTCGAGGAGTAGCTGGTTCACCGGGGTGGCCCTGTTGATATACGCAATGAGCATATCGACCCAAACGGCAGTAGGCAAACGCGGGGCGAAAAAAAACCTGCCGCATCAAGCCCTAAGACCCAATGAGGCAGGTTTTCCCCGCATGCCATAAGAACCGCTAGTCCCAGCGAGCTTCCCTACTCACTGGATCCAACTTTATAGATCGTCGTGCTCGATCGTCAACCGCTTTTTCAGCTTGCGCTGCAGCTTCTTCAGCAGCTGGAACAGGGCTTCCTGCGCGTCCGTCTTGCCCTCCAGGCACTTGACCACATGCTCGTCGAGCGTGCCGCGGGACACGGCGTGGCAGATAAACACCTGATCCTTCTGGCCCTGCCGGTGCAGGCGGGCGTTGAACTGCAGGTACAGCTCGGCCGACCAGGGGATGTCGTAGTAATACACATAGCGCCCACCCTTCTGCAGATTCAGCCCGTGCGCGCCAGACTGCGGGTGCATCAGCAGGATCGGGATCTTACCCTTGTTCCAGGCGTTGACCGCGCGACCCTCCTTGTCCATGACCACGGCCTTGGGGAAGGCCTTCACCAGCTTGTCCAGCGATGACTTGTAGTGGTACGCCACCAGGATTCGCTCGCCGGTCTCCTCCACCAGCTCCTTGAGGTCGAGGATCTTGCGGTCGTGAACCTCGTGGATCTGCTTGACCTTGACCATGTCTTCGGTGTCGATGTCCTCCAGCAGGAAGGTCTCGTACAGCACCCCCGAGGCGATCTGCAGCAGCTTCTGGGACATGGACGCCGCCGTTGCAGCCTCGATCTCCCGGCCCTGCAGCTCGACCAGGCCATCGGCTTCCATCTGCCGGTACAGCGCCATCGCCGAATCGGGCATGTCGATGTACCGGTTGACGAAGACCGGCGCATCCATCGGCAGGTAGTCCTCGGCCTTCATGGTCAGGCAGATGTCGGCGATCAGCGCGGCGATCTCCTCCTCGGCGCCTGGCCGCAACTTGGCCTCGTGGGTCCATTTGTTGACGATGAAGAAGCGTTCCATGAAGGCCGTGTTGGTGGCGCCAAGGCGCTCGCCCATGTCCAGCAGGCCGATCTGACCAAACAGGTGGGCGTAGGTCTCGGTGGCCGGCGTAGCGGTCAGCTGGATCATCCGCTTGAGTAGCGGGCGCACCTGCCGAAGGGCCGCCCAGCGTTTGGTGCGGTGATCCTTGAAGGCGCTGGACTCGTCGATGACCACGCCGTCGAAGGGCCAGTCGCGGCCCCAGGCACGCACCAGAAACTCGACCTGTTCGCGGTTGATCACATAGATCGACGCTGGGTTGTTGCGCTTGTGCTCGCGCACCGCCCGGGCAGCGGCCTGGTCCCGCTTCATCGCCACGTAGATCTTGCGTTCGGCGGTGCCCAGCGGCTTCTTCATCTCCTCGTCGATGAACTGCCGGGCGTACTTGGTGATGTCGTGCTTACGGTAGCCCAGCTGGTTCTTCGCCCGGTGCGCCAGCTGCTTGAGCCGGTGCTTGCGGATGATGCTGATCACATCCGGGTGGGTCACGCCGAACGCCTTCAGCAGCTCGCGGGCGTCCTGCCCGGCCTGGTTGATGGCGTCGACCAGAACCTCGTCGCGGATGTGCGAAATCGACATGGCCCGGGTGTGGGACCACTCGCGGATCTCGTTCGGCCAGGTGGTGTTGGCCACCCGCAGCGGGGCGATCACCAGCCAGTTGTCGATGCCCAGTGGATCGCCGTCGATGGCGGCCATGATCAGCTTCAGCATCGCGGTCATGGTGCTGACGGTCTTGCCCAGGCCCAGGTCGACGAACATCGCGCAGAACGGCACGTCGACCATGAAGTCGACCATCTCGTCCTGGTACATGTGCATGTCTTCCGGGCCCAGCAGCGCCGGCATTTCATTGCAGGAGGACATGAGCTTCCTCCAGGGTATCGACGACGTGCACGGGAATCCCCTTGGCCCGCAGCTCGCGATGACGCTTTTCCTGCTTCGGATTGGCGCCTTCACCGAATTTCTTGAACTCGATGTACATGGTGTAGCCGCGGCGATGGAAAATCCGGTCAGGCATGCTGTCGATGTTGCAGCGCATCAGCTTGGCCACGAACCAGCCGCGCTTCTCGGCGAACTCGCAGGCTTTACGCTCGACCGTGCTTTCGCTGTCCACCTCGTCGATCCGATCACGCAATGTTTTCATAGCCCACTTCCTTGAGAATCCGTTTTGCCCGGTTGATGTACCAGTCGTAGTCGATGTCCGTCGGCATTTCCTGCGGCAACGTCATCAGCGCCAGCGAGCCTGTCGAATCGCCGACAATGGCGCCGTTCTTCTTGCGACGAATTGGCCCGGGCGAATTGGTCGAGTAGTAGAACCGTACCGCCTTGCCCAGGTAGGTCGGGTCGACCTGCACCTGAACCGGTGGCGGACGCTTGGTCACCAGTTTGACCTTCTTGTTGTCCAGCCATACCCGACTTTGCCCTTCGTCGATCCACGCCTGGCGCACCCAGTGGCGATCATCAAAGCGCACCCAGTCATCGACCAGCATCTCGCCGCCCTGCACCCCGCCGCCGTCCACCTTCTTGATCGACACGAACTGGCGGATGTCCTGGCTCCACTCGATGGTCTCCTCGATCGGCGTGCCCTTGGCGAGGAAGTCGACGGCGGCCTGCGAGCAGATGTTGGCCGCTGGGTTTTTGGCCAGCCCGGGCTCGGCGTAGGCGCCTTTGCGCTTGACCTTGCCGCTGGTTGTGATGGCGATGTAGTTGTTCACGTCTCGCGAGTAGATGGCCTTGTATGGCGTGTCCTCCATGACGAATCCGGTCTTCTTCTCCCACTCGGCCACGATTCGCTTCTCGGTCTTGAGCAGGTATTTCGGGCAGCGTGTGACCACGCCGTCGGTGTTGGCCGACACCACCTGGATACCTTCTTCCTCCAGCGCCTCGATCAGCATCAGCAGGCACAGCTGACCGGTGATGGTGGTCTGGATCAACAGCTCGGGCGCGAACAGGATCGACCACTGCGAACCGAACTTGCCGAAGGACCCGTTCAGGATAATCTTGAAGACGGCCTTTTTGTCCCCGGTGGCAGCCTGCCGCTCGTTGTATATCGGAACGTACACTTCGAGGAAGGCCTGGCCCAGGTTCTTCGGGAACAGCTTCAGCTCGATTATGATCGACGGGTAGTAGCTGCGCACGTCCAGCTCTTTGAGCTCGAATTCGTCGTCCGAGAAATGCGCCACTGTCGACTCGGTGGAATGCAGGCCGCCGATGCCGAACTGGTAGCGCGAGTCGCCCATCTCGACCATCAGCGATTCTAGGCTGGCTGGCATGGGGATCTTGCCGTTGTCGACCACGAACAGCGTGTCCTGCACGGTCCGCAGAACCTTGCGCATGTACGGGGTCTGGAACGACACGAAGTCCGGCGTATCGTAGGTGAAGGCCTTGTTCTTCTCCTTGGCGTCGGCCTTCCACACCTTCTTGCCAGTGATGCGCTCCACCTCGACCTTGATCACGGCCTCGGCGATCTGCGCATCGGACTTGGAGCGAAGGTCGATGCCGTACTGCTCAGACATCACCTCACGAATGCGGATCTGCTCGACCACGGCGTGGTAAAGGTCCTGGGTGGTGGCGTGGTCGTTTCCGCAGTAGCGGTAGACCACCTCGCGGCGCTTGCTAGAGGACAGCGGGAATCCGGGCTCCACGTCGCTGAAGATCAGCTCGTCGTGCTCGTAGGGTAGATCCTGCATCGTTTCGGTGTGCAGCCGGCCACCGTAAAGTTTCAAGCTGCACTGACCAGGCGCGACTTCCATCAGGTCGATGTGGTCGATGCTGGCGTGGATGGTGACGCCGTAGTGCTCCTCGAACTGCCAGGGTCTCAGGTTGCCCTGGATGATGTGGTCTGATGCGGCCTTCAGTTCCCGGTTGTTGGCACCGGTCAGAGCGTACATCAGCATCATCATGTCGTAGTTGTTGCCGTTGAACGTGACCATCGTGAACTGCTTCAGCACCTGGATGATGCCGCGGGTATCCAGCGGGTGGTCCCAGTAGCGCTCGAACCCTTTGTAGCGGACCTTCTGGCCCTTGACGATCTTGCTGAACATCACCAGGTAGTAGTCGCGGAAGCACTCAATATCGAGGGTCGCGAGCGGGCGTCCTGTCGGTTTCCACATTTTCAAGCTCCATAAAAATGCCCACGCTAAGGTGGGCCATTACCCGCATCACGCCAGAAGCAAAGCGTGATGCGGGTCGGTTGGTGTTGCGGTGTTACAGGTCTTCGTCGTCATCCAGCTGCAGGGCATCGGCACCTTCGACTTCCAGTTCTTCCCAGGCGTCGTCATCGTCGATCGCTGCTTCACCGATGCGCGTACCGTCGCGAACGAACTGCACAGCGACCAGGTTGGCGTTGATCTTCTTGCCGTGCTTGTTGTCCTGCGCCCAAGGGCGGATCAGGATGTTGATGATGCAGCCAGGGTAGATCCGCTTGGCGATTTCCTGCGGGGTCATCACCTTGGTGCGCTCGTCACGAACCTTCGGTGGACGATCAACGTTTTCCGAGGACTTGATGATCCACATGCCCTCGGTTTCTGGCTTCAGCGGACCTTCGTCAGTGTCGCCATTGCGCACGAATTTGTGCTCGGCACCGATCTTGCCCATCTTGTTGCTGGTCAGCAGGTTGTTGATCACCTCGACCAGAAGCGCCTTGGCCTCGTTGTGGGTTTCCTTGGGGGCAAGGCCAGTGACGCTGTACTTCTCGCGGTCACCGTCGTTCTTCTTCCAGGGTTTGTCCAGGTGGGGGTAGGAGCAGATGACACCGTCGACACGGACGCAGCCGTCGTCATACAGAATTGCGTTTGCTACTTTCTTAACAATTTGACGAGCCATTTTTCGATTTACCTTTTCCGAGTTGTCGATTCACGATTTACAGATCATCGTCGAGGTCCACGACCCCGAACGTTCCATCATCATCTTCGATGGCGTCAAACACATCGCCATCTTCCAATGTTACCGCAGGGCGCTTGTCGTAGTCGTCGGCCATGACGGGCTTGCCCGGCATTTTCAACACGAACCCTTCCAACATGCCAGGGATGTCCTTTGGCCTGAACCCGCCCTTGTTCTGGAAGATTTTCTCGATCTCGGTGATACCGTGGACCGAGGTCTCCAGAAACTCGACAGCAGGGACGCCCGAAATCATCTCCAGCGTATCGGCCAATCGCAGCGGGTTGCGCTCCATGAAGACACGCTTGCTACGGCCGGCCACCAGCTTCTTGCCGGGCACTTCCTGGCCGGAAAGCATCTTCCGCTCCAGGTCGTCCTCGATGTCCTTCAGCCAGTTCTCGATCGACTTGCGATAGCGAATCAGCTTGACCTTCTGCGCGTGCGAAAGCTCGCGGGCCGGCACCAGCTGAACGCGAAAATCGTCATCGTCAATCTTAGCCATAAAGTCCGCCAGGCTGATCAGTTCGGCCAGGTCATCGAAGCACCCGTCCACTATTTCGTAGATCCACCGCGCGCGCTCGGCGCACGAGGCCCTTACCTTGCACCAGTAGCACTGGGCAATACCGGCAGTTCGTACTGCGTTCGGGTTCCAGGCCAAGGCCGCCCGCTCGATCACATAGTCCGCAAACTCAAGCAGCTCTTTGACGCTGATCTCCCACACATCAAAATGGCCTAGCCGAGGCTGGGCAATCCTGATTACGATCCGCTCGAAGTTGTACATCGGGTCCCACTTGAAGTACGAGCCCAGGGCATACAGCATCCCTTGCGTGTTCTTCTCAGCGAAAACCTGATAGCCCTTCCCGAGCTTCAAGTCGGTGATCGTCAGCACACCGTCGTGACACGCGATATGGTCGGCGGTCCCACCCTGACCCTCGATCGGCGTCAGCCGTGAGAAGTCAACCCGCTGTTCCACATAGTGGTCACCCGGTAATGGCGTGCACCAGTTAACGTACATCTCGACGTAGTTCATCATCTCGGTGTCGATTGTGATCTCGAACACCGCATGACCTTCGTCGACTTTCTCGACACGACCGAGCAGATGGTCTGGCCGAACACCCGTCTTCAACCACAACTCACCGACGCCGTGGCCCACCGTACCGTAGGCAGCGTCGATCCCGGCGTCATCCTCGGCGAGGAGGTTGGGGATCAGCGCGCCCGAGCAGTTGAGCCACGTTGCCGAAGCTGAGGGAGCAAAGATGCTGTGCCCCTTCAGCTTGGCCTTCACGGCGTCGAGGTCGATGCCGTGATCCGCCATGACGGTCAGCCCTTACAGGTCGTCGTCAGCGTCGGCATCGGCGACCGAGGTGTTCTTGGCAGCTTCCAGCGCAGCTTCGGCGTCGGCCTTGATCGCGTCGAAGTCCTTCTCTTCGATCTTCGACATGGCGGTGTAGCCGTACTTCTGGTAGACGGCCTGGGCCGCTTCCTTGCTGACGGTGTCCTTCAGCTCGACCAGCGCCTTGTTGACGGCTGGGCGGTCGGCTTTCGGTGCGGCGTTGGCAGCCGCTGCAGCTTCGGCGGCCTTCTTCTCGGCTGCCAGGCGGGCCTTCTTCTCGGCCGCAGTTTCGGCAGGGGCGGACGAGGTGGTGGTGTCCGGCGACTGGGCACCAAGCTTACCGCCGTTCATTACCTTTTCGATGGTTTCGGCAGAGTTCGCGATGCGGGACAGCTGGGCAATCAGTTTTTCGCCGAAGGTGTTGAGGTCCATGTGCAGCTCCTAGATCAATTGGGAATTTGCGCCGCCGTTCGTGGCGACGGAGTGAATTAAAACCGACACGGCGCCGTGCGTCAACATTTTTTTCAGATTGAATTCCACATTTTTGCAGCGTATCCTCGCGTGCTTGTAACCAGCACATCCATATAGGCACGAAAATGAACCTACCAGCCTGGGTCACCGACCCTGAACTCACACCCGAGGAGCATCGACGGTTGGAAATCCGCTTCCGGCTGAACATCGCCGCAGCGCATCACAATCAGCAAGCATCGCTGAAGCACCTGAGCCTGGACGCCGGGTATTCGGCCCAACATCTGACCAATTGCATGAGCAGGGGCGAGCTTCCAAAGAAAGTAGCCCTATCAATTGAAGCCACGGTCGGCCAGGAAGTGTTCAGCCGGGCGATGTTCGTTTACCTCTGAGGCCCATATGAGCGAAGTAGCGAAAAATTTAGGGGGATACCTCGAACGGTTTGGAGAGAAACTGATCGAGAACGGCTACAACATCGTTCCTATCGAAGCAGGGATGAAGGGTCCGGTCGATGATGACTGGCAAAAAACGGTCGCGACCAAGAAGCTGCTGGATAAGTGGCTTGAGTCTGGTCGCGGCTCGCATGGCATTGGCATTCTGACCAAGAACCTGCCGGCCGTTGACCTGGATGTCCCCGACGAAGACTTTGCCCTTGAGCTCCAGGCAAAGGCGATCGAGTTGTGGGGACCGTCACCCGTCCGAATCGGCAACGCGCCAAAGCGCCTGCTGCTCTATCGTACCAGCACCCCGTTCCCGAAGATCTCCTCGCGGACATTCATCGACGAGTGGGGCGACCGCTGCAAGGTCGAGATCCTGTGCGACGGTCAGCAGTTCGTGGCGTACCACATCCACAAGGACACCCGTCGCCCATACGTCTGGACGACAGCCGAGCAGCCGACCACGGTCGAAGCTGCCGACTTGCCACGCTTCAACGAAGACAAGGTCCAGGAGCTGATCGACCTGTTCGAGGACGGGGCCCGGGCACGCGGGTGGAAGGAGTCGACCGGTTCGATCCTGCGCCGCCAGGCCACAGGCCAGGTCGACCGCAACGATCCGTTCGCGGCTGACGCCCACCCGATTGACATGGCCCAGCCCGAGCTGCATCGCCGCCTGATGATGGTCCCAGGTAACGACGACTACGACGTGTGGTTCCAGATCGGCATGTGCCTGTACCACCAATATGACGGCGACGATGTCGGGCGCGAGATGTGGCACGAGTGGTCCGAGTCGGCCAACAACTACGACCGCGAGGCCCTGGACCGCAAGTGGAAGACCTTCGACATCGAGGACAAGCAGCGCGCCCCTGTTACCGCCCGCCTGATCCTCAAGCTGGCCAAAGAGGCCGCCGAGAGCAAGGCCCTGGCCACCGCGGCCGATCTGCGTGACCGCTTTGCCCAGGCCAAGGATCGCGCCGAGTGGAACGAAGCGGCAAAGGAGGCTCGGTCCGCCGAAATCGACCACCTGACCCGGGCCGGCCTTGCCGAAGTGGCGCGTGACCGCCTGCAGATCCTCACGGGCGGCAAAGTGCCGCTGACCGAGGTGAAGAAGACCCTGGCTTACGAGATCAACACCAAGGATACCCCGCGCTGGTGCCGGGACTGGGTGTACGACGCCACCGAGGATCGCTTCTACCACACGATCGCCAAGTACGCGGTCACGGTGCAGGGCTTCAACGCGATCAACGACCGGCACGCGATGACCAAAAAGGACATCCTGGAAGGCAAGGGGGCGGCCACCTCGTCGGCCAGCAGTCTGGCGCTGAACGTGTACAAGATCCCAACGGTCAACGGGCGGATGTACGCGCCTGGCCGTGACCCGATCTTCATCTACAACCACACCACCATGGTGAACACCTACCCCGAGAACCAGGTGCCGCCGCGGCCGAAGACAATCCGCCCGATGGACATCGCCAACATCAAGCGGATCAAGAAGCACCTGAAGCACCTGCTGGCCGATCCGCGCGAGCGCCGCATGCTGCTGGACTGGATGGCCTATGTCGTGCAGAACCCGGGCAAGCGGGTGAACTATGCGCCGCTGATCCAGGGCGTGCAGGGTGACGGCAAGTCGTTCTTCGCCTTCCTGCTGGCAGCGTGCATGGGCCTGCCCAACGTGCGCATGGGCAACGCCCACATCCTGGAAGGCCAGTTCACCGGCTGGGCCCAGGGCCAATGCGTGATGGCGATCGAGGAAATCCGCCTGATCGGCCACAACCGCTACGACGTGCTCAACCGCGTGAAGCCGTTCATCACCAACCCGGTGATCGAGGTTCACCCGAAAGGGCGTGACCCGTACAACGTGGAGAACACCACCAACTACCTGCTGTTCACCAACTACCAGGACGCGATGCCGCTCAGCATCAACGAGCGTCGTTTCCTGGTGCTGTTCAGCCAGTGGCAGGATCGCGTGAAGCTGGCCGAGTTCAAGGCGGAAAATCCCGACTATTACGTCGATCTGTACGCCGCCCTGGATGACTCGGCGCCGGCCATCAGGGAGTGGTTGCTGCAGCACGAGATGTCCGAGGAGTTCAACCCGAAAGGCGATGCCCCGGCCACGGGTGCGTTCCTGCAGATGGTCAATTCGGCCATGCCGTCGGATGCGCGAGGCATTATGGAGGTGATCAACAGCGGCGAGTACCCGGATATTTCCGAGGATTTGCTGAACATCACCCTCCTGCAAGGCTTGGAAATGACCCTCGATATCGAGATCCCGAAAACCACCAACCTCGAAAAGACGCTTGGGATTTTGGGGTTCTTCTCGCTGGGTCGTGTGAAAATCAACGGTGTCAAGCAACGGTTCTATAGCAAAAACCCCGAAAAATTTTTGTTCTCAGGACCCCATGGGACCGAGATCGACACGCAAAAAATTCGCTCGTATCTGAAGAAAAACAACCTGGAAAGCGACGAGGAGGAAGACTTCTAAATCGCGAAAATTTTCACAAAGACCCGCTTCGGCGGGTTTTTTGTTGCGCGCAATATTTTTCGGCAAGGGGCCGAACTTTTGGGGGTTTTACTCGGCCCCTCGGTCCCGTGTTCGGCCCCTTGCTCATTTTTTGACCAATTTTCTCGACGAAAAAGGGGCCGAACCGCCCACTGGCAAATGCGGACGCATCCCGCCATTCCTTTCTTCTTTTTACTCTATCCTATTGAATTCATTACGTATTAAGTAAGAAATAAAGGGTAGAAAAAGGTAGAGGGGCCAAAGGGGGCCGAGGAAACAAGTGAAAAAGAAAACCGCTCAATAAAAAATAAGGGTGTTTCAGAAAAACTA